>ULRD01010250.1_pt1 | contig 11053 bp, 8 predicted proteins | sample 1955181 | NCBI WGS metagenome assembly ULRD01 (sample SAMEA4835675, study PRJEB28245) | human gut metagenome | biome: gut microbiome; material: fecal sample | place: Denmark | collected 2008
TATTTTTTTGCTCAGACTTCCCCGTAGCCCTGCCCTTGAGTGATGATGTACGCCCACAGCACCGGCCCCACCGCGCCGGTGGGGATGTACCCCAGCAGCCGCTGGACGGCGCGGACGGCGCGGGCCGTCTCCTGCCCATACACGCCGTCCACCGTCACGGATGGGACGGCGCCGTTCTTCGCGGCGATCTGGTTCAGGCGGGTTTGCAGCAGCGTCACCGCCTCCCCCGTGTCACCCGGCACCAGAAACCGTCCCGGATACACCTCCCGGGCAAACCGCTGGTAATTCTCCGGCAGGGTGTACAGCGTCTGCTCATACACGTTTTGCAGGGCGTTCCATGTGCGGCGCCCCACCACGCCGTCCACCTTCAGGCCGTAGGCGCTCTGAAAGGCGTACACCGCGTCCAGCATGGCCTGATCGAAGGTATCGGTAATGGGGATGGGCGGGAGCTGCGGCAGGAAGTACCCCAGAAACGCCAGATAAAACCGGACGGTCTCCACGTTCAGCCCCGTATCCCCCAGCCGCAGCGCCTCCGGATACACCCGCTGGGCCTCGGAGATGGTCAGTCCCTCGCTGGTGATCTCCGACAGGCTCTTGACGGCGTTGTAGACCAGCTTGATCTTGTACCAGGTGGCCTTGCCCACCACGCCGTCCGGCTCCAGATTGAAAATGCGCTGGAACGCCCGGACGGCGTTCTCCGTCTCCTCGTCGAACACGTTGGACACCTCGGTGATCGGCGGGATGGCGGGGTAATTCTTGCGGATGCGGTTGAGCTGCTGCTGGATGGTGCGCACGTCCTCCCCCACGGAGCCCCGCTCCAGCGGCCGCCCCGGATAGGACGGCAGTCCGTCCCCCACCGGTGCGTTGGAGACGATATCGATGTTCTCCCCGAAGTAGTGCTGCAAGATCTCATAGGGCGTCAGCCCCTGCTCCGCCAGCTCTACACTGCCCCACTGGGACAGCCCGGCGCACTGGGTACGCACGCCGTCGCAGAACTGGGCGTACAGCGGCTCCACGTTGCCCCGCCGCACGATGTAGTTGTTGAAGATGTCGTCCACCAGCCGGTCGATGTTCTCGAAGGTGCTGCGCCCCGGCACGAAGGCCTGGTCGTAGCGGGTGGTGCTGGTGATGTCGAAGTCGTAGCCCCGGCTGCGGTAATGCTCGGTGTAGATCCGGTTCAGCGCCACGGATATCTGCGCCAGAATATTGGCGCGCAGGGCGTTTTCCGGCCACGTGGGATAGACCTCGCTGCTGGCCACGTTCTTGATGTAGGCGGTAAAGGGCAGCGTCACGTTCTCCGCCGCCTCGTTGGGCAGTCCCAGATGGACGGTGATGTACTCCGGTATCACAGGAAACGGCATGGCTCCTCTCCCCCTCTCGTCACGCAGCGCCCAGCGACACCGCCAGAACTGTTTCGATGCGGGGGAACACCGTCACCGGCCGTCCCTCCACCGTGCCGTGCTGCGGGTGGCGCACCGACACCTGATACACCGTGCCGCTGATGCCCGCCGTCTCCGCCGACTGGGACCACCCGGCGGGCAGCGCCGGCAGGCGGATAGCCTCCGCGATGCCGGAGGCGTCGGTAACCCCCTCATAGAACACCGTCGGCTCCGTGCCAAGGCGCCGGTAGATCTCTACCCGCGCCCCCTCCACCGGGAAAAGCCCCCGCCCCGTGGACACCTGCACCCGCACGCTGCCCCGCTCGGGGTGGGCGTCCAGAAACCACTGCTCCGGCCCTCTCTGCATGGTACTGTTCTCCATATATGCCCCTCCTTTCCTGCTCGCATCGTTCCCTTTATGCTATGCGTCCGCTGCGCCGGAGGTGCCAAAAAAAGAGAAGGGCTGCGGCGCAGCCCTTCTCCTTTTTTGCTTGTATGTTCTCAGAATGCCCAGCTGCCGTTGCGGAAGATGGGAACGGTCTTTCCGTCCTCGCACACGGCGTCGATGCTCATGTCGGCGGAGCCGATCATAAAGTCCTCGTGAACCATGGAGTCGTTGACGCCCAGTGCGCGGCACTCCTCCAGCGTCTTGTGCTCGAAGTCCCGGATGGTATCGGCAAAGCCCATGCCCAGCGCCAGATGGCAGGCCGCGTTCTCATCGAACAGCGTGTTGTAGAACAGCAGGCCGGACTGGCAGATGGGGGAGTCGTAGGGTACCAGCGCGCACTCGCCCAGATAGGCGCTACCCTCGTCCATGGTGATGAGCTTGGTCAGCAGGTCGTTGTTCTTCTCCGCGTGCCACTCCACGGCCTTGCCCTCGTGGAATCGGATCCAGAAGCCATCGATGAGCTGCCCCTGATAGCTCAGGGGCTTGGTGGCGTAGACGATGCCCTCCGCCTTGCCGCGCATGGGAGAGATAAAGCACTCCTCCGTGGGGATATTGGGGTTGAAGACGATGCCCTGCAGGCTCTTTTCGCAGCCGCCGCAGAACTGGGCCTCGGGGATCATGCCCACCTGAAAATCGGTGCCATTGGCGCTCTTGTAGCGCAGCTCCCGGATGTGCAGGCCGTTGAGATAGGCGCAGCGGTCGTGCATATCCTTGTTGTGGGCGTCCCAGTTGGCCACGGGGTCTCCCTCCAGCGCACGGCTGGTGGACAGGATGGCCTCCCACAGCTTCTCCACCGCCTGAGACTTCCGCAGGTTGGGGAACAGCTTCTTGGCCCACGCCTCGCCGGGTACGGCGGCAATGCACCACTGGTACTTGTTCTCGATCTGGTCGCGGTACTTCTTGATGACGGGGTACTTGCGCTGCTGGCTCTTGGCCATCTTCTCCTGATTGATGCCGTTGAGACCGTCCGGGTCCTCGCTGAGCAGGTAGATGCGGCAGGGGATGGTGTCCACATAGTGCTGCCAGCGCGCCTCCTCGTAGTTGTCCAGCTTGGACAGGGTGGTCAGCGTGCGGTAGCGGAAGTGCAGCTTCTGGAGGGGCTGGTAGTCCCAGTCCACCACCACCTTCTTGGCCTTGCACTTGTAGCACTCCTCCACCAGCATCTTCACGAACTCCGGCTGATCCAGCTCGGCGGCGATAAAGACCTCCTGCCCCGGCTGGACATTGACGCCGCTGCGGGCGATAAGGCGGGCGTACTCCCGCAGAATGCTCTTTTTCATGGAAACTGCTCCTTTCATGTCTTTCAATCGGGTACTATTGTACCACCCTCTGCCCGCTTTGAAAAGACATCCTGTGAAAAAAAGCCGCCGTTTCCCAAAATACCCCGCGGCAAACCAGCCGCCGCAGAAAAGGGGAGAGCCTGCCGCTGGCAGGCCCCTCCTTTTCTATTATGTCAACCACGAAAACTGCAGCACGTAGGCGTGCTCGGCGCCGATGCCACCGTCCTGCTCTGTCAGCGGGATCACCGCCCCCTCCGTCAGCGTCGCCCGGATGCTGCCGTCGGCGCCATAGAGCTTATAGCTCACATCCGACGGCAGGGACAGCACCGAAAGCTCCGCAGATGACAGCAGCGTATAGACCGCCGGCTCACTGTCCTCCTGCGTTTCGTGAACGCAGGTAAGCTGCACCGCCAGCCCGTCGCCGCGGCGGAACACCTCCGTGGTCTTACCGCCGCTGCCCCGTTCCAGCACCTCTACGCAGCACAGCGGCTCAAACCTGCCGCCCGCCGCCGCATAGTTCCTTACACACACCAGATCGTTGACCTGTATCGTCTCCAGCGCAGGGAATTCCTGCACCGTGCCGCCAAACCAGCGGCCAGCGATGCAGAGCAGGCGGTACTCTGTACCGTCCGTCTGCTCCGTCCGTATATCCGTGACAAGACCAGTCCACGGGTCGGTGATGGCCATGGCGCGGAGCTTCATCGTCATATCCTCCTGACTGTCCGGCGAGGTGTGGCCGTCGCCCAGATCACTCTCCTCGTAGGCATCCCACGTCACCCGCGGCACATCCGCGCGGTCATCATGGATCTCCAGCCGGTGCGTGGTGCCCCAGCCGTACCGGTCGCTGCCCGTGCCGTAGTCCAGCATGGTCAGCTCCTCCAGCACCAGCCGCGTGCCGCCGTCGTTCAGCGTCCGCACCTCCGTCACGTCTACCGTGACGTGTACGGCCCGCAGGTCGTCCGCCGCCACATAGGGCCACACGGCGGCCTGTGCGCGGCTCACAGCATCCTGCCGCAGCTTCTCCACGCAGTAGGTCGTGCCGGTGGCGTTGTTGGCAATGGCGTTGGCCCGCATGAGGAAATAGCCCGCCAGTGTCTCCGTCAGCCGATCATCCAGCGCCGCAGCGGCGCTTTTCCGCACGTCCACCGTTGGCTCGATACGGAACGTCTCTCCGGCGGCAGTCCGGATGGCGACCAGCAGCCGCTGATCCACGCCCTCATACTTTGCCGCCAGCTTATCCAGATAGGCCTGCACCGTGTTGGGTGCCTGCCGGTACCGCGCCGCCAGCGTATCGGCAGCGCCCTCGGTATACGCGCCGTCGCTGCCCAGTAGGTAGGCGCACAGGTAGCTGAGGGGACACGTCTCCCAGTCCGGCAGGTGCGCCGTGTCGTACACGATGCCGTAGTCCGCCGGGTCGATGCTGACAGGGTCGTTCTCCATTTCACTGGGCCATGGCGTGATCTCCTTAGACGCAGCCCCCGCCGCGGTGTATTCCACCGTCATGGGCCCCATGTCTCCCGCCCAGAACCGCACGGTGAAGCCCTGCTCCGCCGAAAGCTGGATGCCCAGATCAAAGGGCTGGTACAGCGTCAGACCGTCCGCGCCGCTCTCCACCCGGACATCTCCGCCCACGGGCTGCTTCTCGCCATCGTCCACCTGCGCATACAGCAGGAATTCCTGCAGCATGGCGGCCGCGCCGCCCACGCCCTGCGCCGCCATTTCCGGCGGCACCGTGACCAGCAGCTCGCCGGTGAGCCAGTTATTCTGATACGCTACATCCGCCAGACGGGCGGATACACCGTCCTCGCGGGTAATACTGGCGGGGCTGTAATACGTCTGCCGTCCGCCGCCCACGGTGCCGTTGACCAGATCGGCCTCCAGCTCATCGATGAGCTGCCGCAGGCCGTCCACGCTCTGCCGCGCCGCGGCGATGTCGTAGACGCCGTCGTCGAACACCCTGCCCAGTCCCGCGCCGTCTACCTGCCACGCCACCCACTCCAGATTGTCGATGAGGGCCATGGCCAGATAGCTGCCAGCCTTCATCTGCTGGGTCCACGCGCTGCCGGCGCCCACTACTGTCTCAAACTTGCTGGTGTAGCACAGCGTCAGGCCGTACGGCTCCTGCTCTGTATCCAGCCGCAGCGCGAAGCTCCACACGCCCTGGCCCATCTTATCCAGTCCGATGGCACCTAAAATACCGCTGACGGCGGAGGGGTCGCCCACATAGGGCGTCCGCAGGTCATACAGCGTTTCCGCGTCCCATGCACCGTCAGCCGACGGCTCCCGCCGGCCTGGGCTGGTCAGGAAGCACACGGCGATGACCGCCGCCGCGATGGCAAGCAGCACCGCCGCCCAGACAGCCGGTTTTTTCCCGTTCATGGCATTCTTCACCCTTTCCTGCACCGCCACCTCGCCGAAGGCCAGCGGGCATACCGCCGCCGGACGCTGCCGCACGGCGCAGGCCACCAGCGCCCGGGAATAGGCGGCGCGCCCCGCGCCGTCCACACCCCGCAGCGCCCGCTCGTCACAGGCGTTCTCCATGTCCCGCCCCAGCAGAACATACGCCGCCCACAGCACCGGATTGAACCAGTGCAGCGCCAGCAGCAGAAATGCCAGCGGCTTTACGAGGTGGTCGCCCCGCCGGATGTGGCACCGCTCATGGGCCAGCACCTGCGGCAGCGCCGCGTCGTCCATACCCTCCGGCACGTAGATGCGGGGACGGAGCAGCCCCAGCACAAAGGGTGTCCCCCACGAGCCGCAGCGGTACACGTTGTCCTCCAGCCGTACCGCCGTGCATACCCGGCGGTAGATGCCCAGATAGCTGACCAGCATATATGTCAGCATCATCACCACGCCCGCCAGCCAGATCGCCGCCAGCAGTGATACGGTCATCACCGGCTTGGGCGTCGGTACCGGCTGTGCCGTCACGACTTCCGTCGGCGGCAGCGGCATCACCGGCTCTGCCGAGCCGCCGGACAGCACCTCGTCCGTTTTCTGCGCCGCCTCCTGCGTCTGGGGCAGCTCGTACAGCACCGCCGTCACAGGGCTTTGCGCCGCCTGTAGGCTCACCGGGCTTTGCAGGGAGACGGGCAGCACCAGCCGCACCGCCACCAGCACCCACAGCAGGCACACCGCCCACTTGGGCGCCCGCCGCAGCGCCAGCCGCGCCAGCATCACCGCCAGCGCCAGCACTCCCGCCTGCCACGAAAGCTCCACGATCCTCAGAAATATATCAGTCATTTCGCTTCTCCTCAAATTCGGCGATCATTCGCCGCAGCTCGTCCGCCTCCTCCGTCGACAGTCCGCGCCCGCCCACAAAGGCGCTGAGAAAACCGGGCAGGCTCCCGCGGAAATTCCGCTCCACAAAGGCACGGCTCTCGGCGCACTGTACCTCGCCGCGGGACACCAGCGCCGTTACCACGGCGTCCTCCGTCCTGACAACGCCCCGCTCGGTCAGCCGCTTGATGACCGTATAGGTGGTGGACTTCTTCCACCCCAGCTTCTCGGCGCACAGCCGCACCAGCTCGCTGCTCTTCACCGGCTGATGCTCCCACAGGATCTCGCAGAACCGCAGCTCGCTGTCAAAGATCTTCGGCGTTTCCAATCCTATTCCCTCCTTTTCACGGTCTACATCGTTAGACCTCTCGCTTGTAGTCTAACCGATTAGACCTCTCTTGTCAAGCAAAAATTTGCATCCCCGCCTGTTCTGTGCTACACTCTGCTCAACAGGAGGTGGGACGCATGGACATACTCTATCAGGACACGCGCATCGTGGTGGCGGTCAAGCCGGCGGGCGTGGTGTCCACCGACGAGCCGGGCGGTATGCCGGAGCTGCTCCGCGCCCACCTGCACACCGACTGCATCCGCACCGTCCACCGTCTGGACGCGCAGGTCGCCGGCGTCATGGTCTTTGCCCGCAGCCGTGTGGCCGCCTCCCTGCTGTCCCAGCAGATCCGGGAGCATCGCTTTTCTAAGACGTATCTGGCCGTCCTCTGCGGTACGCCCGCCCAGCCCGCCGACACCCTGACGGACCTGCTGGTGCGGGACACCCGCCGCCGCGTCACCTACGTGGCGGACGCCCCCTCGCCGGACACCCGGGAGGCCCGGCTGTCCTACGACACCGTGGACAGTGCCGACGGCCTGACACTGGTGCGCGTCCGGCTCCACACCGGCCGTACCCACCAGATCCGCGTACAGTTTGCCTCCCGCGGCCTGCCGCTGTCCGGCGACCGCAAGTACGGCGCGTCCGACGCGCCGTGGCCCATCGCCCTGTGGTCGTACCGTCTGTCCTTCGCCCACCCCCAGACCAGCGAGGCCATGACCTTCGCCTGTCCGCCGCCGGACACGGCGCCGTGGACGCGCTTTACACTTCCTGAAACGCTGTAAGCATACAAAAAGCCTCTCCCACATCGGGAGAGGCTTTTTGCGTGTAAGTTGTCTTTTCGTTCAGTTTCCCTTTTTTGAGGTATCGGTCTTGGCTGCATCCTGCTTCGCCGGATCCGTCCCCGCCGGGGCAGCGGCGTCCGCGCCGTCCGCCGCGTCCTTCGCCGGTGCCAGACCGATGATGCGGTCGGTCAGACCTGCTTTTTCGGCCTCCTCACGGGTCATCTCCAACGGCTCGTTGGAATCCTCCACCAGCTTGGCCAGCATCAGGTAACGGTAGTCATCGGCGCCGATGCAGGTGGACATGATGATGACCTTATCGCCCCAGACCGGCAGATCGTCGGTGTTCACGTGTACGCTGCCGAGGAACGGGCAAAATGCATTCTTTTCATCCGTGCCGGTGTAGTTCTTATCTGCGGCAGCCTTGCCCAGCGCCGTGAAGAAGTCGGTGAAATCCTGCTCGTCCGTAAAATCGTGGCACTTCAGGATGATACTATCGTCATAGGGGATCGCCGCAAAAATGCGGTACGTCATCTTCCGCCCCGGCTGATAGACCTCCACCACGGGCTTATCCTCGAAGTGCATGGCGTTGGCGTAGTTCCGCAGACCGCCCAGCATGGTACCGTTGCGCATATTGTGACCGTAGATCACCGTCACAGGGTCGCTCATATCCGGCTTATTCAGGCTGGCCTGGGTATACATCGAACCGGCCTTGTTGTCCTTCCCGTCCAGATCGCGGTACAGATAGTAATCGTCGTCACCGGGCCGCTGCACCAGGAAGTTGCCCTCCCGGATGGCCATGTTGCTGGCGCCGGGGATCTTCATATAGGCGTAGACGTCGGGCCACGTCTTCTGCGCCGTCTCAAAATCCACCGGGACCTCCGGGGCGTCCGGCTCCACCAACACGATATCCGTGGGCTTGGGCTGCGTATCCGCATCCGGCTCATCGGGCTCCGTGGGCTTTTCTCCGCACCCCACCGCAAAAAGGCTCAGAGCCATCAGAAGCGCCAGCAGACCTGCCGTCCTGCGCAGGAAATTTTCTTTTTTCTCCATGTCGTTCTCCTTTCGGCAGCACTCATAAAGCGTGCGGAGCAGCGCGCACGCCGCCCCGCACCAATGCGCCGACGATATGGTATCATACACCGCCTGTAAATGCAACAGTTTTTCCCGGTCAGTCACAGGGTCACAGACTGTCCGTGACTGGTGAACAGCTTTTCAAAGCGCTTCCTCTGCGCCGGCGTCATACGGCCGCCGTACTGTCCCATCAGCGCCGCAGCCTCCTGCACCTTTCCCTTTTTAAGATAGTTTCCTGCCGCCCGGTACAGGCTGTCCGCCGCCGTGGAGCTAAGGGACTCCCCGACGGAGGCCGCTGCCTCGCCCCTGTCCACCTCCGCGCCGGAGGCGGACAGCTTCTGCTCCTGCTGCGCCATGCTGCGGTAGTGGGCCAGCGCCGTCTCATACAGCTTTCTATCCTGCTGCCCGGCGCTGTCGTACTGCGCCTGCGCCTGCGCATATTCACGCTCCCACGCGGACAGATCATCCTGCCAGCGGTCGTAATGCTGCTTTTCCTGTTTGTCCAGCAGGTCATACTGCTCCCGCAGAGCCTGTCCCTCCCGGTCGTAGGTCTTCTGCGCCTGCTCCTGGAACTCCGGCAGCATGGCCATCAGCTCCTGCATATACCGCTCGTATGCCTGTTGTCCCGCGGCCGCCGCATAGCTGGAGGCGTAGCCGCCGGTCAGCGCCGCCGTCTGCCCCATGGTATCCTCCATGGCGGCGCGGCCCTTCTGTCGGTACATCTTGGCATACCGGGCAAAGGCGGCGTCCTCCTCCGGGTCGTAGGAAAACGGCTCCCGGCTCGTCATGTCGTCGTACAGCGCCGCCATCTGCTGTCCGTAAACAGACTCGTATGCGTCGGGCCGCAGCGCCGCTACACTGTCGCGGTACGCCAGCGCCGCCGTCACATCCTCTGAGGGCGCATAGCCCTTCTCCAGCTTTTCCAGCTCCCTTGCCGTCTTTTCCGACGGCTTGGCTACAGGCGCAGGCGGTGCCTCCGGCTCTGCCGGAGCAGGTGCCATCAGGCTGCCCCATGTCTCGTCACCGGCAATACCGTCCAGCCGCAGCTTGTTCTTCTTCTGGTAATCCCGCACGGCGGATCTCGTGTTTTTCCCGAAGATTCCATCCTCCTTCAGCTGATAGCCGTGCTTGTTTAGCTCGCTTTGCAGCTGCCGCACCGCGTCGCCCTGCGAGCCGTATGCCACCATTTTGTATGTGGATGCCATTCGTTCCGTCCTTTCTCCTCATGTGGTCCTGCGCCATGCGTACAGCCCCTCGATGCCGGTGGCGGCGCTCTCCCATACTGCGTTTTCCGGCGAGGGCTGCGGCGGCACAGCCTCCGCAGTGAACCGCACGCTGCCCACCGGCCACAGCACGTCCGCCAGCGGTCTGCCACCCAGTGTCAATTCACCGGCCACCTCCGCGTCTCCGTAAAACACCGCCGGCCACGCACATTCCAGCGCCTCCCGTTCCCCGTATTTGCCGAAAGCCGCGCCCTTTCCGCCGTTACGCAGGTGCAGCGTCACCTGCGATGTGGACGCCGTATACCGCACGGTTCGCACACTGCCCACTGTATCCACGGCAGACAGCTCCACCTCATAGGAGGCAGTGGCTGCCAAGCCGCCGCCCAGCAGCTTCTTCACGCCGCTGCTCAGTGTAGTATAGCCGCTCCAGTCGCCGCCCATGGGGCGGTAACGCGCCCGTACCTTTACTGTATTCCGACTCTCCACATCGGCGCAGGATGCCTTACACCACACCTTCAGATATGCGCCGTCATCCGCCGGCACGCCGTCTGCATCACACCGCGTCACGCCGCTGTCTGCGATCACCGGCTGCCGGTAGGCGTACACCTTAACAGCGCTCCCTGTTACCGTAGCCGACCTCCCTCGGCTGTCCGTCACCGTGACGGATGGTTTCATGGTACCCGCCGAGCCGATGAGCGCCGTGGTGCCGGAGGTGCCCGTCACCGTCTGTCCCGCAAAGCTGAAACTGCACGTTTTCACGGACGCGCCGCCCTTACCGGACGCCTTCACGGTGTATTGCAGGCGGCTCAGTCCCTGCAAGCACAGGTTCCACCCCTTGACCACCGCGTTGTCGTTGATCACTGTCACCTGCAACGCGGCGGTGGGCCGCATGGATTCCGGCACATAGGCGGTAAAGGACGCCTGCACGCTGCCGATATAGTCGCCGCCGTCGTAGATCGCCATGGTCATCGTGCCCACGCCCCACAGCGCATTGGGGATCTGGTTGGCCAGTGCCGCCGGTACCTTCCACTGGTACACCGCCTTTGCCGCCGTCTGGCTCACCTGCTTCAGCGAAGTCCCGCTCAGCGTACCCGAGCTGCTGCCAAAGGTGTAGGAGAACCGGAACTCATAGCCGCTGCCCGGCTTCGTCACCGTCAGCGTCCCCGTCTGTCCGATGGTAGCGTCTCCCGCCGCCAATCTGAAGTCCTCCAGCGAGCTGCCCGGCTCCACCTCCAGCGAATAGTTGTACCGCTGGTCACGGCTGGA
>ULRD01060251.1_pt1 | contig 11018 bp, 9 predicted proteins | sample 1955181 | NCBI WGS metagenome assembly ULRD01 (sample SAMEA4835675, study PRJEB28245) | human gut metagenome | biome: gut microbiome; material: fecal sample | place: Denmark | collected 2008
TGCAAAAAGTGCGGCTATTACGACGGCAAGCAGGCAGTTGCAGTGGATAAGGACTAATATCGCCTGAAAATTTTAAAACTCAAGGGGCTCCCGATAAAAGGGCCCCTTTTGTTTTAGTTAAAAATATTGTATAATATTCCTTAGTATTATATTAGGAGACGACAGATGAGAATAGCTGTTGATGCTTTCGGCGGCGACAATGCCCCGGCGGCGGTAGTAGAAGGCTGCATAGATGCCCTGAAAAAGTATCCCGATATGTCCGTCACCCTCTGCGGCGACGAGGAGCGAATAAAGGCTGAGCTTGAAAAGTATCGGTATGACGTTGCGCGAGTGGATATTCTTCACGCACCCGAAATAATATCCTGCGACGAGCAGCCGACCTTTGCCATACGCAAAAAGAAGGACTCCTCCCTCGTAAAAGCCATGGAGCTTGTGCGCGACAGGAAGGCTGACTGCGTGGTATCGGCAGGCAGCACCGGCGCGGTGCTTGCGGGAGCCACATTCATAATAAAGCGCATCGAAGGAGTAAAGCGTCCGGCCATAGGAGTGGTGTTCCCGGCGGAAAAGGGCTGTGTGATTATAATGGACTGCGGCGCAAACGTTGACTGCAAGCCCTCGTACCTTCAGCAGTTTGCCGTGATGGCGTCTGCGTACATGCACGATATAATGGGAATGGATAACCCCAGAGTGGGCCTCCTCAACAACGGCGCGGAAGCCGAAAAGGGAAACGAGCTTACCAAGGCTGCCTATAAGTTACTTGAGCAGACGCCCGTGAACTTTGCCGGAAACTGCGAGGCGAGGGAGATACTCTCAGGCGACTTTGACGCCATAGTCTGTGATGGCTTCGCGGGAAACATCGTCCTTAAATATACAGAGGGCCTTGCCGCCACGTTAATGAGTATGCTCAAAAAAGAGCTCATGGCAGATACGCGCAGCAAGCTGGGCGCTGCAATGGCGAAGCCCGCCTTCAGGCGCTTCAAAAAGGTAATGGATTATACCGAGTACGGCGGGGCGCCCCTTTTGGGTATTGACGGTGGTGTGATAAAGGCACACGGCAGCTCAAATGCCAAGGCATTTGCGGCGGCGCTGGGTCAGGCGCGGAGCTTTGCTTCCAGCGGCACCAACGAAACCATACGCCGCGCCGTAAAGTCACTGCCCGAGGTAGCGGACTGAATAGAGGATTGACATCAAAATAATATGCGGCTAAACTATAGTTGCTTATTGGTATAATAAGAAAGGCGGTATTATATATGACTTTTGAAAAGATTCGCGAAATGCTTTCCAGGCAGATGGATATCCCCAAGGAGTCCATAACCATGGATTCCAGGCTTGTGGAAGACCTCAAGGCCGATTCACTTGACGTTGTGGAGCTTATAATGGATATTGAGCAGGAGTATGGAATTCAGGTTCCCGAGGAGGAGCTGCCAAACGTACATACTGTAGGCGATATATTAAGGGTAATGAACAAATAACTATACTTCAAACAGTACCCGCATCTTATGGTGGATGCGGGTACTTTGGTATGGAGGAAGCAAATGGAGCTGGAATTTGCGAGGCTGCAAAAGCTCAATGAGCTGCAAGCGGCAATTGGCTATAAATTTAAAGACACAGAGCTTTTGAATACGGCCCTTACACATACGTCTTATGTGAAGGGTGACGGCAACGGCAGCGTACACAATGAAAGGCTGGAGTTTTTGGGTGACGCAGTGCTGGAGCTCTGCGTGAGCGAAAAGCTCTACAAGGAATACCCTGAGCTGAACGAGGGCGTGATGACGAGAGTGCGCTCCCTTTCGGTATGCGAGGGCGCGCTGCATAAATCGGCCGTAGGCTTCGGCCTGGGTAATTATCTGCTGCTTAGCCATGGCGAGGAGCACTCGGGCGGCAGGAGCAAGCCGTCTATACTGGCGGACGCGATGGAAGCGGTGATAGGCGCCGTATTTCTGGACGGCGGCATGGGAGAGGCGAAAAGGCTGGTGCTGCATGCGGTAGAGGGCCATATAGAGCGCGCGGTGCGCAACGTGAACACCAAGGATTATAAGACGCTGCTGCAGGAGCATGTGCAGAAGCAGCATCAGGGCAACGTAACGTATGACCTTATAGACACCTCCGGCCCGGACCATCAAAGGGTATTCACCCTTCAGGCTGTCATAGCCGGGGAGCCAAAGGGAGTAGGCAGCGGCGGAAGCAAGCAGGAGGCAGGTCAGAAGGCGGCCAAGGCTACGCTGGAGGGCCTCGGACTGCTGTAAATAATAAGCCGACATTGGCGCAGAGGTTGGAATATTGCGGTTAACAAAAATAGAGATCAACGGATTTAAATCATTCGCTAAAAAGACCGAGATTCAGGTCGAAAAAGGAATAACGGCTATCATAGGTCCCAACGGCAGCGGCAAGAGCAACATAGCCGACGCCGTCCGCTGGGTTTTGGGCGAGCAGAGCGCAAAGGTGCTCCGCGGCAACAAGATGGAGGACGTCATATTTAACGGCACCGAGCAGCGGAAGCCCCAGTCCTTCTGCGAGGTGACGCTGGTATTCGACAACTCGGACGGCAGGCTGCCTACGGATTTCGCTGAGGTCAGCGTTACCCGGCGGGTTTACAGGAGCGGCGAAAGCGAATACCTTATCAACAATACACAGTGCAGGCTGAAGGACATAGGCGAGCTTTTCCGTGATACCGGCATAGGCAAGGAAGGCTATTCCATAATAGGCCAGGGCAAGGTAGAGGAGATACTTTCCAACAAATCAAACGACCGCAGAAACGCCTTTGAGGAGGCTGCGGGCGTGATGAAATACAGGGTGCGCAAGGAAGAGGCCGAACGCAAGCTGGAAAACACGAGAAAAAACCTAGTTCGCCTCAACGACATACTTGAGGAACTGAGCCGCCAGATAGGCCCTCTCGAGGAGCAGAGCGCCGCGGCGAGACAGTATCTGAAGCTTAGGGACGAGCTGAAGGAGATAGAGGTGAACGTGTTCCTCTATCAGTACGATAAGCTCAATGAGCGAATAACTACTTTGAACGACAGCATGGCGCAGTACGCCGAGGCTATACGGCAGTCCACAGGCATTGAGGCCGCGCTTGCCGCAGACTGCAGCGCCGAGGAGGAAAAGGAGCGCAGTCTCAATGCTGCCATAGGCGAGGTACAGTCAAAGCTGCTGACTGCAACGACTGGCGTGGAGAACCGCACAGGCGAGGCAAAGGTGGCCCGGGAGCGAATGGCTAACCTTGCCAAGGAAAGGGAGCGCCTTGAGAATGCCGCCAGAGAGGACAGAGTCAGGCTGGAGGAACTGAAGAAATCCATGGCGGAGGTTTCTGCCCGGAGCAGCGACACGGAGGAGACGAAGCAGCGCGAGAGAGCAAAGCTTGCCGGGATAGAAAAGCAGCTTGCCGGCATACAGGCGGAAATATCGGACAAAGAACAGCTTTTGGAAAGCCAGAAGAACAGCATGATAGAGGCCATGAACCGCCTGTCCGATGCAAAGAGCAGGCTTTCGAGATTAGAGGCCATAAAAACAACGCTGCTTGGCCGCATAGACTCCATAAATCAGAAGATGGCGGCTATAGCCGAGGAGGGCGAGAAGCTCTCCCACGAATATGATCAGGTGTTCGGCAGCTACAGCGAGATAAAGCAGGGCTATGACGGCAAAAACGCGGAACGCATGGCGGCGATAGCCCACCTTAACGAGCTGAACGCACAGCTAAAGCAGGATAGTGAAAATATCCGCGCCCTTGAGCAGCAGATAGAGGCGGAAAGCTCAAGGATAAAGGTGCTTCAGGAGATGAAGCGTGCCTACGAGGGATATTACTCAAGCGTCCGGAACGTTCTCAGGGACGCAGCAAGGGATCCCCTCCTTGGCAAGTGTATAGAGGGCGTGGTGGCGGAACTTATACGAGTCCCCTGCGAGTACGAGAGCGCAATAGAGATGACGCTTGGCTCCGCTTTGCAGAACATAGTTACCCCTACCGAGCAGGACGCAAAGCAGGTGATAGGATACCTGCGCTCAAGGCAGTACGGAAGGGCGACCATGCTGCCGGTCTCCAGCATGCGCCCGAGGCTGCTGAGTAATGACGAAAGGTCAATGTGCAACGTGGAGGGCTTTATAGGCGTAGCCTCCGACCTCGTATCCTTTGATGAGAGATACAGGGGCATATTTGAAAACCTTCTTGGCCGCACGATAGTGGTGAAGGATCTTGACGCAGGCATTGCCATAAACAAGCGTGCGAGGTCGTCCTTCAGAATAGCTACATTAAAGGGCGATATAATAAACCCCGGCGGCAGCATGACCGGCGGAAGCACCCAAAAGCGGGAGTTCAGCCTGATAGGCCGTGAGCGGGAGATAGAGACCATAACGGCGGCGCTGAAAAAGCAGCGGGAGCAGCTCGAAGCGTCCAAATCCGAGCGTGAAGGGCTGGAGCGGGATATAGCCCGTGCCGGCGAGGCCGTGGAGAGAGCGTCCGAGGCGCTGCACGCGGCGGACGTAGAGCTTGCCACGCACCGCGAAAAGGTGGACGTGGTGCAGAAGTACGTAGAGGAAAACAGGGACGAGATGGAGCAGGCCAGGCTTGAGCTCGCCCAGATAAACGACAGCATAGAAAATATAGACGAGCAGTACCGCGAGGCCAACGAGGACCGCTCTCAGTGGGAGCAGGGAAACGTGGCAAGCCAGGACGACATAAAGAAGCTTCAGGAAGAGCTGAATAAGCTCCGGGCGGAAGCCGCAAATGTGAACGACAAGGCTACCGAGCAGAAGGTAGCCCTGATGGCCCTCGAGAAAGAGGCAAACGCCGCTGAAAACGAGGCAAAGCGCATGGAACGCGAGACCAGTGGCCTTATGGCTGCCATAAAGCGCAGCAAGGATGAGATAGAGCAGGGCAGCAGAAGCTTCCTTCAGCTGCAAGAACAGGTTGCCACGCTGGATGACAGCATATCCTCCGAGCGCATGGACGTGGACAGGCTAACGGATCAGCTTCATACAATGGAGGAGGAGCGGGCAAAGCGCCTTAACTCCATAGACGAGCTGCGTGAGCGGCGGGACAATATTTCCGCAGAGCTCAACGACATAAAGGAGCGCAGCCATAGGGCGGAGCTGAACCTGAACAAGGCGCAGCTGGAGCTGCAGAACATGCAGGACAGGATCTGGTCGGATTATGAGCTCACCTATGAGAACGCCCAGCCCATGCGGCGGCAGATAGCCATAACCGCATCTCACATCAGGGTGGACGAGCTGAAAACGGCAATACGCGCCCTGGGCGACGTGAACGTAGGCTCCATAGAGGACTATAAGAACGTCAAGGAGCGCTACGATGAGCTGAATGCCCAGTATGAGGATCTCACCAAGGCGGAGGCTGACCTGCAGGTGCTTATAACCGACCTTGTCTCCACCATGGAGGAGGAGTTCCGCAGACAGTTCGCGCTTATACAGCAAAACTTTTCGCAGGTATTTGTGGAGCTGTTCGGCGGCGGCAGGGCAGAGCTGATACTTTCCGACAAGGACGACATACTCAACTGCGATATAGACATAATCGCACAGCCCCCGGGCAAGAAGCTGCAGCTGCTGTCGCTGCTCTCCGGCGGCGAGCGGGCGCTTACCGCAATAGCGCTGTTGTTCGCCATACTCAAGCTGAAGCCCACGGCTTTCTGCATACTGGACGAGATAGAGTCTGCGCTGGACGATGCTAACGTTACGAATTTTGCGGAGTATGTGCGCAACTATTCCGATGACACCCAGTTCATATTAATAACACACAGAAAGGGCAGCATGGCGGTGTGTGACTCGCTTTACGGCGTGGCAATGGAGGAGCGGGGCGTATCCAAGGTGGTATCTGCAAAATTTACCGAATCCGCATAATACCCAAAAAGGAGGAAATACAAATGGCGGGCTTTTTTGATAAGCTCAGGCAGGGGCTTTCCAGGACAGGCAGCGGCATAGCGGCTATATTCACAGGCTCCGGCATAGACGACGAATTCTACGAGGAGCTGGAAGAAGCCCTCATAATGGCAGACGTAGGCATGGCGACCACCGATAAGCTGCTCAGCGGCCTTAGGGATGCGGTGGCCGAAAAGAAGATCAAGGAGCGTTCCGAGGCGCGCAAGGAGCTTATAAGCCTGCTGGCGGATCTCATGCGGCCCGAAAAGCCATTTCTCGACGGGGCGGACAGGGCCGTGATAATGGTGGTCGGCGTGAACGGCGTGGGGAAGACTACCTCGTTAGGCAAGATAGCTGCGTATTATAAAAATCAGGGCAGGGACGTAGTCCTTGCGGCGGCGGATACCTTCCGCGCAGCCGCTGCCGAGCAGCTCACCGTATGGGCCGAGCGTGCCGGTGTGCCAATAATAAAGCACGGCGAAGGCGCGGACCCCGCGGCGGTAGTGTTCGACGCGGCGGCCTCATTCAAGGCGCGAAACCGGGATATGCTGCTTTGCGACACGGCGGGCAGGCTGCACAATAAGAAAAACCTCATGAACGAGCTGGAGAAGATGCGCCGCGTGCTGGACCGGGAGCTGCCCGGCGTGCCTGTGGAGGCGCTGATGGTGCTTGACGCCACCACCGGCCAGAACGCAATAGCTCAGGCGCGAGCCTTCGGAGAGTCCGCAGGGCTTACCGGCATAATACTTACCAAGCTTGACGGCACCGCAAAGGGCGGCGTGGCCGTGGCCGTAAAGGAAGAACTGAAAATACCTGTCCGCTTTGTCGGCGTTGGCGAGGGCATAGACGACATGCAGGCCTTTGATCCCGATGATTACGCAAGAGCGCTGCTTAGCGAAGAATGAAAGCAAAATGTGCAATGGGCTGTGATATGCAGCCCGTTTTTATTTTAAGGATTCGCTTTTGCGAAACGTATTATAGGTGAAGGCCTTCGAAAGAAAAAAGCATTTGGCTGGAGGATTGATACCTTGAATCAAGCCCTGAGGAAAAGGGAAGAGACGGAGGATATATACAGGCGCAACATAGACGCCGTGTACCGGGTGTGCATGCTGTTCTTTAAGGGCAGCAGGGCGGACGCCGAGGACGCGGCCCAAAGCACCTTCTTGAAGCTTATGAAAAGCCCCGTCAGGTTTGAAAACGCGGCGCATGAAAAGTCGTGGCTCATAGTCGTCGCGTCCAATATATGCAGGGATTCCCTGAGGTCGGGCTGGAAAACGCGGGTGCAGTTAGATGAGGAGTCGCTGCAGGGCATACCGGCGGAGGAAAGCTCGGGAGACCTGCTGCGGCAGGTAATGGAGCTTCCTGACAAATGCAAGACGGCGGTATATATGTACTATTACGAGGGCTATACCTCTGGGGAGATAGCCGAGGCAATGGGCAAGAGCAGGGCGAGCGTGTGGGGGTACCTGCACAGCGGGCGGAAGCTTTTGCGTGAAGCGCTGAAGGAGGAAGGGTATGAAGAATAAGCGTTTTATTGAGGCTCTGGACAGGCTTAACATACGGGACTCCCGGCGCGAGGAGCTGCTCGGCGAAATACTTCTCAGGGCAGAGGCCGAAGAAAGGGAGCAGAAGTATATGAAAAAATCAAGAAGAAGCGGTAGGAGGGGCGCGAGCCCCTGGCGTGCACTGGCGCCCATATTTGCGGTAGTGCTTATAATCGGCGCGGTTCTGCTGGTCCCCAGCGTGGGCGAGGCGGTGAGTGGCTGGTTCGGCAGGCTTTTCGACAGGAACAAATACCTCGGCACGCTGCCGGAGAACCGGGCGAGTATGCCGGATGTGGAGGCGGCGATACAGATTCCGAAGGATAACGAGCAGGATTATACCATATACACTCTTGACGAAACGGATGAAGCCGCGGAATTCGCCGCGGCGAGGGCAAACCTCGGCTTTGACCCGTATGACCCAAAGGACTGGCAATGGCTCAAGGAGGCAAAGCCCAAGATAACCGACGTTCTCGTGGAAAGCGACAAGCTCACCGTAATGTCCTATCTTGAAACCGACCCAAGCCCGTTCTGGTATTGCGACGGCGGCATGGCGCTGGACTGGTACGGGGACAATCTGTATCTGAGCAGCGGCGCGAATACTTACAAATTGGAATTCGGATCTACCGGCATATACCCTCAGGACGGGTACTATGATTCAGAGAAAGAAAAAATGGACGCCGAAAGGGTAAAGAAGGACAAGGGCATAATACTCTATACCGAGTATGACCTGAAGGAAACCAACGTGCCGGAGGGCCATTACAGCGCGGTATTCACATCGAGGATACTGGACTGCAAGGTGGACGTTATGGCGCAGTTCGCAACTATAGCCAAAATAGAACAGCGGTTCGAGCTGGATATAGACAGCAGAAACACCTCTAAGAAGGAAAGGGGTAGCGTACAGCTCAGCGGGAAGTATCCCCTTACGATGCTCGACCATGAAAATGACAGGATATACAATATCGAAAAGGAGCTAAGCGGGATAACGGTTAAGCCCGAGGCGGCTTTTAATGCCACAAGTATAGCTGTGAGCGTATCCTATGAATTCCCGGAGGGCTGGAGCGAGGCGGAAAAGAGCGCCTTCATATACGGATATGCGGGCAGATATAACGGACTCCACTACGAAGTAATGGTGGATGGGGAGAGTCTGGGAAAGGACGGAAAAGAACCGAATGGCGGACAGGGATTGTTCAACTTCGAAATACCCCTGACCTCAGACCAGCAGCAGAAGGCAAGCAGCATAGTGCTGAGACCGGTGTATGGCTGGAGCGATGCCGAAAATGGGGAAAGGAGCGTCGCGCTGGAGGGCTGCGACATAGTGATAAAATAAGCTGTTCAATACGCGGGGGCGAAACTGCCCCCTTTTTAATTGCGCGCAAATGGTTTATAATTCTGTCCATGAAAACTTATATGAGGATTTATGCTTATGGAAGCTATCGCTAAAAAAGGGCTGAACTCAAACCAGCTGAAGCTCATCGCCATAATCGCCATGACCGTCGATCACCTGACATGGGTGATATGGCCGGGGTACCAGACGGGGTGGCCGCAGCTTGCCCTGCACTGCGTCGGACGCATAACCGCCCCGATAATGTGGTTTTTCATAGCCGAGGGGTATCATTATACCCACAGCTTCAAAAAATACGCCCTGCGGCTGCTGCTGTTCGCGGTGATATCGCATTTTGCCTACACCTTCGCCTTCGGCATACCCTTTATTCCCTTTACTACGACCGCCTTTAACCAGACCAGCGTGATATGGTCGCTGTTCTGGGGGCTCATGCTGCTCAAGATGAACGACAGCGACAAATTCAAGGGCTGGCAGAAAGCCGTAATAGTAGTGCTCGTTTGCCTTATATCCTTCTGTTCCGACTGGAGCTGCATAGCGACCGTAGCGATACTCTACATCGGCGCCTATCGGGGCAGCTTTAAGAAGCAGATGACCTGGATGATGATCTGGGTCGCCGTATACGCCGCAGTGTATTTCTTCTTTATAGATAAAATATACGCCGCGGTACAGCTCTTTGCCGCCCTTTCCATACCGCTTCTTAAAAGCTATAACGGCGAACGGGGAAGCTGGAAGGGAATGAAATGGCTCTTTTATATCTACTATCCCGCCCACCTTATCGCATGCGGCATAATACGGCTGCTGCTCCACGGCAATATAAGCATAATGATAGGCGGCTAAAAAAGCTTGACAGGAGAAGAAATATCCGTATAATAGTATGAGTGTAAAACACTTATGCTTTACAGCTGGCGTGGAAAGGCGGTCTTACCTTGGAAAAGCACGTTCGTCTGGGGCTGCTTCTGGATATATACGGCGAGCTGCTCACAGAGCGGCAGCGGTCCATACTTTTCCAGTCGGTAAACGAGGACTGCTCACTGGCTGAAATAGCCGAGAGGGAGGGAGTTTCCCGCCAGGCTGTACGGGACGCCATAATCAAGGCGGCGGACAACCTCGAGGGATACGAGGCTAAGCTGAAGCTCATGGAAAGGCGCATGGCGCTGATGAACGGGCTTAAGGAGCTGCAAAATATCTGCCACGATCCCGCCGTAAAGGCAAAGATCAGGGCATTGACGGAGATATGTGAAGATGGCATTTGAAGGCCTTTCATCAAAACTTCAAAACGTATTCAAAAAGCTTTCCGGCCGCGGCAAGCTTTCCGAAAAGGAAGTAAAGGAAGCTATGCGGGAGGTAAAGTTGGCTCTGCTCGAGGCGGACGTAAACTTTACTGTGGTAAAAAAATTCATAAATTCCGTCACCGAGCGCGCGGTGGGCGCGGAGGTACTGGAAAGCCTCACACCCGGCCAGCAGGTGATAAAGATAGTAAACGACGAGCTTGTGAAGCTCATGGGCGGCTCAAACGCCAAGCTGGAGTTCGGCTCGAAGAATCCTTCGGTGATACTGCTCGCCGGCCTTCAGGGCGCGGGCAAGACCACCATGGCGGGTAAGCTGGGGGCGTACTGCCAGAAGCACTTCGGAAAGTCGCCGCTGCTGGTAGCCTGCGATGTTTACAGGCCCGCCGCCATAAAGCAGCTGCAGGTAGTGGGCGAAAAGCTCAACCTGCCGGTCTTTGAAAAGGGCACGCAGGATCCCGTCATTACAGCGCAGGAGGCCGTAGAGTACGCAAAGCGCAACATGCGGGACATGGTGATAGTGGATACCGCCGGACGCCTGCATATAGACTCTGACATGATGGCTGAGATAGAGAAGGTGCGCGACGCGGTGAACCCCGCCGAGATACTTCTGGTCATCGATGCCATGACGGGTCAGGACGCCGTGAATGCCGCAAAGGCATTCAACGACGCCTTGGAACTTACCGGCGTCATAATCACCAAGCTGGACGGCGACACAAGAGGCGGCGCTGCGCTGTCTGTAAGGGAGGTTACCGGCAAGCCCATAAAGTTCTGCGGCAACGGCGAAAAGCTCACCGATATCGAGCCCTTCTATCCTGACAGGATGGCAAGCCGCATACTGGGCATGGGGGATGTTATGACCCTCATAGAGAAGGCTCAGGAGAGCTTCGATGCGAAAAAGGCGGAGGAGCTTGCCAAAAAGATAAAGACCAACGAGTTCACTCTGGAAGATTTCATGCAGCAGATGGAGCAGATGCAGAACAT
>ULRD01041495.1_pt1 | contig 10997 bp, 8 predicted proteins | sample 1955181 | NCBI WGS metagenome assembly ULRD01 (sample SAMEA4835675, study PRJEB28245) | human gut metagenome | biome: gut microbiome; material: fecal sample | place: Denmark | collected 2008
TATAGTGTCCACTGTGTTCATACTGCTGGACTGGGAAGCCATAGGCAAGTTCATACATGGCCAAATGCCGGAAAAGGCCTCGGAGGTAATGAAGGACGGCTGGAGCCAGCTGAAAAAGACCATAGGCAAGTATATACGCTCCTACGGCCTGATAATGCTAATGACGTTTACGGAGCTGGCCATAGGGCTGCTGATAATTGGCGTTGACAATTCATGGGGCTTAGCGGCGGGTATCGCGGTTCTGGATATACTGCCAATAGTGGGCTGCGGCACGGTGCTTATCCCTTGGGCGGTAGTCAGCCTTGTGACAGGCAAGACGGGCCTTGGTATAAGCCTGCTGGTATTATATGTAATAATAGCCATAGTGCGGAACATCGCCGAGCCCAAGATAGTAGGCCAGCAGGTGGGATTGCACCCGCTGGCAACGCTGCTCGCCATGGTGACAGGAGCATCGCTGTTCGGAGCGGCAGGCGTGTTTGCGTTGCCCATAGCTCTGGCTGTAATAAAGCAGCTGGACGACGATGGAATAATACACGTGATAAAAAAACCAAATCAGGCAGAAGAAAAGACTCAGGCTCCCGGGGCAAAACCTGAATAAAAAAGGGAGGCCGGCGCATTTGACGCGACGGCCTATATTGCTTATCCTATTATTGATCCCGCAGCTCTCTGAGGTGGCGGCAGCTTCTGCCGTGGTAGCGGGAGGACTGCACCTCGGCCATAATGGCTACGGCTATCTCCTCCGGGGTCTCGCCGCCTATGTCCAGACCTATGGGGGTGAACACGGTATCAAGCTGCTCGTCCGTCACTCCACGATTGCGCATATATTCAAACAATCCCGCTATCTTCTTGCGGCTGCCTATCATGCCGATGTAGGCGGCTTTTTTGGCGAGAGCGGCGTAAAGCGACGCCCTGTCGTTTATGTGGCCGTGAGTGGCTATGACTATGAATGCCCCTGCGGGAATATCCATTTCGGTTATATCTTTTTCGAAATCCTTCACGCGGACGAACCTGTCCGCAACGGCTATGCTCTTATCTATTATCTCATCTGCCCTGTCGTCTATGAGAAGGGTGCTATAGCCCATAAATCCGGCTACCTTGAGCACTGCGCAGCCGACGTGGCCCGCGCCGCACATGACCAGCAGCGGCTTTGCGGGGAAGGACTCTATAAGCACCTTTATGTGCCCGCCGCAGGTCATGCCGGTGTTGTTTGTGGCAGCAGAGGAGAGGTCGTATATCTTGAAGGCGTTCTCGCCTGTGCGTATGCATTCCATCGCGTCTTTCGCGGCGAGGCATTCAGCTGAACCGCCGCCTATAGTGCCAAGGGTATCCCCGTTTTCAAATACCAGCATTTTTCCGTTTTTGCGGGGGGTAGAGCCGTCTGCCTCTACTATAGTCACCATGGCGTGGCTTATGCCGCCGTTCAGTGCGTCAAGCTGTTCTCTCAACAATGCAGCGGGATCCATTTCGTTTTCCTCCTGTGGGGATGTAAGCTTTTTTTATTATACCACAAGGGAGAAAAAATCAATACGCATTGCAGTTTATTTTGCCGAGCCCTTCAGCGCCTTTTTCATGAACTCCCAGGTAGATATGCCGCTGGGACGGTTGTATCTGCCGAGAAGGAAAAGACACGCCGGGTCACGGGTGATGTAGTTGCACTTCTCCTCGCAGCTCAGCGATGCTTTAAAGCCGAGCTCCTTCAGGTACTCCGTAGTGTCGGGCGTTATTGCCCCGAAGGGATAGGTGTATGCGGTGGGGGTTATGCCGCACTTATCCTTCAGGAGCTGCTGCATCTTTATACAGTCGCCGCAGAAGAAGGCCTTATAGCTTTGACTGTTCTCGCCCTGCCTGCGCTTGCTGCCAAAGCGGGGGGATTGGGAATGCATATCGTAGGAATGATTCTGTATCTCCACGTGTCCGCTTGCGGTTATTGCATTTATATCCTCGTAAGACAGATGAGCATAGTTTGGGTTTGGATCAGGCGTTTCACTGAAGGTCACGGTATAGCTTCCCACTACGGATATGACGGCCTTTATGTCCAGCTCCTCAAGTATGGGCAATATGTATGTAAGGTTATTGAGATATCCGTCGTCCAGAGTCACCAGGACGGGCTTTTCGGGCAGGACGTCCCCTTCGGTGTATTCGATAAGATCCTCGATAAACACCGTTTCGTAGCCGTCATCCAGAAGGTACTGCATATCTTCCCGAAATACCGCCGGGGAGACGACATATGTGCCGGCCCGGGACTGGCTCTTGAGTATGCTGTGGTACATTATTGCAGGCAGCGGCACAGGTTCCGGATCCGGATCGTAAACGGGAGCAGCCTTGCAGCCGGAAAGCAGGAGAAGCGAAGCCCACAGGGCGATAAGTTTCAGCTTGAATTTCATGGAATAAGGATATGAGCGGCGAAAAGGGTAAATGCGTACCGCGGCAGAATAAAATGACTGTTTTGATAAATGAAAATTATTGATAGTCAGCATGAGAAAAACTAATATTAAACTCTTTTCGACACCTTAAAAATAACAGCATATGAACCTGAATAACTAAAAAAATAAATGTCTTTTCTGGTGCTCGGATAGGATTCCCATAAGATATTTAAGCAAAAGCCCCCCAAAAACAGCGATTGACATTGATAAAACATACTGCTAATATATATTTGATGTTTGGTATTTACTTGTCATGTGCAGTTTTTTTACAGTCGGCATGATCGGTATTGCGTGGTTGGCATTATTGAAACAGTTTAACATTTAGTGCAATCATATACACCAAAAGGGGACGTCCCCTTTTGTATTTGTATTACATACAAATACAAAATTCCACTTCTTGAACAATGGGCTATGCCCGTTTAGTTCATACAATAATTAGGAGGAAGAAAACACATGAAGAAGCTTATAGCTTTGATGCTGGTTCTGGTCATGGCAGTTTCCTTTGCGGCCTGCTCTCAGCCCGCTACTGAAGAACCCGCTACCACCGAAACCACTACTCCCGCCGAGGGCACCACTGAAGAAGCTCCCGCCGCTGGCGAGCTCAAGTGGGATGCAGCTAATGTACAGGCGTCCGTAGAAGCGGCTGTTGCTGCTACCGATGGCAAGATCGCCATCATCACCAACACCGTTTCCCAGAACGAAGAAGAATACCGTTCCGCAGCCGCCATGGTTGAAAAGTACGGCGACCGTGTCATCCACGACACCATGCCCGATAACTTCATGGCAGAGCAGGAGCAGTTCATCTCCGTTATCAACAAGTACGGCACCGATCCCGACGTAAAGTGCATCATCATCAACCAGGCATGCCCCGGTTCCAACCCCGGTATTGATAAGGTAGCCGAAGTTCGCGATCTTAAGGATCTGCTGGTAATCTACTGCACTCCTCAGGAGAACCCCACCGACATCACCACCCGTGCGGACATCACCATCTCCGTTGACGAGGTTGGCAAGGGCACCTATATGGCAGAGAAGGCTAACGAGATGGGCTGCAAGACCTTCGTGCATTACAGCTTCCCCCGCCACATGGCTCAGGTAACCCTGGCAGGCTGCCGCGATAAGATCAAGGCCAAGTGCGAAGAGCTGGGCATCGAGTTTGTTGACGCCACCGCTCCCGATCCTACTGGCGACTCCGGCCTTTCCGGCTCCCAGCAGTTCATCCTTGAGGATGTACCCAAGATGGTAGAAAAGTACGGCAAGGAGACCGCCTTCTTCACCACCAACTGCGCTATGCAGGTTCCCCTCATCAAGGCTGTTTATGACGCCGGCGCTTACTATGTACAGCCCTGCTGCCCCAGCCCCTATCATGGATTCCCCAGCGCTTTCGGTATAGAGAGCCCTGAAGATCTGGTGGGCGGCCTTGAGGCCACTATCGCAGCCGAGAAGAAGTACGTCGCTGACGCTGGTCTGACCGGTCACTTCTCCACCTGGGCGGTTCCCGCTTCCATAGCCAACACCGTTGCCAGCACCGAGTATGCCTTCCTGTGGATGGCTGGCCTCATTGGCGACTGTGATGCCGACGCCATGAGCGCCCTACTGACCGACTACTGCGGCGCCGAGGCTGCCCTCACTCCCTTCGTTGATCCCGGTACCGGCGAAGTCACCGACAACTACCTTGTATATCAGCTGGGCTATCTCGATCTGTAATCCTGAAGCTGACTGAGACGATCGTCTAACAAAACGGGGCGGCTGTGAGCGTTCAGCTCCGCCGCCCCTTTTCTTACCCAAGCAATAATCAGTAATCGTCACACCCGTATAGAAAGGGGATTTACAAGCTTTGGCCGAATCAATTTTACGTTTTGCAAACGTGGGAAAGTCATACGGCAGCAATCAGGTCCTTAAAGGAATAAATATGGACGTTCGCCCCGGCGAGATCCATGCCCTTATAGGCGAAAACGGCGCCGGTAAGTCCACGTTGATGAACATCCTCTTCGGAATGCCCGTCATTCACGACACGGGCGGCTTTGAAGGCACCGTCGAGATAGACGGCGAGGATGCACATATAATGACGCCCCATGATGCCATGGAAAAAGGCATCGGTATGGTACACCAGGAGTTTATGCTGATTCCCGGCTTTACCATAACCGAAAACATAAAACTCAACCGCGAAATCACCAAGCCAACTGTGCTTTCAAAGATATTTGGCAAGCGTCTGCAGGAACTGGAAATGGACAAGATGAATGCGGACGCCCGCAAGGCTTTGGATACCATGGGGATGGATATTGAGGAGTATACGATGGTTCACGGCCTGCCCGTAGGCCATATGCAGTTCGTTGAGATAGCCCGCGAGATCGATAAGACCGGCATACGCTATCTCGTATTTGACGAGCCTACGGCAGTGCTTACGGAGACCGAGACCGCGAATCTTCTTGCCGCTATCCGCCGCCTGGCGGCGCAGGGCATAGGCATCGTATTCATAAGCCACCGTCTGGAGGAGATAATCAGCCTTTCTGACCGCGTCACCATACTGCGCGATGGAGAGCTGGTAACTACCAAGGATACCAAGGACATCACCGCCGCTGAAATAGCGAGGCTGATGGTAGGCCGCGCACTTGTCCTCGACCGCAACGAGAGCGGGCGCAAGGTAAGCGATGAGGTAATACTCGATGTTGAGCACCTTTGCGTAAACATGCCCGGCGAAAAGGTTCAGGACGTGAGCTTCAAGGTGCATAAGGGCGAGATAGTGGGCATCGGCGGTTTGGCTGGGCAGGGCAAGCTGGGCATCGCCAACGGCATAATGGGCCTTTATCCCGCCGACGGCAAGGTCGTATTCAAGGGCAGGGAGCTGAGCCTCAACGACACCAGGGACGCGCTCAAGTCCGATATAGCCTTCGTGAGCGAGGACAGAAAGGGCGTAGGATTGCTCCTCAACAGCCCTATCGATCTCAACATCGCTTTTACGGCCATGGAAACCGAGGGCAAGTTCCTCAAGAAGTATGGCCCAATAAAGCTGGCTGATAAGAAGGGCATAAGGGCGCACGCGGACAAGATGATAAAGGATCTGGATATCCGCTGCACCTCCGCAGCCCAGAATACCGGAGCCCTTTCCGGCGGAAACCAGCAGAAGGTGTGCGTCGCCAGGGCGCTGACACAGCAGCCTGAGCTGCTGCTGGTATCCGAGCCTACCCGCGGCATAGATATAGGCGCAAAGAAGCTGATACTGGATCTTCTTAAGAGTCTTGCGGAAGAGCGGGGCATGACCATAGTAATGACAAGCTCCGAGCTTGCGGAGCTTCGCAGCATTTGCGACCGGGTGCTCATTATATGCGAGGGCAGGGTCGCAGGCGAGCTCAAGCCCGAGGCGTCTGATGAGGAATACGGCCTTATGATGTCCTCCGCCCACGTATCAAAGGAAAAGGAGGCATAAACAATGGGTAAACTGATACGCAGAATGGGTATACCTACCTTTGCCGTTTCCGCGCTGCTCCTCGTTGTGCTTATAGCGGCTTACGTCATGGGTCAGTCATTACCCGTGCTTTTCACCGATATACTGCGCCGCGTAGGCATGAACGGCATACTGGTGCTGGCAATGGTACCCTCTATCAAGTCCGGCGTGGGCCCAAACTTCGCATTGCCTATCGGCATAGTCGGCGGGCTGTTCGCCCTCATGTGCTGTATGCAGCTGGACCTTATGGGCTGGAGCCTCATAGGCTGCTCCATACTGCTGGCGATAATCATCTGCGGGCTGATGGGCTGGGCCTACGGCAAGCTGATGAACGCCGTTAAGGGCGCCGAGATGACCATAGCTACCTATACCGGCTTCTCCATCGTGGCATTCTTCAACATACTCTGGCTGTCGCTTCCCTTCTCCAACCGCAAAATGGGCTGGATGCTGGGCGACGGCCTCCGCGAGACCATACAGATGGACGGCTTTGCCGCGGACAAGATAGTTTCCAACTTCCTGTCCTTCAATATAGGCGAAGTTACCATACCTACGGGCATGATACTGCTTCTGCTGCTGACCTGCTTCGTAGTCAGCGTGTTCTTCAAGACCAAGACCGGCCTCGCTATCTATGCGGGCGGCGTGAATCCCAAGTTCGCAGAGGCTGCCGGACTCAACATCGACCGCAGCCGCGTAATAGCGAACATAATCTCTACCGTGCTTGCGGGCATTGGTATCATAATCTACTCCCAGGGCTATGGCTACGCTCAGATATACAACGGCCCGCTGAACATGGCGTTCCCCGCCGTGGCGGCCGTACTTATCGGCGGCGCTACTGCGACTAAAGCCAGCTGCGTGAACGTCGTAGTCGGCGTGTGCATATTCCAGGGCCTTATGACCGCTGCAATGCCCGTGGCCAACGCGCTCTTCACCGGCACCGACCTTTCGGATATCATGCGTCAGGTCATACAGAACGGCGTTATCCTCTACGCCCTCACTCAGGTTAAGAAAGGAGGCGACAGGTAATGTCAGATCTGGTAAAAAAGAACGAGCGTAAGTTCAACCTCGGCGATTTTGTGCTGGACAATATCGTTACCATAATCTTCTGGGTATTCATTATACTGGGCCTCGCACTCGCGAAGAGCGTTACCTTCAACTGGTTCCTCACGGAGCTGAGCAACCGCTTCTACCGCAACGCTTTCCTGGTGCTGTCCCTTATAATCCCGGTAATCGCCGGCTTGGGGCTTAACTTCGGTATAGTCGTCGGCGCTATCGCCGGACAGCTTGCCATAATTCTCGTCCGCTATTACTATATCGGCGGCTTTGGCGGCTTCCTGCTCTGTATGCTGATAGCGCTCCCGATAGCGATGCTTTTCGGTTGGCTCACCGGTACGCTCTACAACAAGACCCGCGGTCAGGAAATGATAGCCTCGCTGATAGTGGGCTATTTCGGCACCGGCATCTACATGTTTATAGTGCTGTTCCTCATCGGCGGCGTTATCCCCGTTCAGCCGGATCATCCGATAATACTTCCCGGCGGCGTGGGAATCCGCATGACTGTGGATATGGATACCATCAAGTATGCCCTTGAGGGCATATGGCAGATACCCTTTGCTGTGTTTATGATAGTGGCGTCCGCGCTGGTGGTGCTGTACCTCGTATGGAGCCAGTACATACGCAAGCTGAAGCCCGGCCAGGCCCGCCTCAGCAACTTCAAGTTCGCGCTGTACGCGGCGATTGCCGTTGTGATACTTGCCGTATTTGCGTATCAGGCCGCGACTAAGGGCAGGCTCACCATGGTTCGCAAGGTGCCTATGGGCACTGTGATAATGATAGTGCTGCTGGCAGTATTCACCAAGTGGATAATGACCACAAAGCTGGGTCAGGATTTCCGGGCCTGCGGCCAGAACCAGTACATCGCGGAGTCCAACGGCATAAACGTGGACCGTACCCGCATCATAGCCACCATAATATCCACCGTGCTTGCCGCGTGGGGCCAGATAATCTACATACAGAATATAGGCACGCTTAACGTCTATACCGCCCATAACCAGATAGGCCTGTTCTCCGTGGCGGCGATACTGGTAGGCGGCGCCTCCGTAAACAAGGCGACTGTATCTCAGGCAATAATGGGAACCCTGCTGTTCCACTCCATGTTCATACTCAGCCCCGAGATCGGCCAGGCCGTGTTCGGTCAGGCCATACTTGGCGAATACTTCCGTACCTTCATGGTATACGGCGTAATCGGACTCTCTCTCGGCCTGTATGTCTGGAAGGCAAACAAGCAGAGCAAGCTCACCCTTGAGCCCCGCGTCGCGGAAAACGCAAGGGATCAGGTGATAAATTCAGGAACCACCAGATAATATAAGGGAAAAGGACAAGGGCTGTTCACCGGAGCAGCCCTTATGCTTTTAATCGAGGAAAGGAAAGAGGAATGAGAACGGAATACATAAAAAAGCTCGCCGATATGATGGAATACGACGCGATGCTCATATCCCCCTCCGAGGAGCTGCGCTTTTTTACCGGCTTTTCGCCCATGATGTGCGAGAGGTTTCAGGCGCTTTTCGTAAAGAAGAACGGGGAGTGCTTTTACCTTTGCAACACCCTCTATGCCGATGAGGTCGCCGAGGGGCTGAAGCATCAGTGCCCGGTTTACCATTGGCACGACAACGAGGGAATGGATAAGGCCTATGAGATACTGAAAAACGAGGGCCTTGAGGGAAAGACCATCGGCGTGAACTCCACCGCGCAGGCCTTCAACGTGCTGGATATAGGCAAAAACTGCGGCATAACCTTTGTAAACGGCAAGCCGCTCCTTGAAGAGGTGCGCATAATCAAGACCCATGAGGAGCTGGAAAACATGCGCCTTTCTGCAAGGGTGGCCGACAGCGCCTTTGAAAAGGCCTGCGCCATGATACGGCCCGGCATAACCGAGGCGGAGGTGAGGGACGTCATAGTAGGTACTATGGCGGAACAGGGCGGCTGCAACTTCGACTGCATAGTTGCTTCCGGACCCAACAGCGGCTATCCACACTACAACAGCTTTGACAGGGTCATACAGGAAGGGGACTGCATAGTTCTGGACTGGGGCTGCGCCATAAACGAGATGATGTCGGATCTGAGCCGCACGGTGTTCGTAGGGAGTATAAGCGACGAGCAGCGCAGGATATACGAGCTGGTAGACAGAGCTCAGATGACTGCCCAGAACACCGCCAGGGAAGGCGCATTCATACCCGATATAGATAAGGCAGCCCGGGATGTGCTGGACGAGCAAGGCTACGCACATACCCTTGTTAACCGCGTGGGCCACGGTATAGGCTATTCGGTACATGAAGGGCCTTACATCAATCAGATAAACCACAGGCACCTTGAAAGGGGCATGTGCTTCTCCATAGAGCCCGGGGTGTACCTCGGAGGCCGCTTTGGCATGCGCGTTGAGAACATCGTCTGCATAAATGAAAGGGGCGAGACCGAGGTCCTCAACAAGGCAGACAGAAGCCTGAGAATACTGGACTGGTACAAAAAGTAAAAAGCAGCTCTCATACCGCTTCGAATTACCGGGGCGGTATTTTTTTGTTAAAAATATATGGGGATTATAGTATAATCTATATGCACGCGATTTGCTTTGAACAGAACATATAGGGAGGACAACCATGATATACCGGGATTTCAAGGGAGAAAAGCTTTCCGCGCTGGGGCTTGGCACGATGCGTATGCCGGTGGTAGACGGCAAACAAGACAGCATTGACGAGGCAAAAGCGCGGGAAATGGTAGACTTCGCCATGAAAAACGGAATAAATTACTATGATACCGCATGGATGTATCACGGCGGCAATTCCGAAAGGATGATAGGCAAAATACTCGCTGACTACCCTAGAGGGAGCTTTAACCTCGCCACAAAGTTCCCGGGAAATATACGGGAAAACATAGGCAGGGTAGAGGAAATATTCGAGGAGCAGCTAAAAAAGTGCCGCGTGGATCACTTTGACTTTTATCTTTTCCACAACGTGTGCGAAATAAATGTGGATAGCTATATGGATCCGCAGTACGGAGTGATGGAGTACCTGCTGAAGCAGAAGAAGGAGGGCCGCATACGGCATCTGGGCTTTTCTACCCATGGCCGGGTGGATGTGATGCGCCGCTTTATGGACGCCTACGGCAAGGATCTGGAATTCTGCCAGATACAGCTGAACTACCTGGACTATAAGTTCCAGCACGCAAAGGAAAAGGTGGAGCTCATAAAGCAATACGGTTTGCCGGTATGGGTCATGGAGCCACTCAGGGGCGGCAAGCTTGCGACTGTGGAGAATAAATACGCCGCGGAGCTTGCGGCGCTGCGCCCGGATGAGAGCATACCGGGCTGGGGATTCAGGTTCCTCCAGAGCATACCCGAGGTGACGATGGTGCTTTCCGGAATGTCAAACCTGCAGCAGCTTGCGGATAATATAAGGATATTCAGCGAGGATAAGCCTCTGGACAGCCATGAGCTGACGGCGCTTACGGGCATTGCCGATAAAATGATAGGCGAGACGGCGCTCCCCTGCACGGGCTGCCGCTACTGCACAGCTAAATGCCCCAAGGGGCTGGATATACCTATGCTTATCGAGCATTACAACGAGCACGTGTATTCTCAAGGCGGGCTCAGGGCGCCTCTGTGGCTGGCCTCCATACCCGCCGACAAGCAGCCCTCCGCCTGCATAGGCTGCCGCAGCTGCGAGCAGGTATGCCCTCAGGAGATAAAGATATCCGAGGCCATGAAAGACTTTGTGGAAAGGCTCAAGACCGTAAAGGAAGGGGCTGCCTACGGCGTAAAGCCAATAGAAGACAAGAGGGCATGAACAAGGGGCTGTCGCGAAGGCGCATAGTATTAAACGGGCAGGATATAGAGTACGAGTTACAGCGAAAGCAGGTCAAAAACATAAACCTCCGCATAAGGCAGGACGGCACGGTATATGTCTCCGCAAGCCCTACGGTGAGCCTTACGGTAATAGAAAAATTCATGCAGAGCCGGTCAGGACTTATACTGTCAGCCATAGAAGGGGTAAAGTTGGCGCAGAGACCCCTTAACGACCCGGCGGGCGACAGCATAACAGTGCTTGGACGCGAACTGCCGGTGACAGTGATACAAGGCAGCA
>ULRD01018555.1_pt1 | contig 10996 bp, 6 predicted proteins | sample 1955181 | NCBI WGS metagenome assembly ULRD01 (sample SAMEA4835675, study PRJEB28245) | human gut metagenome | biome: gut microbiome; material: fecal sample | place: Denmark | collected 2008
GCCACAGAAAATACATAGACCTCCAGATAGTTCTCGACGGCAGTGAGGAAATGGACTGGGCGCCGATTGATTCGCTCAAGATGACCGATAACGGCTTTGAAAGAGGCGACGACATCGCATTCTATGAGGGTACCGAGCTTTCGACAGTCACGCTCGGCGGCGATCAGTGTGCAATACTTTTTCCCGAGGACGGACACAGACCTAATATTATGCACAAAAACATCAACAATGTTTTGAAAATAGTATTTAAAATCAGAAAATAATAATATTTATGAATAAATATTCGTTTTTTGCTTGACATATTCAGTATAAAGTGGTATATTGTTCACGTCAAAAAAACAGAGGAGGACAAAACTATGAAAAAATTTATAGCTATTGTAATGTCATTAGTACTTATTGCAAGTGTTGCAATGCTTGCAGGCTGCGGTAAGAAAGACGATGTTAAGGCAGCAAAGGTTATTGGTATTGACCTTACTAATGAAAACTATGCATTCGGTGTTGATAAGGCACAGCCGGAGCTTCTTGAAAAAACAAACGCATTTATTGACAAGATATTGAGCAACGGCACATTTGATGAGATTTGCTCTCGTTACTCTAGCGGTGGTGAGCCGGTGCTTGTTAAGTCGGCCGCTAAGGATTCTTCAAAGGATCAGCTCGTCGTTGCTACAAATGCCGCTTTTGAGCCGTTTGAGTACACTGTAGGCGATTCATACGCAGGTATTGATATGGAGATCGCTAAGCTTCTTGCCGATGAGCTTGGTAAAGAGCTTGTTATTGATAACATGGACTTTGACGCTGTTTGCCTTTCTGTAGGTCAGCATAAGTGCGATATCGCAATGGCTGGACTTACGGTTAATCCGGACAGAGAAGCATCCGTTACATTCTCAAAGACATATTACAAGGCATCTCAGAGAGTTGTTGTTAAGGGCGACGATACAACATTTGATGACTGCAAGACAGCCGATGATGTTCTCAAAAAGCTCCAGAGCTTTGACGCTTCTGTTAAGATCGGTTATCAGAACGGTACAACCGGCGGTATGTACATCAACAATGAGAGCGACTACGCCTCAAACAACCTCAAGGTTACGGGCAAGGGCTACAAGAACGGTTCTCTTGCAATTCAGGACCTTATCAACGGAAACATCAACTACGTTATTATTGACTCTGCTCCTGCAGACAGCATTGTTAAGTCAATTAACGAAGTTGCATAATTAAAGTGGAATAAAAGCAAAGCCCCACTGAATAAGTGGGGTATTTGTTCTTATAAGAGGATTTTTTATGGGTAATTTTGACATCAAAATCGAAAAGTTTCTCAAAGCCTTTATCGACAACGGCGGTTATCACAACGTTCTCACGGGCTTGAAGAATACAATGGAAATTGCAATAATCGGTTTGCTCATCGGTATTGCAATCGGTACGCTGATTGCATCGATCCGTGTTCTTCCGAAATACAGGACGCTTCCGAGAGTTCTCGATAAGATATGTTCGTTTTATGTTGCGATTTTCAGAGGAACGCCTATGGTCGTTCAGCTTCTTGTTTTCTATTATGTTCTTATGCCATTGATGGGAATTAAGATTGACGGCTTGAATGTTGCAATTACGGTTTTCGGACTGAACAGCGGCGCATATGTTTCGGAAATTATGCGCGGCGGTATCCTATCCGTTGACCCGGGTCAGCTTGAGGGCGGACGCTCGGTCGGTATGAGCTATGCGACAACAATGTTTAAAATCGTTATTCCTCAGGCTATCAAGAATATTCTTCCGACTCTCGGCAATGAGTTCATCACGCTCGTTAAGGAAACATCAATCGTTTCTTTCGTCGGAGCAATGGATTTGTATAAGGTGTTTAACGATATCGGAACAAACAACTATGAATTTATGGTGCCGTACCTTGTAATGGCAGTCATTTATATTATAATTGTTTGCCTCATCACGCTTGGCATTAAGTTTATGGAAAGGAGACTGAGAAAGAGTGATAGACGTAGTTAAGCTGAATAAAAGTTTCGGCGATCATCATGTTCTTAAGGATATTTCCGTAACGATTGAAAAGGGCGAACGAGTTGTTATTATCGGACCGTCGGGTTCGGGAAAATCAACCTTTCTCCGTTGCCTTAACTGTATGGAGGATCCGACCTCCGGTCAGGTTATCTTTGAGGGAGTTAATATTGCGGATCTCAGCGTAAATATCAACACCTACAGAGAGCGAATAGGAATGGTTTTCCAGCACTTTAATCTTTTCAATAACAAGACAGTGCTTGAAAATATAATGCTTTCCCCGTATCTTGTTGAGAAAAAGAAGATGAAGAAAGCTAAAAAGGATAATTTTTTCCATAAGCTCGGAATGAAAAAGCATCCGTATACGGAAAATATTCCAAGTGCAAAAGAGATCAAGGCTCAGAAAAAAGAAGAAGCAATGGCACTTCTTAAAAGAATAGGCCTTGAAGAGAAGGCAAACGCATACCCGTCAACGCTTTCGGGCGGACAGAAGCAGAGAATTGCAATCATCCGTTCACTTGCAATGCATCCGGAGGTTATTCTCTTTGATGAGCCTACGTCGGCACTTGATCCGGAAATGGTCGGCGAAGTTCTTGAACTTATGAAAGACCTTGCAAAAGAGGGAATGACGATGGTTGTTGTTACTCACGAGATGGGCTTTGCCAAAGAGGCGGCGACAAGAGTTATTTTCATGGACGACGGAAGAATGGTTGAGGAAAACACTCCCGCCGAATTTTTCTCGAATCCCAAAACAGACCGCTGTAAGGAATTCCTTTCAAAGGTTCTTGTATAATTGACAGTAAAACTGCCGTTTCGGTTATCCGAAGCGGCAGCTTGTGTTATTATTGTCATGTCAACAAAAAAACCGTCCGCACTGTACGGACGGTTAATTATTCGCAATATTACTGGAACGATGCTCCGCTTTCCTGCTTATCGGCAATGTCGTTAGGACCGTCTTTCCAGGTGGGTACGCACTTCTGCGTCAAATTTCCGCTTGAATCAAACCTGAATTGAATCTTGTATCCAAGGCCCTTGAAGCTTGCACTGCCGTCCTCGTATGACTGAGTCTGCACGCAAAAAACAGGGGAGTAGCCCTGAGCGGCAATTGTGTGATCTGTCGTAAATACAATGCACCAAAGAAGCGCAACACCGACTACGCACATCAGAACAATCTGCAAGGCATTGAATTTAATCTTTTCCCTGTGCTTCTTGACAGGCGCACCGTCAGCGATATTCTGATAAGCTTCCGCACTGTCGGTAAGCTCAAGCGTCGTTGAAGTCTCATCAATTATGCAGACTGAATCGCTTGAATCTTCATCATTGTGTTCATCCTCTGCTATAGGATTCGCTTCAATGCCGCTAACAACAGCTTCTTCAAGCTCGGCAGGCTTATCCTCCTGCTCGGAAAGTATATCTATTGCTTCGTCCTCATTAAACTTGATTCTGTTTTCGGCTGAAGTATCTTTAAGGAGCTCATCAATTCTGTTGAACTGCTCCTTTTTATTCTCGTCCATAACAAACCTCCAAATAGTTGTATAATAATTATATACGATTATGAAATTAAATCAAGAGAAAAACGAAAAATTTAATAATCTTTTTTTCTACAAATAGCTTTATAAAAAAGCAAGCACACATATGAACAAATAATGCTTGAATTTTTCTCTGAAATAGATTATATTGTTTATACACAACTACCGGAGGTAACTTATGAAAGATTTCAGATTAAGACAGGTACACCTTGATTTCCACACTTCGCCGCTCATTCCCGATGTCGGCGCAAGATTTGATAAAAAGGAATGGCAGGAGACGCTGAAGATGGGTCATGTTGATTCAATTACGGTTTTCTCAAAGTGCCATCACGGATATTCATATCATCCGACAAAAGTCAACACAATGAATCCGACGCTGAAATTCGACCTTCTCAAGGCTCAGCTTGAAGCCTGCGAGGAAATCGGAGTTCGTGCTCCCGTGTATATCTCGGCAGGCTTCGATGAAAAGGACGCGGTTGAGCATCACGATTGGCTGAGAGTCGAACCGTCGAATATCGGCAAGGCTCCCGATTTTGAGCACGCCGGCTATCATATGATGTGCTTCAATACGGCTTATCTTGACAAGCTTATTGCCGAGATAGAGGAGGTTATGGTCAACTACAATCCATGCGAGATCTTCCTTGATATTGTCGGTGAACCGATGTGCTGCTGCGAAAAATGCCGTGCGGACATGACCGCGGCAGGGCTTGATTACAATAATCTTAAGGACGTTGAAGCCTTCGGCAGGAAGGTGTACCGCAACTATCTTGACAGGGTAGAGGAGGCTGTTCATAAGCATAATCCCGAAACAATTATTTTTCAAAATTCGGGTCATGTTTCAAAGGGCAGGCGTGATCTCATTGACACGATCGACTGCCTCGAATTGGAGAGCCTTCCTACGGGCGGCTGGGGATACGACCATTTCCCGATGTCTGCGGCATATGCGAGAACTCAACGCGATTGCTTCCTCGGCATGACGGGTAAATTCCATCAGACATGGGGAGAATTCGGCGGATTTAAGCATCCGAATGCACTCCGTTATGAGGCTGCGCTTTCTCTTGCGGAGGGTGGCGGATGTTCAATCGGCGACCAGATGCATCCGGAAGGACTGCTCAATAAATCGACCTATGCCCTTATAGGAAAGGCTTATGCAGAGGTCGAAGCTAAAGAGCCGTGGTGCAAGGGGGCAAAGTATATTGCCGATATAGCTGTTCTTGCTGCGGAATGTATCAAAGGCAGAGACGAGGGCGGATGGCACGATGCGGGCGCAAACCGTATTCTTCTTGAAACAAACAGACTTTATGATTTTATAGATCTTGATGAAGATTTTACAAAGTATAAAATGCTTATCCTGCCGGATATTTGGGTCTTTGACGAAAAGATTAAATCAAAGATAGACGACTATCTTTCGCAGGGCGGCAAGCTTCTTCTTTCCGGCAAATCGGGTCTTGATAAAAATAACGAGTTTTGCATTGATACAGGAGTTAAGTTTATCGGCGAGAACGAATTCAGACCAACATATTTTATCCCGGAATTTGATACTGTAAATGGCAAAACCGAGTACCTTATGCGTGCGGTGAATTATCGCTTTGACAATATTGATGCCGAAATCGTTGCAAACGGACAGAATCCCTATTTTAACCGCACCGCCGAGCATTTCTGCTCACATCAGCATGCGCCGAACGACAGAAGGCTTACCTATCCGACCGCTGCGATCAAGGGCAACGTCGCTTATATCGGCTGGGATATTTTCAGGGGCTATGCGGAATCCGGCGATTTCCACATCAAGGAGCTTGTTGCGTACGTTATTGAGCGACTTATGAACGGCAATTTTACGATTGAAAGCTCAATACCCGATAGGGGTATCGTTACCCTACTTCAACAGAACGACAGAAAGATCGTTCACCTTCTTTATTCTCACACGACGGTGCGCGGCAAGAATACGGAGGTGATCGAGGATATAGTTCCTCTTTATAATGTTGACGTCAGCGTGAAATGCAACAAACCGAAAAGAGTTATCCTCGTTCCGCAGAATGAAGAAATCAGCTTTAACTACTCCGACGGAAAAGCCTCATTTACGGTACCCAAGGTTGAAATACATCAGATGATTTCGATTGAATAAATGATAACCGAAAGCCTCACCGGAGCAATCTATGAAAAAAGTATAAATTTGAAGCTGTTAAAATACTGAAAGAACTTGACTGACAGAAGCCTGTCGGTCAAGTTCTTTTAATGTGCAAGGTTATTTAAATGTATATTTCATTAACCGGGGATGACAAGTGGATCCGCGCTTGTCACAGGTTGAGCAGTAAACGGCAATTTTGGGCGAGTCCTCCCATGCCATGCTCTCCCAGCCGCAGTGGATATAATATTCGGGTTCTTTGGCACAAGCCCAAATTTCCTTGACTCCAAGCTTCTTCGCTTCGTCAAAAACTATTGACTGCATAATTTTTCCGTAACCCTTGGACTGAACGTTGTTACGCACGGCAATATCCCCCAAGGAATATGCCCCGTCACGTATTTCAAGGGTAACCGCAGCCATTAGCTCTCCTGTCAGAGCATTGTCCATGCGCCACATCTTGATTACTCTGTCCGGCATACGTTCTTCAATATTAACGCCCATTCCGCTCTCGTGAAAAAGGGTTGAAAGTGACAAAAAGTCGTCGGTTTCTCTGATAATATACTCTTTCATAAAAATCCTCATCTTTAAATTTCTTTTACTATTGTATCAAAGATAGCAACCGGGTTAATGAGAATAAAGAAAAATAATAAAATTTATGAGTTTATTTTAGGTTTGGAGATTTAAAGCTGTAATTGCCGATTTTTATATAGCATAAAAAAACGTAATCTTTTACTTCTATTTAAAATTTCTTTTTGAAAAAATATATATTAAGGTTGAAGTTTTTTTGAATTGTGATATAATAATATAATCTATACTGATATACTGAAAATGGGTTATTGTCCGAAAAGGGCGGTTATTTTTGGGGAAAATTCTGAGTAGAATGCACGGTGTGCAAAGGGGATATAGGTTTTTTACAATGGGAGGTAAATATCATGAAAAGAAAGCTTTCAAAATTCGGAAGGAGTACGGTAAGCGTACTGCTCTGTCTTGTTATGCTTTTGACTACCTTCTGCTTCTTCGATATCGGTTCTGTGATATCGGAAGCGTTGGTCAGCAAGAGTGACCATGTGCTGACGGAGGCGGGCAATGACTCCAGCACATTTGCAAAGTACAATATTTCTATGCCGGAGCTTGTCTATATCAAGGCCGGAGGAACTGATTCGGAACATTTTCTGAACACCACGTCAAGCGGCACGGTCAGTGAACCGTCTTCATCAACGGGGTCATTCAGCTTTTCCTGTGCAACAGCAAAAAGCGTTAAAGTATCAATAACCATGCTTGACACAAACCTCACTGAATCAAGCGAAAACAGTGTAACTAATATCACTTTCTCTGACGGAAGCTCCATGTCATCGAATATAGCTTTGTCAATTTCATCGTCGACAATAAACAAGACGATTAAAAAGCTTTCAATGGCAAAAACCGAGGAGAGCAAGGAATATGTTATTCGTTGGAATATCGTGTATACAACCGCTTCCGGTTCATATACGACCTATGCCTATACGGGCATTAAATTCCCGCTGCTCGCTCAGGCAGGTATGACGACAAGACAGTATTATTACGGAACATACGGCAGCATAAACGGCAACCCTGCCGAGTCAACGACTTATTCGTTTATTACGGGTGTGGATGCTGTTAGGGGCGGTAATGTCGGCTCAGAGTGGGTCGAAACAGGCTCAATGCGCACGGCTCCGCTTATCAATTTCAATGCAAGCCTTTACCCCAGAGGACTTGACATGCCAATTGACAAGAATTATTTTAACCCGAACGGTTCGGGTGTTCTTCTCGCGTTTGCAAAAGATAAAACCAACGGAACCTATCTCGGTGAAGGTTCGAGAATCTATAATACTCCATGGGATAAATCTCAATCATATAAACCCATGGATCTGATAACCGACGATATGGTCAGCAAAGGCTATTTCGGCGGTAAGCCGAGCACTGACGACGACGGCTACGGTTATGCGGCGGCAGATATCACAATAGATACGTCGAGATATTCTGACTTTAAACAGGTTCCGAACCTCAGCGCCGGTTTTGTAGAGTTTGACTCTGACGGCGGTGCAAACCAGAACTATTTAAACGCAATCAGAAATGTTTCTTATACATCTTCCGATGCCGCAAATTATTTCAGAAAGAACAAATCTATCAACAACGATGCCGGCAGTCAGAACACAGCTCCGACGATCTACTGCCCGGACGTTGACCGTGGGAACGAAAAGAACGACCGTTCATGGGTTCGTGGACTTTACAAGCTCGACGGTAATATTACAACTGCGAAGAACAATCTTGAAAAGACGACATCGGACGGAACGTCGCTCCCTATTGCCTCTTTCAGCAAGAATGTTTATTCAACTTATATCCGTTTTGAATATTCTCTTCGTTTTAGTCCGCCTATCGGTTTTGATGAGTATTGTTCCGGAATCTCGACCGTAAGGCTTAATGCAACGCTTACCGACAAATCAATAGCCCGTAAACATTACAGCCGGTTCCTCAATTCCGGTGTCAATACATCGGCAAGCAACTGGGATGAGATTGACGGCTATGTTCAGTCATACGTCAAGACTCTTTGCGTATCGGAAAACCTTGCGGCAGATTCATATACAAATCCCGCTTCGGCAATTTCAACAGCTCAGACCTACCTCAAGGATAATATGAACACAACCACTCCGTTGTCGGCTCCCTTATATTTTTATGTTCCCGAGACAATTTACCTTGCTCCGAACATTGATTCTTCCCGCAAATCATCATCAGCTAATTTTCAGTGGTTTATTCAGAATACGGTTAAAACTTCAACCGCAGGTGCAGCAACAACAAAGCAAAGCTATGATACAAATGGCTATGTGTATTTCTCATATGCAAACCTTGATACGACCCAAAATGTTTCGCTCACTGCAACAACATTAAATACAAGCGGCAGTGTTATTTCGGGCGGCTCGATAAAAAGCCTGACTTTTAGCGATGACGGAGTATATAAAAAAGCCACCATTACTCAAGAATCAACCAGCCCATCTCTTACGGCTGCAACAACGGGATACTATATTCGTTGGACGGTTAAATATACCGATGCGGTTGACGGATATGAAAAGCAGGCAGTTGCCTATACATATGTATACAAGCCCTATATCCAGCCCACCGGTGTTGCTTTCGAAAGCCGAAACGAGGCCGGTAAGAACCACGATGGCAGTGATATTGTATGGGTATCCGGTGTTCACGGCAACGACACTCTGGGAGAACGATTTCCTAACAGTGTTAACGGCGGAAACAGAAGCTTGGTTACATTTTCATCAACAGCACAATCCGACAAGCTGCTCGGTGAGGCAGGAATAAAGTGGTATGCACAGTTTCCGACATGGTTCGGCGCATCGGCAAAAGACAATACTCCGAGTGAGTGGTTAAACACAAGTGCAAGCACATATCTTCCGAAAAAAACCTTTAATTATTTAAAATATTATGAAGGTCACGGAGGTTTTTGGGGTGGATCAAATCCTAACTCCAACCATAGCTGGATGACTGCACCGCAAACTTCTCTGTATGTCGATCCCAGCCGATATTCAAACTTGAAAGACATTCCCAATCTTTCTGCCGGCCTTTTTGTCACTGATATTGAAAAAACCAAAAGTGCAGATAAGGGTGCGTGGTATGTAGCCGATGCAACGGATACGAAGGAAACGGTCAGTCAAACAGAAAATCAAAGAGATAAAAACAATTTCGGCAGCGCAAGGACTTTGTACTACAATTATAAAAAAATAATAGCGAACCAAGGTGAATTTGACTCACAGGGTGATTATCATAAAGAGGGCGTAAAATACAACGGACCTATCAACATTGATTTGATGAAGGGTGCCGGAGATCAAAAGGTATATCAGGTTAAGGCAACCTATACCAACTCTCAGAGCACCGATAAAATCACCAATGCCGGAATTATGCCGATCAAGGTTTATCAAAACGACAAGGGCGATCTCAGAAAAGCGGTCATGAGAGCACAAAACAATTTTCCAAATCTCGGAATTACTTATAACGGCTCGTCATTTAGCAGCTATTTCTATAGCGGAACAGAATTTACAACGTTTTGCACCAATTACGAAAGGGCTTATAAAGAGCTTGTTAAGCTTGATGGACGCTTTTATTCGAGTAAAACCATTGCCGCAATCGCTAATGAATTGAATTTGGCAATAGACAATTTGATAGCCAGCAAATCTCTTAAAACGAACTGCACAGCCCGTGAATACAACCTCGGCCTTGAAAAGCTCGGCAACGGCAACTACAAAATCATTGAGATTGATGGCGGCGAGCAGTATGAAATAACATACGACGCCCGTGATAATGTATACTTCACTCCCGATACATACGAGGGATATACATATGTCGGCAAGTGTGCGTTGACAAACGAGTCAATAGTTCCTTCGGATTATTACGGCAAAACGATTGCTTCTCTTCCGACATTTTTCTCGGCAAGCAATTTGTACAGCAATTCGATGAGCTATTCCGGCTCAACCGTAACTATCGAAACAACAACAGTCAAGACAACGACCGTTCCGAGGTTTGACGGAGATACCACTGCCTATGAGTGGGTCGCCGCAGTCGACGATACTTCGCTGACGATGGTTAATTTCTACTTCATTGATCAAAACAAGATATATTTTGACCCGAATGACGGATCGAGCAAAGTAAATAATTTGTTTGTAACAGATTACAGCACTAACGGTTCATATCACTTGATTACATCAAAAGAGGTGAACGGTGTAACCGTCTCATTCGACAGGTCAACGAGCGAAATAACGCTTAACGGCACAGCAACAACCAACAGCGAGTTTACACTGCTTACCTCTATGCTCCCGGAGAATTTCTCCGCCGGAAATTACAGGCTTGACTTTAGGTATACAGGCGGCTCGGTTACCGGAGAGGGCACGTCATTCAGCACCAGCCCGCAATATCCGAAAAATTCATATATCGCATTGGCTTTAGATCTCGCAGATGCAAACGGAACGCAGCTGCAAGGCTCAAACAGAAATTGGATGGAAACCTACGGTTCGTCTGCCGATTCGGCAAGAACTATGACGGTAACCGACACGCAGGCAAGCCTTGCAAAAAATCTTATCTATCAGGTAAAGTTCTGTGTACCGTCCGGCACTTCCATTACAGAGCTTAATTTTAACAACTATAAATTTAAACTTGAATTCTACAAGGCAGATGCAAGAAATGCAACCTATTCTCCGAACCCGATTGTTCAGTTCTATGGCCACAGCATCGGCACAATGCCTGTGCCTGTTCGTGATAACTACCGTTTCCTCGGCTGGTTCACAGCTCCGGACGGCGGCGACCGTGTAACAGCTTCATCCTTAATGGGCAG
>ULRD01043281.1_pt1 | contig 10953 bp, 6 predicted proteins | sample 1955181 | NCBI WGS metagenome assembly ULRD01 (sample SAMEA4835675, study PRJEB28245) | human gut metagenome | biome: gut microbiome; material: fecal sample | place: Denmark | collected 2008
GGTCAAATAACCGTCACGTCAATAGAAACGCAAGGTATGCAAATTTATTTTTCAACCGAATCTTCACAAGGGCTTTCGCCGCAAGAAGAGCAAAGTTTTAAGCCCGTGTTCAGAAGCTCGCATAAAAGCCCGATTTTTTCTTTAGGTATATTTTCCAATGAAAATGAAAGCTTGTCAGGCTTATTTTCACGGTCACCCTTTATAAGATAATCAAGCGTTACGCCTAAAAGCCCGTTTCGCTTTCAACGCTGACGCCGATTAACGGCGGGTTCACTTGGAACGACGGACTTCCCACAGACCCGTTCGGAAAAACATATACCGATTTGAGCGGTTATGCGCTTTTTAAAGGTGCGTATTGGTTTTGGGAGCAAGATAAGGCAATAACTACGGCTGAATACAGAGTTTACGGAAAATATAAGTATATTTCGGGGGCGTTGTCGCCGCACGCGGATATTAACGAGGACGCTTACAGCCAAGTGAAAATTTATGCCGACGATAGGCTTGTTTACACTTCGCCCGCAATCGGCAGAAAAACAGACCTTGTGAATTTTAACGCCTACATAAGCGGAGCGGACTATATAAAAATAGTTGTTAAAGTGATGCAAAGCGGCACGAGCCATTCTGAAAGCAAAAATTCTCTAATTCTTATGGACGTTCAGCTTTGGAGCAAATAATTCGGCTCTCTTATACCTTTCTTTACATATCCCCATTTTTTATATCACTCTTGCGCGGTGCAAATGGCTTCGGCTTTTTGCGCCGCGCGCCCTTTTTCGCGCCATTTTTCAGTAATCGCAATTCACTGTAAGTTTAAAAAAATGTTTTCATTAGTCTTTAAGATAGTCTTGAAGTTTTTTGCGTGTTCGGCTATTATATAATTGAAAATAAAAAGCGCGGGGGAAGCCCGTGTATTTAAAAGCAAAGGGGATTTTTTATGCTTTCCGAAAAGTTTATAAGCGCGTCAAGAAAGTTTTCTACTTATAAAGACCACGTTGCAGCGCCGTATTTCAGAAAAAGCTTTATTATTTATTCACCGCCCGAAAAGTGCACCGTTACCGTTACGGGGCTTGGGTTTTACGACATTTATATCAACGGCAGAAAAATAACAAAGGGCATTCTTGCGCCGTATATTTCAAACCCCGACGATATTGTTTACTATGACGAATACGACATTACAGAGTACGTTGCAGAGGGCAAAAACGTGCTCGGACTGCACCTTGGCAACGGAATGCAGAATCCCTTGGGCGGTCAGATTTGGGACTTTGACAAGGCGAGCTTTCGCGGTGCGCCGCGCACGGCGTTTTGCATCGAGATTTTCAATTCCGACGGCACGGTTGACAAAATCGAAGCCGACCGCACCGTAAAAACCGCTCCGTCGCCCGTTATTTTCGACGACCTTCGCTGCGGCTGTTTTTATGACGCGCGCAAAGAAATTCCCGATTGGTCACAGGTTAAATACGTCGATGATTTTTGGGACGACGCCGTTATTGCCGAAACGCCCCGCGGCGAAAAACGCCTTTGCACGGCAGAGCCGATTGCGGCGGTAAGGCACATAAGCGCGGTTTCGATTAAAAAGTGCACTTTAAGGCAATATAAGCCGCGCGGCGACGTTGTTAAAGAGGCAAACGACCTGCCTTCAAAAGAAAAGGAAGGTTTTCTTTACGATTTCGGCATAAACACCGCGGGTATTGTGCGGCTTAAAATCAGCGGCGAGCGCGGCAGACAGATAGATTTGCAGTTCGGCGAATATCTTGACGCGGACGGCGAGCCGGATATCAGCAACATTCAGTTTTATCCCGACGGCTATTCTCAGCGCGATATTTATATTTTAAAGGGCGAGGGCGAAGAGATATTTGAGCCCGTGTTCACCTATCACGGCTTTCGCTATTGCGTTGTTTTAGGCATAACCGAAGAGGAGGCTGTTCCGTCGCTTCTTACATATATCGTCTGCAATTCGGCTTTAAAAGAGCTTGGCGGATTTTCGTGCTCGGATCCCGTTGCAAACAAGCTTCAGGCGATGACGCGCAATTCGGACCTTTCAAATTTCTACTATTTCCCGACAGACTGCCCCCACCGCGAAAAGAACGGCTGGATGGGCGACGCGGCGCTTTCGTCGGAACATATTTTAATGAATCTCGACGCTGTGAAAAGCTATCGCGAGTGGCTTAACAATATAAGAAAAGCCCAGCGCGAGGACGGTGCTCTTCCCGGAATTGTTCCGACGGGCGGCTGGGGCTTCCGGTGGGGCAACGGCCCCGCATGGGACGCCGCGCTTACATATATACCTTATTATTCATATATTTTGCGCGGAGACCTTGATATTTTAAAAGAAAACGCCACGGCGATTTTCAGATATTGCGAATACATTTCGCGCCGCCGCGATGAAAACGGGCTTGTTAAAATCGGGCTCGGCGACTGGTGCCCCGTAACAAAGGTCAAAGCTCCGCTCGAATTTACCGACAGCGTTACATGTATGAGCATACTTAACAAAGCTTCGTATATTTTCGGCGTTTTGGGGCTTGCTCTTCAAAAGAGCTTTTGCGACGGGCTTTATAACGAAATAAGAACAGCCGTAAGGGCGCGGCTTATAGATTTCGGCACGTTCACTGCCGTCGGAAACTGCCAGACCTCTCAAGCGATGGCGATATTCTTCGACGTATTTTCAAACGGCGAAAAGCCCGAGGCGTTTAAAAGGCTTCTTGAAATAATCAAAAGAAGCGACGGCCATATCGACACGGGCATTTTGGGCGCGCGCGTGCTTTTCAGGGTTCTTTCTTCATTCGGCGAATACGATTTGGCGTATAAAATGATAACGCGCCCCGACTACCCCTCCTACGGCAATTTTGTAGAGCGCGGTCTTACGGCGCTGCCCGAGGACTTTTTGAGGGCGGACGAATTTCCCAATTCGCTCAATCACCATATGTTCGGCGATATTTCGGCTTGGTTTATCGAATATGTCGGCGGAATCCGCGTTAACCCATATTTAAAAGACCCGAGCGAGGTTTCGGTTTCGCCCGTGTTTATCGAAAAACTCAATTCCGCTTCGGCGCATTATGAGACCGTCGGCGGCAATATTTCGGTAAAATGGGAAAGACTTTATTCGGGAATAAGGCTCACGGTTGAAAAGGATGACGGCGTTCACGGCGAAATAAGGCTTACGGGCGGCTTTGTTTTTGAGAACGACGGCGGCAGTGTTAAAGAACTTAAAAGCGGCGTTTATAACGTTGAGGACCTTGACGGAATGCCCGAAAATATTATTGAACTGTAAAGAAGTGTAATTATGCTTATAAAGGGCTTTCAAAAACTTACTCTTTTAGATTATCCCGGGCACACCGCATGCACGGTGTTTACGGGCGGGTGCAATTTAAGGTGCCCCTTTTGCCACAACGCGGTGCTTGTGACAGAGCTTGACGGCTCATATTTTGACGAAAGCGAAATTTTCGACCATTTGAAAAAGCGCAAGGGAATCCTTGACGGCGTTGCCGTAACAGGCGGCGAGCCGCTTATTCAAAAGGATATTGAACGCTTTTTATATGAAATTAAGGATATGGGCTACCCTGTAAAGCTTGACACAAACGGCTTTTTCCCCGACAGACTGCGCGATATTATAGATATGGGACTTGTCGATTACGTTGCTGTCGATATTAAAAACTGCTGGGAAAAATACGGTGAAACGGTCGGCGTTCCGGATATTGACGTTTCGCCCGTGAAAAAAACCGTTGAGCTTCTTTCTTTAAACAAGGTCGATTACGAGTTTCGCACAACTGTTGTAAAACGCTTTCACACAAAAGATGATATTTCGCGTCTTTGCGCCGCAATAAAAGGCGCGCCGAGGTATTTTTTGCAGAATTTCGTAAACTCCGGCGACCTTATAGACGGCACCTGCGAGGGCGTTAAAAAAGCCGAGATGTACGAAATGCTTGAAAAAGCGCGCGAATATATTCCGACGGCAGAGGTTCGAGGGCTTTAAAATGTTTGAAAAAGAAATTGCTCAGTTAAAAGAAGCTATAGACACATCAAAAGAAATATGCGTTTTTACGGGCGCAGGCATAAGCTGCCCGTCGGGTATACCCGATTTTCGCTCGGCCGACGGGCTTTATAACGAAAGCGGTACAGGCGGCTTTTTGCCCGAGGAAATTATTTCGCATTCGTTTTTTGTTGAACACACCGCGCTTTTTTATGATTTTTACAAATCAAAAATGATGTATCCGAATGCAAAGCCCAACAAAGCGCACATCTTTTTTTCAAAGCTCCAAGCAAAAGGCAAAAACGTATCTGTCGTCACGCAGAATATAGACGGGCTTCATACGGACGCGGGCAGCAAGCACGTTTTTGAGCTTCACGGAAGCATACGGCGAAACTATTGCACAAACTGCGGCGCGTTTTATGATGAAAAGTATGTCTATTCTTCAATTGGCGTGCCCGTCTGCAAAAAATGCGGCGGCATAATAAAGCCCGACGTTGTGCTTTATGAAGAGCCGCTTTGCGAAGAAACGGTAAACGGCGCCGTTGACGCAATTAAAAAAGCGGAATGTTTAATAGTTGTCGGCACATCGCTTGCGGTATACCCGGCGGCGTCGTTTTTAAGATTTTTCAGGGGAAAAACGCTTGCCCTTATCAACAAATCGCCCACGCCGTTTGACGGCGCGGCAAATATTGTGATAAACGACGATATTGTGCGTATAACAGAGGCGTTATGCGGCGAAAATTAACTTGTCAAGCCAAATCGTTGGGTAAGTTTTACAAAATTCGACAGAAAATACTGTTTGAATTGCATATAATCACATCTATATCTTGTGACTGAAATTGATTGTATAAATATTTCGGCCACAAGATATTGTGTTTTGGGCAAAATTGTGTATTGACATACGCAATTTAATCTGTTATTATCTTTTCAGCAATTTAAAAAAATTAACGGGAGATGCAAGGAATGTATCAGGTCATTAAAAGAGACGGCAAAATAGCCGAGTTTGACATTTCAAAGATAGCTTCCGCCGTAAAACAGGCGTTTGAAGCTTGCGAAAAACAGTACAACGACAATATGATAGACTTCCTCGCGCTTAAAGTCACAGCCGACTTTGAGCCGAAGATTAAAGATAAGCTTATCGCGGTTGAGGATATTCAGGACAGCGTTGAATCCGTTCTCGTTCAGGCGGGCTATGCCGACGTTGCAAAAAGCTACATTCTTTACAGAAAACAGCGCGAAAAGCTTCGCAATATGAAATCGACAATTCTTGACTATAAAGAGCTTGTTGACAGCTATGTTAAAGTAACCGACTGGCGCGTTAAAGAAAATTCCACCGTTACATACTCTGTCGGCGGACTTATTCTTTCAAACTCGGGCGCAATCACGGCCAACTATTGGCTTTCCGAAATTTATGACGAAGAAATAGCAAACGCTCACAGAAACGCCGACCTTCACATTCACGACCTTTCAATGCTCACGGGTTATTGCGCGGGCTGGTCGTTAAAACAGCTCATTAAAGAGGGTCTCGGCGGCGTTCCCGGCAAAATAACCTCTTCTCCCGCAAGCCACCTTGCAACGCTTTGCAACCAGATGGTCAACTTCCTCGGCATTATGCAGAACGAGTGGGCGGGCGCACAGGCGTTTTCGTCGTTCGACACATACCTTGCCCCGTTTGTAAAAGTTGACAATCTTGACTACAATCAGGTTAAAAAATGCCTTGAATCATTCATTTTCGGCGTAAACACACCGTCGCGCTGGGGCACTCAGGCTCCGTTTTCAAACATCACTCTTGACTGGACTGTTCCCGCGGACCTTAAAGATATGCCCGCAATAGTCGGCGGCAAAGAGATGGATTTCACCTACGGCGACTGCAAAAAAGAAATGGATATGGTGAACAAAGCCTTCATCGAGATTATGATTGAGGGCGACGCTCACGGCAGAGGCTTCCAATATCCCATTCCCACATATTCGATAACGCGCGATTTTGACTGGTCCGAAACCGAGAACAACAAGCTCCTTTTTGAAATGACCGCAAAATACGGCACGCCTTATTTCTCAAACTATGTCAATTCGGATATGGAGCCGTCCGACGTTCGCTCCATGTGCTGCAGACTTCGTCTTGACCTTCGCGAGTTAAGAAAGAAAAGCGGCGGCTATTTCGGCAGCGGCGAAAGCACGGGTTCTGTCGGCGTTGTAACCATTAATATGCCGCGAATTGCATATCTTGCCGAAAACGTTGAGGACTTCTATAAACGCCTTGACAAGCTTATGGATATTGCCGCGCGCTCTCTTAAAGTAAAAAGAACGATAATCACAAAGCTTCTTGACGAGGGACTTTATCCTTACACAAAGAGATACCTCGGCACGTTCAACAACCACTTCTCAACAATCGGCCTTATCGGTATGAACGAAGTCGGTCTTAACGCAAAGTGGCTCAGAAAAGATATGACCCACAAAGAGACTCAGGAGTTCACAAAAGAAGTTCTCAATCATATGAGAGACAGACTCTCCGATTATCAGGAGGCTTACGGCGACCTTTATAACCTTGAAGCAACACCTGCGGAAAGCACCACTTACCGTCTTGCAAAGCATGACAAAAAGCGCTATCCCGACATTATCACGGCTTCGGGCGACTGCGGAACGCCTTATTACACAAACAGCTCGCACCTTCCCGTAAGCTTTACGGCAGACGTTTTTGAAGCGCTCGATATTCAGGACGAGCTTCAGACGCTTTATACCTCGGGCACTGTTTTCCATGCGTTCCTCGGCGAAAAACTTCCCGATTGGAAGGCTGCCGCGGACCTTGTAAGAAAGATTGCCGAAAACTACAAGCTTCCTTATTACACGCTTTCTCCCACATACTCCGTATGCAAAAACCACGGATATATAAAGGGTGAAGAGTACACCTGCCCCGACTGCGGCGGCACAACAGAGGTTTACAGCCGTATAACGGGCTACTATCGCCCCGTTCAGAACTGGAACGACGGCAAGGCAGAAGAGTTTAAAGAGAGAAGAGTTTACGACATAGCAAACTCTCACTTGAAAAAAGAGGACAGAACGGTTGACCACGCACATTGCGCCTGCTGCGGCGATATGGGCGTTTCGGATAAGGTGATTAATGCCGAAGGCGACGTTAAATACACACTTTTTGCAACAAAAACCTGCCCCAAATGCAAAATAGCGGCTCAGTTCCTTGACAAAGCGGGCGTTTCTTACGAAAAGCTTTATGTTGAGGACAACAAAGAGCTTGCAATAAAGCTCGGTCTTAAACAGGCTCCGTCACTTGTGATTTCAAACGGCGACGAGCACACGGTTATTGCGGACCTTCCTGCAATTAAATCGTTCACCGAGACGTTATAAAAATCAGGGGCTGTAAAAAAGTTTTTACAGCCCCATACAATTTTACAACCGAAACGGGCTTGGAAAAAATGTTCAGAATGACTTGCCCGACGGCGTACAAAGGTACTCCGAGGGCGAGATTAATTCATAGCAGAAAGCAATTAATTATCCTTTTTCTGCTTTTTGCGGTCAGGACTTTTTTTAAGCCCCACTGTGTTTTTTAAAGAGGGATATATATTATGTATGATATAATTGTCATCGGCGCGGGTCCTGCGGGGCTTACCGCGGCGCTTTATGCAAGGCGCGCGGGCAAAAGCGTGCTTGTTATAGAAAAAAGCACGTTCGGCGGTCAGGTTACATTTTCGCCTAAAATAGAAAATTATCCGGGCTTTTCCGAGATAAGCGGCAACGAGCTTGCCGACAAAATGCTTGACCAGGCGCTTTCTTTGGGCGCCGAGGTCGAAATGGATGAGGTCACGGGAATTATTGACGAGGGCATAAGAAAGCTTGTTTTTGCAAACGACAAAAAGTACGAGGCAAAAGCCGTAATAATCGCCGTAGGTGTTCGCCACAGACAGCTCGGGCTTGAAAACGAAAACGAGCTTACGGGCAAGGGCGTTTCGTATTGCGCCGTTTGCGACGGCGCGTTCTTCGGCGGCAAAACGGTCGCCGTTGTCGGCGGCGGCAACTCGGCGCTTCAGGAGGCAGTGCTGCTTTCGGACATATGCAAAAAGGTGTATGTGCTTCAAAACCTCGACTATCTGACGGGCGAAAGAAAACTTATAGAAATTCTTGAGACGAAAAACAACGTTGAGTTTAAAATGGGCGTAGAGGTCAAAGCGCTTTTAGGTGACGGCGAGCTTTCGGGCGCAGTTATCAAAAGAGCCGACGGCGATGAAGAAGAAATAGCGCTTGACGGACTTTTTGTCGCAATAGGCCTTGAGCCGAAAAACGCCGTATTTTCTGATGTTGCCGCCCTTTCGGACGGGTATTTCGATTCGGGCGAAAACTGCTTCACAAAAACAGCGGGCGTGTTTGCGGCGGGCGATTGCCGCAAAAAAACAATCAGGCAAATCACAACGGCTGTGGCCGACGGCGCGGCGGCATCTCTTGCGGCGTGCCGATATATTGACAACCTGTAATTACAGCTAAACCCGTGTTCCGCGCACTGCTTTCGGTGCGCGGATTTTTGTGTTAACAGGGTTTTGTGCAAAACATCCAATTAAACAATCGTATTTTCAGCACAAATGCTGTGTGACAAAACGAAAAAATATGTTATACTTAAAACTGAATTTATTTTAAGAAGGTGCGAGATGAACTTACGCGAAAAGCTGTCGGACGGGCTTTCTAAGGTCAAAACATATTGGAAAGTGCCGCCGCTCGGAAACTATATGAATTATAGGGAGATTTTGTCGCTCGCAGGCGGCGGTATCGGTTTTAAAGCCATCATCACCTGCGTTGAGGGAATGATTCTCTCTGTCGGCAACAACCTTATAGGCAACGTTATCGGCATAAAGCCGTCGGCGCTCTATGTTATTTACATACTCGGCGTTTTGGCGTCGTTCCCGCTTACGGCGCTCAGGGCAAACATAATCGATAACACGCGCAACAAAAAGGGTAAATACAGACCGTACCTTATGAGTATGGGTATTCCCACGGCAATTCTCGGCATCGGCTTTGTGTGGATGCCGTATGAAAAAATGAGCGAATTTTGGGCTTGCGTTGTCGTGTTGCTTTTCAACATCGGCTTCCAGTTCTTTTATATGTTCTTTTATGAGGTTTACAACAACTATGTTGTTGTTCTTTCGCCCAACTCGCAGGAGCGCGCAAACGTCAGCTCCATAAAAGCGGTTACGGACTCGCTCGCTCCCTCGATAGTTAACGTAATCGTGCCGCTGTTCGGCCGTATGATAACGGGCACGGATACACTTAACGATATTCGCATTTACCGATATGTTTATCCGCCGATTATCATTGTCGGTATGCTCATAGGCATAATCGCTTATGTTAATGTTGAAGAAAAGATTGTTCAGGCAAAAACGCACGTTATTCAGATTCGTTTTATCGACGCTTTCAGAGCGGTTGCCAAAAACAAATATTTCTGGATTATCTCGCTTGCCGGCTGGCTCGGATTTTTGGAGAGCGCTTACGGCAACATTCTTTGGTGGCTTTATAACTATCAAAAGGCGTGCGGCGCGGGCGGCTATGCTCTTATAACCACAATTTACGGCAACGCCTCGTTCTGGGGAATGATTCTTGCGCCGTTTATGATAAAACGCTTCGGCAAAAGAAACGTGCTTGTCATTACAAACCTTTTCAACATTCTGTTTATCGCAGCAATGTACCCCGTTATAAGGTATGTTAACCCCGCGGCGGTTATATGGGTTGTGCTTATCTGTCTGTTTGCAAACGGCGTGGTCGGCGCGTTCGCTCATATTCTTACGCCTGCCCTTAACGGTGACATACGCGACTATCAGCAGTATGTGACAGGCGAAAGAATAGACGGAATGTTCAGTGCGGTCGGCCTTATAGGTACGGTAATCACGCTTCTTACAAGCTCGGTGCTTCCCACTCTTTACGAGCGCGGCGGCATAAACGAAGAAACGGCGGCAAGTATGCTCACACCATCTAAGGTGTCTGAGCTTTTAAAGGCGGGCGCTATAACCGCCGAAAAAGCCGATGAGCTTCTTGCGGGCAAATTCAACGCATACGACGTTCTTTACGATTTGAATACCTTCCATCACATAATCGGAATACTTATAGTCGCTTCCGTAATAGGCGCGGCAATGAACGTTATTCCCTATTTCTTCTATGACCTTTCCGAAGTCAAGCAAAAGGCAATGATAAAGGTTCTTAAAATAAGGGCTATGTTCGAGGACTTCGGCAACGGCGCTTTAAGAGACGACGCGCTTGTTGAAAGCGTTGATATAATCGAAGAGGCAAAGAGCCTTGAAAACGCGTCACCCCTTGACCTTAAAGAGGTTAAAAAGGGCATCGGTGCCGCAAAGAGAGCAAAATACAGCTCAAATGCAGATAAAAAAGCCGCTGTCAAAGCCGCCAAAAAGGCATGGTACGACGCGCGCGATTATAACGAAAACATAGAAATTTCGGCAATAGTCAATAAAGAGATGGACAAGTTCTCAACAGAGCTTGTAAAAGAAAAAGTTCGTGTTGCAGAGGGCATATATGCGGGCGGCCTTGCCGGTCTTGTAAATGTCAATGACGATATTGTAAAACAGGCAAAGGCGCTTCCGAAAGCGACCGAGGAAGAAAAGCTTTACAGAAAAGCCATGATTGAAAGCGCCGTCGGCAGGCTCAACAGCAAAAAGGTTATAAACAAAAACTTCGGCGGAACGCTCACAGAGTTCGACACATCTGTTTTCGACGATTTTGACCGCCGCGAACAGGAGCTTGACGAACGCCAGAAAAAGCTTTATGACGAGCTTGATATTGCGAAAAAAGCAAAATCTGCCGACAAGGTCAAAGATATTAAAGACGCACTTAAAGCTTCATCTAAAGAGCGCCGCGAGCTTAATGCTAACCTTAAAAAGGTAACAAAAGAGCATTCGCTTTATTATTCCGCGGCAAAAACCTATCTCAACGCAAAAAGACTTCTCGACGAAAAAGAAAATTACTCTCACTTTGAAAAA
>ULRD01000988.1_pt1 | contig 10950 bp, 10 predicted proteins | sample 1955181 | NCBI WGS metagenome assembly ULRD01 (sample SAMEA4835675, study PRJEB28245) | human gut metagenome | biome: gut microbiome; material: fecal sample | place: Denmark | collected 2008
GCGCGCACGACGCGAGCGGCTGCGTTGTGATGTGCGCGATGGAGGGCACGCGCCCGCTTCTGACCGACGTGCAGGCGCTGGTTACGCCCACGGTGTTCGGCAATCCCCGGCGCATGTCCAGCGGCATTGAGGTGGGAAGGCTGTTCCTTTTGCTGGCCGTGCTGGAAAAGCGCGCGGCGCTTACCTTATATAATCAGGACGTGTACATCAACATCGCGGGCGGCATGACGCTTACGGAGCCGGCGGCTGATCTGGCCGTGTGCGCCGCGGTGGCGTCGTCCTCCCGAAACCTGATGCTCGGGCCGGACTGGGCAGTCATGGGCGAGGTGGGCCTGGCGGGCGAGCTGCGCGCTGTGCCGCATGCGGAACGGCGGCTTTCCGAGTGCATGCGGCTGGGCTTTCAGAACGTCATCCTGCCGAAATCGAACCTGCGCGGCATCCGCGTGCCGGAGGGCATGAACGCCATCGGCGCGGAAACGCTGTTTGACGCGCTGAAGCTGCTGGGAATCTATAACAATCCCGGCCGCGCGCGTTCATAATTTTGAGAACGCTGGGCACACTTACCTCCGTCGGATTTTGCCGAAGGAGGTTTTTTCATGAAGAGATTTTGGGCGATTCTGGCGGTTTGCGCGCTGGTGCTGGCGTGCATGACCGGCTGCATGCAGTCGGCGACGAAGGAGGAAACGAAGGAAGAGGCAAAGACGCCGCAGCTTCCGGAAAAGCTGAAGCTGGACGAAAACGGCGTGCCGGTATTGAACGTGTATGACCTGAACGACGAGCGCACGATGCAGATGGACATTGAAAGCTATCTGGAAGGCGTGCTCGCGGGCGAAATGCGCTCCGACTGGCCGGAGGAAGCGCTGAAGGCGCAGGCGATTCTGGCGCGCACGTTCGTGCTCAAGTTTGTGGAAACCAAGGATTCCATGTATGAGAACGCGGATATTTCCACCGATGTGACCGAGGCGCAGGCCTACGCGCCCAAGCTGGTGGATGACCGGATTCGCGCGGCGGTTGCGGCCACGCGCGGCGAGATCGTGAGCTATGACGGCGAAATCGCCAACACGTGGTTCCACGCGCATTCCGGCGGCAGGACGGAGCTGCCCACGGTAAGTCTGGACTACAAGGAAAACCCGCCGTACACCGAGAGCGTGAACGGCATGGAATCCGAGGAAGCGCCGGATAGCGTGAAGGAGTGGAAGGCGACGTTCACCCGCGACGAAATCCGCGAGGCGATGAAGGAGGCGGGCGTGCCGGTGGAAACCGTTCAGACGGTGGCCGTGGGCGACACCGGCGAATCCGGCCGCGCGCAGACACTGGAAATCGGCGGGAAGACGGTCAGCGCCGCGACGCTGCGCATCCGTCTGGGCGCTGACAAGTTCAAATCCACCCTGATCACCGATATTTCGCAGGATGGCGACGAGATCACGTTCACCGGCAAGGGCTACGGCCACGGCGTGGGCATGTCCCAGTGGGGCGCGTATGCCATGGCGAAGGACGGACAGGACGCGAAGCAGATCATCGATCACTATTATAAAGATGTGGCGATTGAAAAGCTGTGGTCGTAACGCGTCAAATGATGCGCTGAAGGATTTTCCGGTAGATGGGAAGCATCGCGGGCTCCGCGACGAAGTCCGCGAGCTTATCGATAGGAAGCCACTGGACGGCGCGGTTTTCGTCCGCCTTGTTCTGAAGCGCGTCGCGGTCGTCTCCGACGAAGGCGTAGGTCATGTTCAGGTGCAGGTGGCAGGGAACGAACCGCCCGCGCTTGACGTGGGAGGGCACGTCCAGAATTTCCAGCGAAATTGCGCCGGTCTGGATGGGCGTAAGATGCTCGATGCGGGTTTCCTCCTGCGCTTCGCGCCGCGCGACGGCAAGCAGGTCGCTTTCGCCGTCGGCATGGCCGCCCGTCCACGCCCATGTGCCGTAGATGTTGTGATAGGCCATCAGCACATGCGTGCGCGCGGGGTTTACCACCATCGCGGAGGCCGTCATGTGCAAAAGCGCGCTTTCACGCGTGAGAATTTTCACAGGCATGCGCCCGGCTTCCTGAAGCATCAGCGCGTGGTCGACTTCCTCCTGCTCGCACAGCGGCTGGAAGAGCCTGAGATCATCAAGGTACTTCATACGGTTTCCTTTCGTGAAGGCCGTCCCGGTTTCGGGACGGCCAAGGGTCGTTTTGGCAGGCTCAGCGGTTCGACCAAACGCGGGGCTGCGGCCCGCAGGGGCGCGGCTCGCACGGCGGCCGGCGGCGGCGAACGCAGTACAGCGCGTTGCCGTCGCAGTCCGTACCCACAAAGCGCACGATGAATTCCTCTCCGCAGGGCGGAAAGCAGCTCGGGCGGCAGGGCGGCGCGGGCTCCGGCGTCGCCCACCAGGGCGGCGGATACAGGGGCTTGCACGGGTTCATGAAACGCATCTCCTTTCGGGGCTTTCAGGCGGGGCAGGCGCCGAGACCGTCCGAAGAGCCCGGAACATCCTATGCGGGAAGGGGCGTTTTGGACAAAACCGTTTTCCTGTTCAGTATACATGCCGCGCGCGGAGCTGTCAACGCAAATCGTGCGCCGGAAATTGATTGGGGATACTTGACAACCTGTACCGTAGAAGAATATAATACAGTCACAACATTTGAAAGGAGATACCCATTCATGAAGAAACTCGTTTCTCTGGTTCTGGTTCTCGCGTTGGCGTTCACGGCCGCGTCCGTGGCGTTCGCCGACGAAATGAGCGCCGAGGATCTGTCCAAGCTGCTGGCTGGCGACGATTCTCTGGTCGACCTGATCGATGAAGCGCGCGTCGAGGGCGAGCTCGTCGTTTACGGAAGCTGCGAAGAGCCTTACGTAGCCGCGGCTGCCAACCACTTCGCCGAGATCACCGGCCTGAAGGTTTCCTATCAGCGCCTGTCCACCGGCGAGGTTCAGGGCAAGATCGCCGAGGAAAACCACAATCCGTCCGCGGACGTGTGGTTCGGCGGCACGACCGATCCCTACAACGAGAGCGCCAAGAACGGCTTCCTGATGGCGTATGAGGCCGTCAACGCCCGCAACCTGACCGCCGACACCTATCGCGACGCGGACGGTTACTGGTACGGCATCTACAAGGGAATCCTGGGCTTCATGGTCAACACGGACGAGCTTGCCCGCATGAACCTTGAAGCGCCCAAGGGCTGGAACGATCTGCTGGACGAGAAGTACAAGGGTCTCATCTGGCTGTCCAACCCCAACACCGCCGGCACGGCCAAGCTGGTCATCAACACGATGGTTCAGATGCTGGGCCACGATCAGGCGATGGAGTACTTCGTGAAGCTGGACAAGAACATCGAGCAGTACACCAAGTCCGGCTCCGGCCCCTCCAAGAACGTCGGCACCGGCGAGTGCGTCATCGGCATCGGCTTCCTGCATGACGGCATCACCCAGATTCTGAAGGGCTACAACAACATCGGCCTGATCATCCCCGAGGAAGGCACGTCCTACGAAGTCGGCGCGACCGCCATTTTCGACGGCTGCGCGCACGAAGCGGCTGCGAAGCTGTGGATTGAATACGCGCTGTCTCCCGAGTGCGTGGAGCTGGCCGACGACGCGGAGAGCTTCCAGTTCCTGGTGCTCAAGAACGCGCATGAGCCCGCGGCGGTCGAGCCCTTCGGTCTCGATCCCGAGAACGTGATCAACTACGACTTTGAAGACGCCAAGGCGAACACCACCAAGTACGTGGCGGACTTCTTCACCGCGCTGGGCGAGGCGGCCGACGCCCGTTTCAAGACCGAATAATCCGTTCGTCGACATCCGCGTGGGGACGGCTTCGGCCGTCCCCATACGGATTCTGGAAACGTTCCGCAGGCAAGGAATGAAGGGGGAGTACCGTTGGCAGGGAGACAGAGTGCCCGACTGGACAGAAAGAAGTTTTTTGCGGATCCGATCATGCTGACCGCAATCGTATTTTTGATCGTGTTCCTTGCCCTGTTCATCCTTTATCCACTGACGATGCTGCTGGTGGAGAGTGTGATGGCGCCCGACCGCATGGGCGATGTTGCGGCGTACTATGAGGAAAACGTCAAGCAGAGAGTAAACGACTACAACTACGAAAAGTTTGCCATTGAAGATTTGCAAACCGCGAAAAACGAAACCAAGGCCGCGTATGACGCGGTTCGCGACCGCAAGAAGGCGGAAAGCGAGGATTACGCGAGCGACCCCGAGGTAGTTGCCGCCAAGGAAAAATGGCAGGCGGCGACCGGCGCGCTGAACGCGGGCAAGCAGGCGTTCAACCGCGTGGTCAAGCAGACGGAGGGCGCGGCGTCCTCAGATTTTATTGAATACACGGTTCAGATGTTCAAGAGCCTTCCCGCTTCCGAAGCGTGGACGCACATAAAGGCGGGCGCGAAGCTGTACTTCCGCTCGGACAATACGCGCGTGACCTTCAGCGCCTTTAAAAAGCTGGTGGGCGATTATACGTTCTTGAACGCGCTGACCAATTCGCTCATTATCGGCTTTGTGACGGGACTGGGCTCCACGCTGGTCGGACTTCTGTTCGCCTATGTGGACTGCTATGTGCGCGTTCGTTCCCGCGTTCTCAAAAAGCTGTTCGACCTCGTTTCGATGCTGCCGGTGGTTTCGCCGCCGTTCGTGCTGTCGCTGTCCATGATTCTGCTGTTCGGCAAGAGCGGCCTTCTGACGCGGCAGATTCTGGGCATCTATGACAGCGACATTTACGGCCTGAAGGGCATCATCATCGTGCAGACGATGACGTTCTTCCCTGTGTGCTATCTGATGCTGAAGGGTCTGCTGAAGAACATCGACCCGTCGATGGAGGAGGCCGCGCGCGATATGGGCGCGTCCCGCTGGCATGTGTTCCGCACGGTCACGCTGCCGCTGCTTCTGCCGGGTCTCGGAAACGCGTTTCTGGTCACGTTCATCGAGTCCGTGGCCGATTTCGCGAACCCGATGATCATCGGCGGCTCGGCGGATACGCTGGCGACGGCCATCTACCTGCGCTTTACCGGCGGTACCTATGATACCAACGGCGCGGCGGCCATGGCGCTGGTGCTTCTGTCGCTGACGGTGTTCCTGTTCATCGCGCAGAAATACTGGCTGGAGGCGAAGACGGCCGCGACGCTGACCGGCAAGGCCAGCCGCGCGCGTGTGCCGATTGAGGAAAAGAGCGTGCGCATGCCGCTGACGATCCTGTGCCTGCTGGTGTCGGTGTTCGTGGTGATGATGTACATATCGATTCCCTTCGGCTCGCTGTTCAAGCTGTGGGGCAAGGATTATCATCTGAGCCTTGTGCATTATCAGGAGCTGTTCCGCGACAACGGCATGAAGGCGTTCAAGGATTCGTTCATCCTTTCGCTGATCGCCTCGCCCATCACGGCGCTGTTCTCGATGGTGATTTCCTATCTGGTGGTCAAAAAGCGCTTCCGCGGGCGCGGCTTCATTGAGTTTGTGTCCATTCTGGCGATGGCCGTGCCAGGCACGGTGCTGGGCGTGGGCTACATCCGCGGCTTCTCCGGCGGCGTGTTCCGCACGGGGTTTTTGCAGGGCATTTACGGCACAGGCGCGATTCTGGTGATTGTGTTCATTGTGCGCTCGCTGCCGGTGGGCACGCGCAGCGGCATTTCGGCGCTGAGACAGATTGACAAGTCCATCGAGGAATCCGCCTACGATCTGGGCGCGAACAGCGGAAAGGTGTTCATGAGCGTCACGCTGCCGCTGATCAAGGATTCGTTCTTCTCCGGCATCGTCACCACGTTCGTGCGCTCGATCACCGCCATTTCCGCCATCATTCTGCTGGTAACGCCGCAGTACCTGCTGATTACCTGCCGAATCAACGAGCTGTCGGAAAAGGGCGCGTACGGCGTGTCCTGCGCGTACGCGACGATTCTGATCGCCATCGTTTACGCGGCGATTCTGCTCATGAACCTGTTCATTCGCTACTTCGGAACCAGCCGCAAAATCAGGGAGGCCGAGAAAGATGCATAAGACGAGCCAGGGCGTACGGATTGATCATATCTCCAAGATTTACACCGATCCCAAGACGAAGAAGAAGTTTTACGCCGTGAACGACGTTTCGCTGGACATTCAGCCCGGTGAATTCGTGACGCTGCTCGGCCCGTCCGGCTGCGGCAAAACGACCACGCTGCGCATGATCGCGGGCTTTGAAAGCCCGGACGCCGGCGAAATCTACATCGGCGACACCGCCATCAACGAGCTCACGCCCAACAAGCGCGACACGGCGATGGTGTTCCAGAGCTACGCGCTGTTCCCGCACTACAATGTGTACGACAACGTCGCCTACGGTCTCAAGCTGCGCCATTTGAAGGAAGCCGAGATTCGCGAGCGTGTGATGAAGATTCTGAGCCTTGTGGAGCTTGACGGCATGGAGGGCCGAATGACGAATCAGCTTTCCGGCGGTCAGCAGCAGCGCGTGGCGCTGGCGCGCGCGCTGGTGGTGGAGCCGAGCGTGCTTCTGTTCGACGAGCCGCTGTCCAACCTTGACGCGAAGCTGCGCGTTTCCATGCGCACGGAGATTCGCCGCATTCAGCACACGCTGGGCATCACGGCGGTGTACGTGACGCACGATCAGGCGGAAGCCATGTCCATTTCCGACCGCATCATCGTGATGAAGGGCGGCGTGATCGAGCAGATGGGCACGCCGAAGGAATGCTATTATCATCCGGCAAACGCGTTCGTGGCGGACTTCATCGGCGAAGCGAACTTCCTTGACGGGGAAATCCGCGAGACGCTTGGCGCGGGATGCCGCGTGACGATCAACGGAAAGGACGTTCTTCTTAAGAATCCCGACGGCTTCAGGGCGGGACAGAAGGTGCAGATGGTGCTTCGCCCCGAGGCCGCGCGAATCGGCGAAACGGGCATGCTGCCGTGCAGGGTTGCGCTGTCCTGCTTCATGGGCGCATATCAGAATTACCACGTGATGGTCGGCAACACGCTGATTAAAATCGCCGACTATTGCCCGGTAAACAAACGGATTTTTGAAGTGGACGAGACGGCGTATCTGTCCTTTGACGCCGACTGCGTGCACATCCTGAATGCCGAGGCATAGGACGGTAAAATTCAACACAGGAGGTAACCCATGGACATCTTTACCAAGTGCAGAGAATTCACCCGCCCCGACGAAATTAAGAAAACCGGAAACTATCCCTATTTTCACGCGCTCGAATCCCGGCAGGACAAGGTCGTCATGATGGAAGGCAAGCGCCGCATCATGCTGGGAAGCAACAACTATCTGGGTCTGACGACGCATCCGGAGGTGATCGAAGCCGGTATCAGGGCGTTTGAACAATACGGTTCCGGCTGCTCCGGCTCGCGCTTTCTGAACGGCACGCTTCAGATGCATCTGGAGCTGGAAAAGGAGCTGGCCGAGTTCCTGCGCAAGGACGGCATCGTCACGTTTTCCACCGGCTTCCAGACGAATCTGGGCATTATTTCCTCGATCGTCGGCCACGGCGATTATGTGATCTGCGACGCGGAAAACCACGCGTCGATCTACGACGGCTGCCGCCTGAGCTATGGCCGCATGCTGACCTATCCGCACGCCGATATGGAAGCGCTGGAAAAGCAGCTGGCGAAGATTCCGGACAGCGCCGGACGGCTGATTGTGACCGACGGCGTGTTCTCGATGGGCGGCGACATTGCCAACCTGCCGGAAATCTGCCATCTGGCGAAGAAGTATGGCGCGCGCGTGATGGTTGACGACGCACACGCGCTGGGCGTTATCGGCGAAGGCGGCCGCGGAACCGCCAGCTATTTCGGGCTGGAGGATCAGGTGGACATTTACATGGGCACGTTCTCCAAGTCGCTGGCGTCGCTGGGCGGCTACATGGCGGCTTCCAAAGAGGTCGTGAACTACGTCATGCACACGTCGCGCCCATATATCTTCTGCGCGTCCATTCCACCGGCCAACTGCGCGGTGGCGCTGACGGCGCTTCGAATTATCAGGCGCGATCCGTCCATCGTGACGCGCTTGTCCGATCTGGCGGCGTACGCGCGCAAGGGTTTCCATGCCCGCAGCATCCCGATCATCGACGCGGACACGCCGATCATCCCGATTTACACCTATTCGGAGGAAAACACGCTTCAGAAGGCGCGCGAGCTGTTCGAAGCGGGCGTATATGTGAATCCCGTGCTGCCGCCGGCCACGCAGCCGGGCAACTGTCTGCTGCGCACGAGCTATATGGCCACGCTGACGACTGAGCTGATCGACGAGGCGCTGGATATCTTCGAAAAGGTTCTGAAGAAGTAAAATGAGCAGGGTTGCGATTGTGACCGGCGCGGGCAGTGGAATCGGCCTGTCCGCGTCGAAGGCGCTTGCGCGGGACGGCTGGACGGTGTACGATTTCAGCCGTACCGACCGCGCCGCGCCGAATGTGAAGCACATTGGCTGCGATATTTCGGACGAAGCGCAGGTGCGCGCGGCCGTTTCGCGCGTGATAGAGGAGCAGGGGCGAATCGACCTACTGCTCAACAACGCCGGGTTCGGCATATCGGGCGCGGTGGAGTTCACGCGCGCGGAGGAAGCGGAGAAGCTGATTCGCGTGAACCTGCTCGGCGCGGACAATGTGACCCGCGCGGTGCTGGGCACGATGCGCGCGCAGCGCGGCGGACGGATTCTGTTCACCAGCTCCATCGCTGGAATTCTGCCGATTCCGTTTCAGGCGTGGTATTCGGTTACCAAGGCGGCGATCAACGCGTATGCGCTGGCGCTTCGAAACGAGGTCGCGCCGTTCGGCGTTTCCGTGTGCGCGGTCATGCCGGGCGATATTCACACTGGCTTCACGGCGGCGCGGGAGAAGTCGGCCGTGGGCGACGACGTATACGGCGGCCGGATTGAGAAGGCGGTTTCCGCCATGGAGAAGGACGAACGGAACGGCATGTCCCCGGACGTTGCGGGCGCGTACCTTGCGAAAATCGCCGGAAAGAAGCGCGTGAAGCCGCTGTACGCCATCGGCGCGCAGTACAAGCTGTTCGCGGTGCTTGCAAAGCTGCTTCCCGTGCGGCTGTCAAACTGGATTGTGGGACGGCTGTATGGATAAAATTCGGAAAATTGCGTCATTTCCCTGCGAAAATTCGCCTGAGGTATGGACTTATGCGCCGGATTGTGTTATACTATCTATGATTATACAGCTTAACCGGGAAGGCGGTGTACCATGAGCGATCAAATGGGAGAGACCAGAAGTTTTGCGTTTCCCACCGATACCCCTGACTCTGCGAAGGAAGTCATTCAGTACGTGTATGAGGCGTTGAAGGCGAAGGGGCACGATCCCATTATGCAGCTGGTAGGGTACATCATCTCCGGAGATCCGACGTATATCACCAGCTACAACAACGCCCGTTCCCTGATTCGCCGCGTGGAAAGAGACGAAATCCTGGAGGAGTTCGTCCGCTTTTACGTGGAGCAGCACGAAAAGAAGCTCAGGTAGCCGGGCGCAGGGGGAGCAATATGAAACGGCTCGGCAGCGCGTTTGCCGGGTCTTTTTTCGGGAGGCGGCATGGTCAAGCGAATCCTGGCTCTGGACGTGGGCGAGCGGCGCATCGGCGTGGCGGTGAGCGACCTTCTGGGCATTACCGCGCAGGGCGTGGAGACCATCTTTACCGAGGGTCTCGAGCGCGACCTGAAGCGCGTCGGCGAGCTGGCGCGGCGGTATGAAACGGATCAGCTCCTGCTGGGGCTGCCCATGCGCATGAGCGGCGAGGAGGGTCTGCAGGCCGGGCGCGTTCGCGCGTTCGCGGGGCGGCTTTCCGAAATGGGGCTGCAGGTGCGTTTTCAGGACGAGCGGCTGACCTCCGTCAGCGCAGAGCGTGTGCTGATCGACGCGGGCGTGAGCCGAAAGGGTCGAAAGCAGGTTATCGACAAGATGGCCGCCGTGTGCATCCTCCAGGCGTTTCTGGATGCGGGCGGCTGGCGGGAAATGGGTCAATCGAACCGGGAAACCGGCGAAAGAGAGGTATATAGGCTGATGGACGGATACATGGAAGAGGACAACATTGTTGAGCTGATTGACGACGAGGGCCACAAGCTCAGATTCCAGCACCTGATGACGCTGGAATGGAACGGAAACAGCTACGTGATTCTCGCGCCCGCCGAGGAAATGGAGGACATCGGAGAGGACGAGGCCGTGGTTCTGCGCATCGATCAGGACGACGAGGGCAACGATGTGTACGCCTCCATCGAGGATGAAGGCGAGATGGAAAGCGTGTTCAATCGCTATCTCGAAATCGCCGAGGCGGATGAGGACGACGAGGAAGCCGAGTACGCCGAAGCGGAGGACGATGAGGACGACGATAAGTAAGCGAAACTTAATTTGCGTTTTGAACGCGAGTGTGATATGCTTACACGGATTCAAAGGCTGTGAAAGGGAAAAGTAGCCGGTCAGAACCGTTCACAAGAGAAGCCGCGCCATCGGCTGGAAGCGCGGCGGACGGAAAACCGGGGAAGTTCGCCCGTGAGCCTTCGCGCTGAACGGTTCAGTAGGCGCGAACGGAGTCATTCCCGTTATAAGAATGCGAGGCCGGTTCGTTGCGACCGGCGAATCGGGTGGTACCGCGAGCCTTGCTTCGCCCCTGCTTCGGCAGGGGCTTTTTATGTTTGGAAACCAGATGGAGAGGGAGAAGAGCCATGCGGGAAAAGATTAACGAGATTCTGGAAAGAACCCTGGAAGAGCTGAAAAGCGCGAATGATTCCCAGTCGCTGGACGCCGTGCGCGTGCGCGTGCTCGGCAAGAAGGGCGAGCTGACTGGCATTCTGCGCGGCATGGGTCAGGTGGCCGCGGACATGCGTCCGAAAATCGGTCAGTGGGTGAACGAAGCCCGCGAAAAGCTGGAAGAGGCCATCGGCGAAGCGCAGAAGAAAATCGCTGAACGCGAGCTGGAAAAGCGCCTGGAAAATGAAAAGGTCGACGTGACGATGCCCGTGGAGGGGCGTTCGGCGGGCAGCCTGCATCCG
>ULRD01055692.1_pt1 | contig 10942 bp, 3 predicted proteins | sample 1955181 | NCBI WGS metagenome assembly ULRD01 (sample SAMEA4835675, study PRJEB28245) | human gut metagenome | biome: gut microbiome; material: fecal sample | place: Denmark | collected 2008
TTTCTATTTCTGCAATTAAATTGCCTCTTCCACCTTGCCCATCTTTATATCCCTTGTTTGGAATTATTATTTGTTCACCACTTTGAATTCCTGCTGGAATGTGAAGTGAAATGTTTTCTTCAATTGAATCAATACTAATATTTTTACCTAATGCTGCTTCCCATGGAGAAACATATACATTTGTTAATAAATCATATCCCTGAAGTTTGAATTTTTTATTGTTTTCTATATTTATTTTAATAAACAAATCTCCATTTTTTCCACCATTTATGCCTTCTTTGCCTTGCCCTAGTAGTCTGATTTTTTCACCATTTCTAATACCTGCAGGTACTTTTACTGAAAATGTTTTCATTTTTCCTTTTACTGTTCTTAATGAAATTTTCTTTTCTAATCCATAATAAGCATCTTCTAAATTAACATTTATTTCTGTTTCAATGTTTTCCCCATTTGCTTTAACATTTTTTTCTTCTTTATATGTAGGAACTGCTGGCTCACCAAAAAACATATTGAAAAATTCACTGAATGCTGACCCCTTTGGTCTTTCTGCCTCTTGGTATTGAACTTTTTGTTTTTTTCTACCAACTTTTGAATTCCACATTCTATCATATTTTCTCTTACTACTTGAATTAGATAGAACTCTATATGCCTCATTAATATCCTTAAATCGCTCTTCTGCCTGTCTACTTTGATTATTTATATCTGGATGATATTTTTTTGCCTGTTCTCTAAATGCTGTTTTTATTTGCTCTCCGAGTTACTTTATTTGTATCTAAATCTAAAATTTTATAATAATCTTTGAAAATCATATATGTTCTCCTTAGATAAAAAATTATGTTCACCTTCTTTATTATAGCATATTTAGTAATTTTTTTCCACTTTTTTCGCGTTTTGCCTTGTTTTTTTTTTGTTTTATTATATAATGTATATAATTATTTGTTTTGGAGGTTTGTATATGCGTAAAAATTTACATATTAATTCTAATTCACAGTACAAAATTCTCGCTGTTGATGATGAAATTGGTATTTTAGATTCCTTAAATGTCTTTTTATCAAAAGCAGGATATTCATTTGTGGGTATAACCAATCCTATGGAAGCTATTGAGAGGGTTAAAAATGAGCATTTTGATTTAATGTTACTAGACTTTTTAATGACTCCACTCCATGGAGACCAGGTTGTTGAAGAAATTAGAAAATTTAACAAAGATTTATATATTTTATTACTTACTGGTCATAAAGATTTAGCGCCACCACTAGACACCATTAAAAGGCTTGATATTCAAGGTTATTGTGAAAAAAGTGATAAGTTTGACCAATTGTTATTACTTATAGAATCTGGAATAAAAGCTGTATCTCAAATGAATATTATTAAGAAAATAAATGTAGAGTTACAATCTACTTATGAAAAGCTTGAATCAGCATATATGGAAACAATAGAAATTCTTCGCTTTACTGTTGAAGCCAAAGATGCTTACACACGAGGACATTCTGATAGAGTTTCTGAATATTCTGTTTTAATTGGAAAAACACTTGGGCTTTCTGATAATGATTTGAAAATTTTGAAAATTGGTGGATTGTTTCATGATATTGGAAAAATTGGAATTCCTGATAGTATATTACTAAAAACAACTAAGCTTGATGATGATGAATATTCAGAAATCAAAAACCACCCTGCTATTGGAGCTCATATACTTTCAAATGCAACAATTTTTAAAGACATTATCCCTATTGTAAAACATCACCATGAAAGATTTGATGGTAATGGATATCCCGGAAAACTTAAAGGTGAAGAGATTCCATATTTAGCAAGAATAGCTGCTGTAGCAGATTCGTTTGATGCTATGACCTCTAAGCGTTCTTATAGAGATTCATTGCCTTTAGATGTTGTAAAGCAAGAATTAATTAGAAATCGTGGAACTCAGTTTGATCCAGAAATTACAGATGTTTTTCTAGGTATTCTTGAATCAAATCCTGAGGAAATAGAGAGGATTCAAAAATTATAAGATTATATAATGTTAAAAGAAAGTGGAAATTCCACTTTCTTTTATGTTATTTAATTATGAATTTTTTGATTAGTATAATACCTACTATAACAATTGCTAGGCCTCCAGCTATTGATACTATAAGCATTATTGGAGATTTTTCATCACCACCAAATGTTTTAGTGATTTGAACATATTCGCCAAGGAATTCATCATCTTCAAGTTCCATACCGCCTGCTCCTAATGGTACATCTGGTGTGTCTGCTTGAACATATTTTAAGTTATTAAGTGTTGAACCTTCAATTAATACACCTGTAATTGTGGTAATTCTTCCATTTTCTTCTGGTACTAATTGTGCTGCATAGCTTCTAAATGTCAATCCTTTGCCATCAGTGCTTGATGGTAAGTTTGTAAATACTTCCATTGTTGTAGTAGCAACGTTGCCTGCGTTCAATTGAATATTGTGGCTATCTACAACTGTAACACTTTCTGTTCCTGCAGTTCCTCTGCTCTTCCATTTAGCTTTCTCTTTGTCAGTTGCTGTTATTGTAAATTCTCCTGCTTTTAGTTGTAGTTGATTTTTATGTAAGTAGTCTTCAATTCTTACAATTGCTCCAATTTCTGTATCTCTGTAACTATTCCCTGAGTAATAAGCTTCACCTAGATATTCACCAATTTTATATGTTGAATTTGGTTCACTTATGCTCATTTCTTGCTTAACAGTTGGCCAAATTTGGTCATAGCTACTATTTTGTAGTGCTTGATAAAGTTTATCAGAAACATAATCTGGTTTTCCTTCATTCTTAATCAAATATCCATATACAATGTCCATTTTTTGTCCGATTACACTGTTTAAGTCAGTTTGTACTAACCATGAACCAATATGTCCATTTGTTCCTGTACTAGGGTCTTGGTATTGTTTATTTGTTCCTGAAGCTATTACTCCAAGATTTGATGAGCTTGTTAATTTAACCATATATCCATCTTGCTCAGCAAAGTAATCTTGTATATCTGCACTTGCACTTGCTGTTCCTTGGATATTTAAGTATGTTATGTGTTTTTCTAACACTAATTTTGGTTGTGGTCTCTTCATTAAACCAAAGTTCATTGTAGAAGTGTATGCAACACCAATTCCATCAGTACCAATTCCTTCTACTGAAACAAGTACTTCAGATGTTTCTGCACACATCCATGTATTATTTAGTTTATCCTTTGTATTTATTTCATTAATTATTAATGAATCTGCAGATGTAACTTTGGTTGCATATGCCATTTCCTGTAATCTTCTTGCTTCATTGTCTCTTGCTTTTGAGTTTTCATTGTTTTGTGTATTATATCCTGCTCCATTGTACATACTATTTTTGTAATATCTATCTATGGTTGATTTATAATCTTGTCCATTATATGTTCTAATACTTTTCTTTGATTCACTTGAAGTTGCTCCTCCTGATATTGAAGTATCATAATATGTGCCATCACCATAAATAAATCTTATAATATAGTTACCTGGAATAAATGCATTAAATTCGTATTTCCCATCTTCTACAACATGGTTATCATATGGTATCCCATCATATGTTCCATCATTGTTAATATATTTTACTGCATTTTGTCCTGAAACTGTTTCTTGCCAGATATATTCTAATTTTTTATTATTTACTTCTTTAATTTCAATTAATTGTACAATAACATCATTTACTTTTATTTCATTTGCATCCATTTTTCCATCAGCATTCAAATCTTCAAATACATATCCACTTATAATTCTTTCCTCATTTTGAGTCTGAACTGTTAGTGTTGTGGCATCATCTGAATCATCTTCTACCCAGTACTCTGAAATGTTGTCTGGTGCTGAATCTTTATCAATGCAGCTGTTTTGTGTTGAGTATGATGTAATTTCTACCCAGTTTTTAACATTTTCCTGAATTGTTGCTGCACTTGCTGGATTCTTTATATTAAATACAAGTTGTGCCTTTGCTTGGTCAAAAGCCTGGAAGTCTCTTCCAATTGGAATTCTAATTCCTTTATAGCTTTTTCCATTGATATTGACATTGTTTAGAGTCTCTGTAATTGAAATATTACTTACTAATTCTAATACTGCATCATCATAATAATATACAATCTCGTTAATTCTTGCATCATTTGCACTTTGGTTGTTTAATAATATATCATATGTTAATTGAACTTGTAATTCTCTATCTTCTTTTTTTCTTTCAAGCAATGTGCTATAATCTCCAGATGATAAATTTGTATTTGTTGTTCCTGGTAAAGTTGGTAATGTTTGATAATCATTTATTCTATAATTATAATCTGATCTATATAGATATAAATTATATTTAATATCTGTTATATCTCCTTCTGCTATATTGTAGTTCATACTTATAATATCATTATAACTATATTCCTTTTCTTTACCATTAATTGTTACATTTGCTTTATTTATGTCTGTTACTGCTGCTAAGTCAACTTCTTTTGCTACAAGTCCCATGTTAATTCCAGTTGTATTTTCAGAGTAAGTATTTGGTAAAGTTGTAGCTATCATTGCAAATTTATCTAAGACTATACCATTTGAATCTTTTACTATTAATGTAGCTGAGTTTGCATCATGTGTATATTCTAGTGTTGTTCCATCATTTGATTTTCCTTTTGTAATTGTTTCAAATCTCTTGTTAAAAGCATCCCTATTATTTTCTTGTACTACTGAATCTCCAGATCTTTGTGAGTATGGGGTTACTATATAATGAATTCCATCAAAAGTAAATTCAATATAGTATTTTATTGCTCCAGATACACTTGCTGGTAAGTCGTTGAATTCATATTCTCCTGTGCTGTCTGTTACTGTTGTATCTACAACATTTCCATTTGAGTTAATAACTCTTATAACAATATTTGCCATTCCTTTTTCATCTGAATCAATTACACCATTTGGTGGTGTTACTGGTTTTACACCATGCTGCATATCTTCCCAAACCTTACCAGCTAAGTCTAAAGTAACTTCGTTCCCTATTTCAATTGTTAATATATTATCATTAAGGTTGTATATTGCATTTATTATATTTGTAGCTCTACTTATCTGGCATCCAGCTTGTTTATGTCTGAAACTAATTGTTACAGATCCTGTACCGTATAATCCTTTATAATTTACCTTTGGTGAATTTGGTACTCCTATTTCCTCTAATATAATTTCTATATTTTGATTTGGGTCAATAACTTCTAATTCACCTATTTCTATCTCTCCATTGGCATTAGTGTCAGCCACTATTAAGCTTTTTTTGTCTTGTCTTGTTCTTGCATTTTTTAATTCAATTCTAAATGTAATACCTGGTATTTTTTCTCCAGCTATTGAAATGTTTGTTTTTTGTAATTCAAAATCTATAACTCTTGCTATATTTTTTATTGTTATTTCACATTTTGATTCTGGTTGCATTGATACCTTATATAAATTGTTTTCATTTAGAACTACATTGTTTGTACTCCATTGTCCTTCTCTACTATCATATGTAAAGTTTATTGTAATTGGTTTATTTGGTACATAATATATGCTTTCTTCCTCTTTTATTACTAATGTTACTGATGTAGCACCTGGATTTGGTTCTATAATTATTACTCCTTCTCCAGAGCTATCTGTTACAAGGGTATTTCCTGTTACACCTTTTGATTCTTCATGTTCAGCATTTATTTTTCCACCTGTCACATCAAGATTGAATTTAATGTTGCTTAGTGGATTTCCTTCTGTTGAAATATTCTTTAAGTTTGCATCTGTTTTCTTTATATATACTCTAATAATTGGTCTATTAACAGCTGTTATTGTAAATGTATTTGAACATTTATCAGGACTAGTTGTAGAACCTGTTAATTTTCCTTCAATTTTTTCGCTTTCTGGTTTGTTAATTGTTGTTAACTTCCATTGTTTGTTAGAGTTATCCCAATCATAAATTAATTCAATTGGTGATTTATACTTAATATAATTTGCTGGAGCTTTTGTTTCTGTAAGAATAACCTTAACTTGTGTAGCTCCCTTATTAGGTTTTATTGTAATACTTGCTTTTCCATCATTTCCAGTTGTTATACTATTCGTTCCATCTTTTACAGTTCCATTTACCACTGAAACCGAAAATGTAACTCCTGGCACTACTTTATTGCTTGTATCAACCTTATCAATATTTATTTCAATTTCTGGCTTACCTGCCCAAAATTCAAATTTTTTACTTTCATGAACACTGTTGTACATTGGTGTTAAGTAAATTAAATTTTGGTAGTCATCTTGGTAATGTACAGTATTTAAAAAATTTATTGAACCATTTTGTATTGAGCCATCACATTCTTCATCTCTGTGTCCTTCACTATTAATGGGGTCAACATACCACTGCTCTTTTGGTGGAACTTTATATGCAACATTACCAACACAGAACCCAACTGATCTGTATGTAAATGTTCCCCCACATTTTATACAATAAGCCTTTCTTGATATTGCCCTCTCTGGTGTGAATTTTGCATAATTACTTGGAGCAACTCTGTATCCATTATAAAATACTTCTATCTCATTTTTTTCTCCATGTTTTATTCCATCATTTTCTGTAAGATAAAATTCTTTTCCACTTTCTGGAATATTTGTTAAAGTTTTTCCATTTACTTTAATTACTAAAGCATCATCAGGTATTGGAGCTCCTCCAGATGTTACTGCAAATACTTTATTATTATGTGATGGGTATGTTATTTTAAATGGTCCATATTTTCCATCAGCGCTTTCAATGACTGGGCTTTGTGGTCCTGTAATGCTAATGTTTCCACTTGCTTTTATGCTAGCTGCAAGTGTTGCTCTAGCAAGTAAGTCATTTAGTTCTGCTGTTCCCAGTAATGGCGGTGTTTCTGTATGCCCTTCACCTATCATTACCCAAACAGCATTGGCAATTAAATCAGTCTCTGAATTTCTTGGATGTTCTGAGTCATGTGGAGTCTGCTGTGCAATTATATAAGAAAGTTCTGAACTTGCAGTCCCTGCTTCATAACATAAATATGTCACATTGGGAACAAAGTCTTTACCATGATTTAAGCAGTATAAATTATCATTTCCCAAAAAGGCACTTACACTTCCAATTTTTATTGTATCTTTACCGTGGTGTGTACGCAATGGATTTGTTTCCAGCTATAATCAATATGCTCATTATAATTGCTAGAAATACAATACTACAAATTGAAGTCCATATTTTATGATTCTTTTTTGACATCTTATTTTCTCCTTTCCTTAATAGTGTAATTAAAACTGTTTTTTTTAAGTATTGTTCTTATTCCCCATGTCCCTGAAGCTATTATTGCTACAACTAAAAGTATTAGCCATACATAGTTTTCTCTTGCTCCTGTTGTTAAGGAAATAATCATTGTTGATTCAGCTTCATTGTTTTTCAAGTTACTATCTTGTATTAAGTATTCATTATATGTTTCTTCTAAAGTTGCTTTACTTGTTAATGCAACTACTTTATCATCATTCATTTCTTTTGTAAGTATTACTTTTAATGTAGTTGTTTCGCCTGGTTGTATTTTTTTATCAGATAATGCTTCTGTGTATATAAGTCCATCTTTTTCATACCAATCCTTGTTTAATTCTGAAGCAAATTTCATATTATCTGGTATTTGGTCTGATATTAATTTTGCATATCCTGCAACTTCTCCATTGTTTGTAATTGCAATTTCATATTCTACTAATACTAAAGAGCCTTTAATATTCTTTCCATCAATTTCAACTTTTGCTGTATTTACTGCATTGAAATCATACTTTTCAGTTTTTACATTATCATTTACAGTAACTTTTGTTATACCTTTATTTACGCTCATATCAAAATTTTTATTAATTACAAATCCTGCATTTGCATTTTCAGTTTGTCCATCTTTTAATGTAATTGCTTTTGTTTTTGCAACTGTTTCATTGTTTTGCGTTGTATTAATAGCATCTGAATCTAAGTCGTTTTCAACTTCTTCGCTTTTATATTCTGTTACTGATAATGCTTTTGTATTATAGTTGAACTCTACTGAATACTTTCCATCAGGAACATTGGTAAATTCATATTCCCCTTTATTGTTTGTTATCTGTGTTTCAACTCTTTCTCCAGTTTCTATATTTACTAATGCTGCTTGTACGCCTTTTAGTAAAGTTTCTGTATTATCTCTTCTTCCATTTGCATTTTTGTCTATCCAAGCTACGCCTTTAATCATATTATTTGTGCTCATAGTTTTTACAGTACTTTCATTTTCTGTCGCTGGTGTTTCTATTACAACCTCAGTTTTAGCATTTATGGTATTAATAATTTTTTCAGTATCGACTTCATAAATGTTTACTCCTGTTATTTTTGCATAAGTTACTTGTGTGCCTTGTTTTTTCAAGTCTTTTGCGACACCTGTAATATGTATTTTAACAGTTTCATTAGGATCTATCAAAATTCCTGATAGGCTTCCTTCTAGGCTTCCAGATGTAATTCTACACTCTTTTGTTGTATTTATATTTACGGCATGAATCTCTTGTATGTCTAAACATGTAATGTCTTGTAAGCTGAAGTTGACTGTAGCATGTGACTTTCCGTCATTTATTAATGTTAATAAATATTCAATCTCATCTCCGGCTTCAAGTGTTTGCCCTGGTTTATTTGTAATTATTGATGTTTTTATTGTTGAAGGAATAACAAATTTTAATTTTGTTGAAATATTTATTGTATTATTTTCATAAACAAAATCTGCTTTAATTGTTTCACTACTATTTACAAATTGTTTAATTTGCCCATTTACTGTTGCTGTAAATGTTTCTTCTTTTGGTATGTTTATATTTTTAATTATTATACTATTATCGCTTTCATCTACAAAACCATCTGTTGCTTCTGTGTTGATTGCTGTTTGTAAAAGTGTTTTTTCCATTCCCTCTGGTAGATTAAATCTTAAGGTAATATTATTTAAGTCTTTATTAGTTTTATTTGTAATTGCAACTGTATATTTAGTATAATCTCCAACTTCTAATTCTTTTTTATTTTCTACATAAACTTGAGCTTTTATGTTTTCATCTTCATATACTTCTAAATGTTCCGCTTCTTGTTTAATTGTTGTAGTTGTTGTTGCAACCATATTTTGATTGTTATATACATCAATTATTATGTTATGTTCTATATCTTCTTCAATATTTAAAGGTAAGGCATTATTGAATGTGAAATTAATTTCCTGTCCTTGTGCAAAGTTATTTAAAACAATCAAGAACATTTTTGCATCATTCATGTATTCATCGCTCCAACCATTTTCTAAATCTAATATATCTGTTGTTGCATTTTCATTATTTGAATAGTAAATTGATGTACCTTCTATTTTCTGTATTTGTTCCACATTTGTTGCTTTTCCTAAAATGAAAAGTTGCTCTATCATTTCGCCTGTGTTGTTGATTATTTTTTCATTAACACTAGCTATTTGATAGGTATTATGTTCAATCTTTATTTCTCCTGCTTTTGTTTTTGTTGATGTTATTTTATTTTCCCCAACCATTGTTTCAGTTTTTACCATTACTTCTTTGTTTGATATAATGTCCATTGGTAAAACCTGTGAACCATTATTTGTGTTGCTAACTCCATCATATGTTTTTACATTTTCATTTATATAATGTAATACAACATTGCTTGATATTGTTGGAATCATATTTTCTGTCGTAAGTGTTGTTTCTATTACAATTTGAATGTCCTCATCTACAGATTTTGTGTGTTCTGTTTGTTCCCCTTCTAATTTAACTAAAATACCAGGAACTCCATTTGATGAAGTAACTTTGTCTGCTGATTGTATTGCAAATACCTCGTTGTTTAGAATTGTTACTTTATCTATGTTTATATTTGTTATTTCTTTAGGTAATTCAATTATAAATTGTGGGTTTTTAAATAAGTCATATTTTTTTCTGTTTGTGTGCATTGTTATTGTGAAGTTTATTTTATTGCTAACACTTGATGAGATTTGTGTTTTGTCAATTCCTAGTTCTGCTTTTGTTTGTGTATATTGTATTTTGCTAGATGCTTTATAATCTGTAGATACTGTTTCTCTTTCATCTCCTATTGTCATTTCTTTTTCAATTTCAATTAAATCAATTGTATCTACATCAGCTATTTTTTCTATTATTTTTGTGTTTTCAATTACAAATGTACTTAATATATTTGTTGGTTCTATCATAGCTTCAATTTCAATCTTTGTTGTTTTTTCTGGATATACAACTGTTATATATCCTTCTTCATCAGTTTCAGTTTGAGTGTTTATTGTAATTTCATTGTTTTCTGCAATGATTATTCCTTTTGTTTCTTCATTCTTTGTTTCAATTTTATTTTCCTCGTTTTGAGCAGGTTCTACATTTTCAATTGTTTGTTCTTCAATTGCATCTTCTTTAACTATTGTTATTTGATTAGTTGTTTGTTCTGGAAATTTTGCATCTGGAACTTTTACTTCATTTTCAATTTTTGTATTATTAGTTTCATCAGGCATCTCTATGTAATATTTAATAACAAAGCTTCCTGTTTCTCCTATTGCTCTCATTAGATCTTCTTTGTTAATCTTAGTTGTTTTATAAAATGTTTTAGCTAAAGATTCTTCCTGTTCTTCACTTTTTTCAGATTTGATTGTTGTTGCTGTATCAGAAATCTTAATGCTACTAAATGGTTTGTCCTCATTAATTCTCAATTCCAAGTTTTCCTTGTATTCAGTTTCTTCTTCTTCCATTTTGTTTTTGCAAATGTCTGAAAGTTGAATCTCAAGGTTAGGTTGTTTTTGATCAATTGCAACATCAGTTTTTGTTTCATCAATTGCATAAGAAATTAAGCCTAATACTGCCATGTTTGCATTTGCATATAAAAGGCTAATAATTAACATGATTATTAATATTCTTTTAATACTTTGTTTTAACATAAAAACCTCCTAAAAACTTACTATAATAATAATAATTTTTATCATATTTTGTCA
>ULRD01024383.1_pt1 | contig 10931 bp, 12 predicted proteins | sample 1955181 | NCBI WGS metagenome assembly ULRD01 (sample SAMEA4835675, study PRJEB28245) | human gut metagenome | biome: gut microbiome; material: fecal sample | place: Denmark | collected 2008
ATCTGATCAAGATGTTTCCTTACGCGATTGAATGTATCCAAACTGACAACGGCTTAGAGTTTACGAACAGGCTCTGCTCCGGAAATCCAAAACAGACTCTTTTTGAGAAGACCCTTGCCGAACTTGGAATTCAACACAAATTGATTAAGCCTTATACGCCAAGACATAATGGAAAGGTTGAGCGCAGCCACCGAAAAGACAATGAGGAATTCTACGCATCCCACACGTTCTTTTCCTTTCAGGACTTTAAAACCCAGCTGGCCAGAAGGCAACGTCAATACAACAACTTCCCGATGAGACCCCTCGCATGGCGCTCTCCTTTGCAGGTCCTCTCCGCCTTCCCGAATGTGTAACACATCATTGACAAACCTACAATACGGGAAAAATCTACAGATTTCAATGCGGGAAAAATCTACAGATTTCAATCAGGAAAAATCTACAGATTTCAATCATCCGAGTAGCTTCTCCATGAGGTCATCGTTGGGATTGCTGCCGCCGATGGGCGTCTCACAGTTTTCCTTTACGATCTGGTATATCTGAAGCCAGAACAAATTTGCCTGCTTGGAAAACGATAGCGCCATATTGACGTAGGGCGAAGCAATCGGCATTTGCGTTGTCGGATGCTTTGCCAGAAGACCATACTGATTGATGCCTTCCTGACACTGGATCGTGCGCTGCATGTATAGAGCGTATTGCTCGATCAGATCCTTGTTGACGTACTGCTCGCAGCCACGATCTTTAAGCCATTTCCATGTGTTTTCGTATATCTGCTTTGCGATGTTCTGCTGGCTGTTCTTGGTGATTTGGGTGAGGTACTCGGAAATAGGCGGCATATCTTCACCGTGCAGATTGCTATCCTGCACGCTGAACTGCAGCTTGGTCAGCGGGGCTTTGCCGGGATTGCCGTCTATGATTTTTTCCGAGAGAGCTTTCTTTTTTCGTCCAGCTCCGGGGCGGGCACCACCGTGTCCGTTGGCCATGTACGCCACCTCCTTCATTGATTTCTACACTTGATTTCCCGAAAAACTTGATTTCGGGGGGTATATGGTCTCTTGATTTCCCGATTTTTCGTAAATGACCCCGCGCCGTTCCCTTAATGACTTAGTTCTGGAGATTTGACCCGCCCTACCGGGTACCCCAATCTTCGGACAGTTGTCAAAGTGCGGATTCCGGTCTTCGGACAGTTACGGATGCCGGTCTCCCAGCTCGATGTGCATCTTATTATGACAGGATCGGCACAAGCTCATGAGATTTTCCATCGCATGCGTCCCACCACGGGAGATCGGGAGCTTATGGTGCACCTCTTCGGCGGGCGTCATGCGCCCTTCGGCATAGCAGCGCTCGCAGTAGGGATGCGACTTATAATACTTATCTCGGATGCGTTTCCATTCGCGTCCGTATTTCTTTTTGATGTCCGGGGCTCTCTCGTATTTGTCGTACTGCTGTCGGGCTAAGGTGCGATGCTTCTCACAGTAGGTTTGGTCTGTCAGCTCCGGGCAGCCGGGGTAAGCGCAAGGACGCTTGGGTTTCATGGGCATGGCTATTTCTTCTTTCTGCAGAATATCTCCCGCAGCTTAAACTTGATGATGTACCATATCTGCTCACGGTACGTTACTTTCCTATAAGGCACGGCTGTTCCTTCTTTCTGGTGGGTATAGATTGGGTTGCCATTCAAAGCATTGTCATCGGACTTGCCTTATCTTTTCTTAAAGAGATCATCCGCGACAATGCGAGCCTGCTGCATTACTTCGTCATCCACGGCCGTTCGAGGTTCTATCTGCAGGCTTCCGTAGAAGACGTCCGTATAGTCGTGATTGAGTTCGGGATGATCCTGAAACATATGCTCTTCAAGGTAGCTGCATATGGTGTCAACCTTTTTCATCGCCCGCAGCAGCTTATCCATTTCGGGCACGTTGAGAATTCTGGAAGCGTCCACGCACAGTTGTGTTCTGATATCCTTAAATAAACGCATTTCCGCGCCGACAAGCATATACTGCTCAAGGCTCCTGTCTTTCTGATTGCACATGATTTGTCTCACTTTCTTCTTGTCTGGATGTATGGAAAAGACCCCGATGGATTTCTCCGTCGAGGCCTGTCCTTTATTCTCTTTCCAGTTTACATGATAGCATAGGTAGTAGGTATCATTCTATGTCGTTAGGTATCCTGCCGCATGATTGCTTCACATTTTTCCAGCGCTGCGTTATGTACCTTATAAAGGTAGTGCATGCTGTAAAACATGTCCACGGCGATCTGTTCCCACGACTGGAAGCAAAGGTATCTCTTTTCGAGCAGTGTCTGCTGCTCTGGGCAGTCGACTGCTTTGATGAGTTCCCCGATAGCCTTCTTCAGATCCACAAGCTCATCAATGTCTCGATTGATCTCTGCCTGCAGGTCTACGATCTTATCCACGATATTCGCCATCTTTGATGTGGCTTTATTGGGACTGTGGGGCATACCGGTCAGAACCGAGGTTGCGCTGGTGGCCAGTGTGTTCAGAGCTTCCACCTGCTTTATTTTGGCGTTTATTCTTTCGTCAAGGTATCGTGCTTGCGAAAGATACTCTTTAGCGGTCATATGACTTCTCCTTCCTAAGTTTCTTTATCAGCCATTCGCCGTCGATGCGGGTCAGCACATGAAACCAGTCGGAGCGGAAGAAACGTTCCAACTCCGCCTCGGTTCTCTCACTCTTTGTTTGCCGATAATCCTTTACGGCTTTGAGGATAATGGCGTTGGCCAAATTCTCGTAAGGTGTCATGTCTTCCATGCCGCCTCCGTTTCCGCCAGCACGGCCTTGACATCCTCGACACTCCGGACGACCGCTGCGGTGCCACCGGCTTTTCTGATCTGCTCGATGGTCACAGTCTGCAGCTTGGTCGGCTGGTTCTTTCCAACCTTCGCCTCCAGCGCGATGAAATGACCACGGTGGCAGACGATTATATCCGGGATGCCCGCTGTGCCGTACTGCCCGCCGTGCTCCTTCCACGCAAAGGTTTCAGGTACGGTGGCAAGGTATTTCTTTATTGCTGTGATTAAATCTGCTTCTTTCACGGTGTTGTCCTTTCTGTAGCATGAAGCAGTATATCGCCGGTTTTATAGGGGTACGCCTTATTACGTGTATTTATATTAATAATCACATGTAATAACTACGAAAAACCTTTTTCCTGCGTACCTATAAATTTCTGTGATAATATGCTACATGCTACAATAATCGTCATGTCAGCGGGGTCACATCCGAGTTTCTAAAGCCGGACACATCGCATCTCGCGCTGAGTGCTACATAGTCCACAGCCCAGCAACGGTAGTTGGCATTGCCAAAGCGCTTCTGTACACTGGACTGAATAAGCAAATCGGAATGCAACAGCTGCTTCTTAAACTGTGCGTATGGTAAGACCTCGCCCATAATGGCGTAATCTTTGCGGTACTTCGTGTACTTGTCATATACCTGTGTAAGTCGGAGATATAACGTGGTGCCGTCCTCGGAGAGCATATAATCTGACCTCGGGTCGAGCTCCATACGAGCCATGATCTCGAAGGTCTGCTCAATGATGCTCTGGTTGTTCGTCCTGCCGTCGAGCAGGTAATCCTTTGCCGACATATCCAAATATCGAACGCAGGCGTCCAGCTTTATCGGAAAGACCTCATCCCACGAAAGCTTGTAGCTTGCGCACAACGTTTCAACGAGCTTCAGTCCCGCGTACCCGCAGGCGAGGTTGTTCACGATCCTGCTCGGAAGCTCTTGGGTAAACAGCGACATCCCTTCGTCATACCACGATCTTGCCATCTCCGGCTTGAGGGACAATGCCACATGGAGCAGCGTCCTGCCGAAGTTCTGTAATGCCTGCTCTCTGCGGCTGAGCCGATTGAAGGCCTGCCTGCAGTCCGGCTTTTTCAAATCCTTCTTGGAAAACAGCAGTTCCAGCGTTCTCTCGCGTATGGCCGTCTCGTCGGCAGATTCCTCACCGGCAACGATCATCGGTGCCAAGAGCTTATACTCCGTTACACTCAGGTCGGCTCTGCCTCGCTTGGCGGTATGCCCGTCGTAGCTGTCACGGAAAAGGTTAAGCAGTATATTGAGCTTGGAATTATCCATCTTTGACGGTTTGAACTCATCCAGCGACTGCGGGATGAGGGAGGAGGACGAGCTTTCGTTCAGGACGGTAAAGATCGTCACCTGCGATGCCGCCGTAACTCTGCCCGTCGAGAACATGGGCAGAATCACCCGCTCCAGCGTAGTAGACTTGCCGCTGCCTGCTTCACCGATCAGGAACAGATGCGGGAACTTGATGCTCTGCCGCCTCAGATATTCCTTGACGAAGCATCCGGCACACCATGCCAGAATGGGCACCGTCTTTTCGGGATCGTTGTAGGTGAGCAGGTCTCGGCCAAGTTCTTTCAATACATCTGTCGGGAGTATCTCCGCAGACAATATGTCTGTGCAGATATCCTTGTACTTTCCCATCTGCACGATGTCCTCGACCTCGTTTCCGTTTGCGTCTACGCTGCCATCGTAGGTAACGAATACCTGACTGCCGTCACGCTCGTAGATGCCGAGCGCCTTGACGCCCGTCTTGCATACCCACGAAAGCTGGGCAATGTATTCCTTCAGCAGCTCCAGATCGCCGTCACCACCGAAATAGCTCAGCGCGATGGTGTTCCGGTTGAGGAGCGATTTGAACTTTTGCGTATTGCCGAAATCACTTGTCATGAAGGTCATGCGGAATATCTCACCATGAACGGTGACCAGATCTGCAGTGAGCTGCGTCTCTTCGTCCGCGACGATCATCTCCACCGGGCGGATCACGAAGTTCGTGATCACATAGGACGCTTCGCCCTTTGCACGGAAGTACTTGCCTTCATATTCAAATATCTGAGATTTGTTGCTGGGCGTATATACGTTCTCCGTCAGCTCAATCGCTCTGTCGAGGGTTTCTTCTCCGTAGGTGCTGCCGTTGGCATGGTGGCGTTCATCCCACTTTGGGCGGTAAAGCCCGCTCTGGCGGAAAAGCCTGTCCATCTGCTCACGGTTCTTGCCTGTCCAAAAGGCGAGCTTTAAGCACAGCGACATGTCCGCTTCCGACTGACTTTCATAGAAGCCTTGCCAATTACCGCTCCAAAGGTTAGAGAAGGTATCGCCGTCGCTGGCCGTCTGTGCCTTCTCCAATACATCATCATCGTCCAGCGGAGCGGGCAGCTTAGATTTCTTCTTTTTGTTATCGACGGGCTTTTTCTTCTTGGCGAGATAGGTATCGTATATCCACGCGAGCGTCTCATCGTCCGACGCGATCTCTGCCGGTGTACCCGCGAGGACATTGCCGGTGAAGGTGAAGAAGCGCACGCTGTCGTACATCTCTACCTGCGTATTGCTGTTTTTGCTGTTCTTTCCGGGCTTCGTACCTTTGAAGTAAAGATGCAGGCCGGTGCCGGAGGGTGAAAACTCTGTATAGGTATGTGCCCGCTCCAGAATGGCCGTTGCCACCTCATTGAAGGTACCGGTCTCGGCATCGTAACAATGGTCGATGTCCACGCCGACAATGCTGCCTTCCTTCTGAAACATAAAGCCCAAGCCGGTGTAACCGTATCTGTCCACGGCCTTCGATGCGATCTCGAAGGTCGTCCATGTCTCCGGCTTATTTGATGCAGCTGCCTTACCGGTCTCAGGGTTGAACGGCAGCTTGCGATCCTTGCCGCCTGCGTTATCCGGCACGAGCCTCCAGCAGACCCACTGTTTTAACTCTTTTAATTCCTTCGGTATATTCATTCCGTAATCTCCTTGCAATCGAGGTCAAAGTACCGGATCGTCTTATCCAGCCGCTTTGCCTCGGCTATCTCTGCCGCCATGCCGGGTGAATGCTCGGTGCCGAATACCCATGTCTCCTTGCACGATGCCAGCAGCATCAAGCCGAACGTCGTACCGAGCTCCCGCTCATAAGGGTTCTTATCGTCCAGAAACTGCGGGTACAGCAGATGGCTTGCGAGGGGCATATATCCCTGCTTCACCGCAAAGCGGCAAAAGCGACGGGCGTTCTTGATGTTCTCTGCGGTATCTCCGGCATACTTTGAAACGATATAAGCACGTTTGCGCCTTCGTATATCCGACTGGCGCTTATGCTCCTTGCGCTGCTCGGCATTGTACTCGGTCATCATTTTCTGCATGACTGCGCCCAATGTCGGATCGTTATAGCCTTCTGCGTTTCTATACATGGCCGTCCTCCAGCTCTGAGAGCTTGCCGAAGCAGGTGCCGTGTTCACCCTCTGCAACGATGGGAATGTCGAAGGATGGGAAGGGCTGGCGCTCCATGCATTTACGGATAATGGCGATGGCCTCGGCTTCATGGCCGTCATCCACCTCGAACAGCAGTTCGTCGTGGATCTGCAGGATCGGGCGGATATGTGGGTTGCCTCTCAGCTCATGGATGAGCTCCCGCATGGCGAGCTTTAGTATCTCCGCTGCTGTTCCCTGAATAGGGGTATTCATTGAGCAGCGTTCTGCGAAGCTGCGTTTGCCCCAATTGTTGCGGTTATTGATCTCCGGCAGGTAGCGCCTGCGACCGAAGGAGGTTTCCGTATAACCGGCTCTGCGAGCATCAGCCACCGTGTTTTTCTGCCACACGGTGAGAGCGGGGTAACCGGCCTTGAGGTTATTGATGATGTTTTCGCATTCCTCGACGCTCTTTTCCACGCCTGCTTTGAACTTCAAGGTCTTTTGCAGACCACGGGGGAAGAGACCGTAGAAGGTGCCGAAATTGACGTTTTTGGCAATGGTGCGTCTTTCCTTATAATCGGGGTTATTCTTATCCTGCGCCTCATCGACCGTAATGCCGAAGATGACAGAGGTGGTGCTTGCATGGATATCTCCGCCGTTGCGGTAGGTCTCCATCATGATGGGGTCGCGGCAATAGAAGGCGCCGACGCGCAGCTCAATCTGCGAAAAGTCAAAGTCCAGAAAGCTGCTGCCCTCGGGAGCTATGACGAACTGCCTGACACCTATGGGGTCATTGCCCTTGCGGGGCATGTTCTGAAGGTTGGGCTTGCGGGCTGCAAAGCGTCCGGTGTCCGTTCCCATCGGCATGAGGTCAGGATGTATGCGACCGGTGGCGTGATTGATCCATTTGGAATACCCGTCGATATATGTGCTCTTGATCTTTGCCCATTTGCGGTATTCCTGTACCAGCTCGAACATCTCTATGAGCTCTGGGCGCTCGCTTCGGCAGTATTCCGTAAGTAACTGTATCGTCTCATCGTCGGCTGCCTCTGCGTTCTTGATGGTCGTTTTCAGTACCGGCAGGCCGCAGGTATCGAAAAGATAGGTTTTGAAAGCGTTGGTGCCGCAGTTTTCACCGATATCTATGTCGCCGGTGAACTGTTCGATGCGCTCCCGAAGCTCCTGCAGCTTTTCCTCGGCAACCTCACGGCGCTGCACCATGAGTGCCTGATCGACGAGCACGCCGTTATACTTCATTAAGCCGGTGAACACCGCAGTCGGGCTCTCGATCTGCTCGACAATGAAGCGGTGCGCGGGGATGTTCTTGTCAAACCACGTATTGAACTTGTCATAGAGCTTCAGCGTCCAATCGCTGTCGGCGCAGGCATAGCGGCAGGTATCCCAATCGGCGGGATCCAGCTCATCGAAAAATCTGCCCTGCGTTACTTCCTCGAAGGTGGGGAGCGTAACACCGAATAGCGACGGCACCAGCGTCTTTAGTCCGCTGTCATGCAAATCCCTGAATTCGTAGTACGATTTCAGCGTCAGCTGGCTCGCTGCGATAGTGTCATAGCAGGGCATCTGCACAACAATGCCTCTGGCGTAAAGGAACATCGCCTCGAATGCGAGGTTGTGCGCGATCTTCATCACGCTGCTGCTCTCGAATATCTCATCCTTGAGAAACTGCCACAGCTCATCCTGACGTTCTGCGTTCTTGCCAACGCGGTGCGCGAGCGGGACATAGAACACGGTGTCTTCGTCGGTGGCTAAGCTGCATCCGGCGATCACGGACTTGTGCGCGTCCAGTGCCGCCCATTCATCCCCGCGCCACGCATCCGTGGGCGATGTCTCAAAGTCGAAGGCGACGGTCGGTTTGCCACGAAGCAGGTCTTTTATTTCGTCGAGGCTGGTAACGGTTCTATACCGCTGCCTCATATCGTTTGTTATCATGGTATTTCCTCCTATGAAGATCCGGAGGGAGGTTATCCCTCCGGACAAAGTCAAATGCTTACTTCAGGGGCTCGGTCACTTCACTGGTCTGGGGATCCACGGGGATGGGTTCATCCGTCACATCCTCGATGGCGACGGTGCTCGCCATGGCCTTGACCTGTGCGCTCATAGACGCGATGGCCTGCTTCTCGGCGGGAGTGAGGTTTCTCACAGTGGCGAAGGTCGCCTGACTGTAGGCAATGCCGGTCGAGTTCTGTGCCTTTTTGAGGGCAAATTTCGTTACGACGCTGTTGGCATGCTTGCCCTTGGCGACAAGGCGCGTAACATACTTGGTGAACTCACCGAGCGATCCGGTGGGCAGGGTCATGATGATCGGGAGGATTTCGCCCTCGCGCAGGAGGTACAGGCAGCGCTTCTGCTTGCATGCCATCCCTCCGTTTTCTCCGCTGCCGAACTGCGCCATGGGGCAGCTCTTGCAGTCGCGGCATTCGCCGGTCTCGCGTACAACACCGACCTTGCCGTCGATGCTGGCGCAATCGGGAGGATTGCTGCTACCGTTGAACTTATCCTTGAAATAGCTGTTCACAGGGTGATGATGCAGAATTACGGCGGTGAATTCCTTTGCCGTATCGGGGCTGTCGGGATCATCACCGGGTACTTCGTAGCTGATGCCGCCACCGGCAGGAATCTTGATGCGCTCGAAGCTGGGGCGCAGGCCGTCGAGCTCTTCGGAAAACAGCTCGTTGAGGTTGACCGGATCGGTCAGGTAGGTGCTGGCCTCGGTGGTCATGAGTTCGTTCTTTTCGTTAGACATATCTGTAATCTCCTTCATTATTTAGATTTTGTGACGCGGATGCTGGGCTGCTCGTATATCCGAATGAGCCCCTCCAACCATTCGGGAAGGACGTCATCGTTATTGGATTTGAGCTCCTTCACCGTAGCGGACAGCGTCTGGGTGTTGATGGTGAACAGGTGATCGAAACCGTGCAAGCGCATCTGCGCGTACAGCTCGTCCTTTTCCTCCGGCACCGCGCCGGGATATTCTTTGATGACCAGACTGAAACGGGATCCGCTGAGGTCGAAACCGGAGCATTCCTCGGTAGTCATCATCTCAATCAGGACAGCTTCGGCATCGTCGATCTGTGCCTGAACTTCCTTGAGCTGTGCCTGCAGCTCGTTTTTCTTATCCCGCAGTGCCTTCAGCGTATCTGCGGTGTGAAGCATTCTGCTTTCACTCATGGGTTTGTCCCTCCAAGAATTGACTGATAGTTGTCGACGACCATTTTGGCGATGTCGCCTTTATGCTGGAGCGCCGACATGACGTGTTCGTCGATGGTGCCGCGAGCGACGAGGTGGATGTAGACGCCGCGCTGCGTCTGGCCGATCCTGCGGATCCTCGCTCTGGACTGCTCATAATTTGCATAGGAGAAATCCAGCGAGTAATAGACCGCGACGGTTCCTGCCGTGAGCGTTAAGCCCATGCCTGTGGTGGCAAGTTGCCCGATAAACACCTTGATTTCAGGGTTCTTCTGAAAAGCTTCGACCTGCTCGGCACGGTCGGTGACATCGCCCTTAATGACAGCATGGCCGATGCCTTTTTTCGTGAGCATCCTGCTGATCGCATCGATCTCCGGGACGAAGCGAGCAAATACTATGACCTTTTTGCCTTGCTCAACGCATTCGTCCACGATATCCTCCAGTGCCTCAAGCTTTGCCGTCGAGATCTGCTGTGCGTCTCCGCCGTCATCGTTGCGGATAAAACCGCCTGTACATTGGGAGAGACGGAGAAGCTGCGTCAGAACATTCCGCGTCGTAACCTCACCCTGCATGAGCTCGGCATAGCTGTCTTTGCTTATGCCGTCGTAGATTTTCTGCGCCTTCGGCTCCAGCCGGATGGGACGTATTTCATCTACGAACTCCGGCAGCTCGACTGCCTCATCAATGCGGATGCGGTATGCTATGGAATGCGCTTTCTTCACCAGCTCCGCGAGGTGCTTATACCCGACGATCTGATGTTCCTGATAACCACCCATGATGGCGTAGTAGCTGCGGAAGCTATAAAAGCTCTGACCGAAGATGCTGTCATCGAGGAATTTGTACTGGCTGAAAAAGTCCAGCGGGCTGTTGGTTACGGGCGTTCCGGTGAGAATCAGGTTATAGCTGCTAATCTTGCCGAGGTGGTGGAGTGCCTTGCTGCACTTAGCTTGCGGATTTTTGATCTTGCTGCTTTCGTCGCAGACAATCATGTCCGGCTTCCACTGTGTGAGCTCGGTTTCCAGCCTCCAGCAGCTTTCGTAGTTGACCACGATAACCTGCAGGCCGGTGCCGATCATGTTGCGGATTGTGTCAGCTTTTCTTGCGCCGCTGCCGTCGAGGACAGCGAGGTTGTAAGGAAAACTTGCGAATTTGCAGAATTCCTCGTCCCACACATCGACGATGGATTTTGGTACTACCACCAGCATCCGGCTGATCCTGCGCTGCTGGTAAAGTGCTCCGGCGACGGCAATGGTGGTAATCGTCTTGCCGGTTCCCATATCCATCAAAAATGCGCAGCCTTTACTTGTCTGCATGCTCTCCACCATCCTCGTACTGTTCTATGGCCAGCGCCATGTGAAGCCTTCTGTGATCCCGATCCGGCATAACCAGCAGGTTTTCCGGTCTGTTGTCTGTGGCGATCCCGTTCATGTGATGAACGATCTCACCCTTGGCAAGCGGGCGACCGAGGCTTTTTTCGGCTACCTGCCGTGCCTTTTTGGAATTCGGCTTCCCGCGATCCGCC
>ULRD01055811.1_pt1 | contig 10929 bp, 9 predicted proteins | sample 1955181 | NCBI WGS metagenome assembly ULRD01 (sample SAMEA4835675, study PRJEB28245) | human gut metagenome | biome: gut microbiome; material: fecal sample | place: Denmark | collected 2008
GACTCCCTCATCCGCTGGTTCGAGTCCAGCCATCCCTGCCAGACGTTGAACGGGCCGCGGGCCTGTGGTGATATACGCTCCGTTAGCTCAGTCGGTAGAGCACCTGCCTTTTAAGCAGGGTGTCCGGGGTTCGAATCCCCGACGGGGCACCAAAAAGATACGCCACCCTTTGGGTGGCGTATCTTTTTGCCCGTCGGGGATTCGAAACGAGCTCCGGCCTCACACGTCCCTTTGGGACGTTGAGACCGGGCGCAACGTGCTGGTGGCACGTTGCATCAGCGAGAGTCGAATCCCCTCCAACGGCCAGCCCCTCGATGGGGCGGCCGTTGGACTTCCGGCGTGGCCTGCGTTGCGCCAGCCGATGCCCGCGCTCCTTCTGGGCGGCCACCGGTCGCATGTCCCCGTTTCTCCGGTTGCCAAAACGGGGCAAATGGGGTATACTGGTACCATCTCAACAAAGGATATCATTGCCATATGTTCAAACACATTCTCATCGTTTTTCTGGTCTCCATGGTGCCGCTGATCGAGCTGCGGGGCGCCATCCCCTACGGCGTGCTGTACGGCCTGCCCCTGTGGCTGACGTTCCTGGTGGCCATCATGGGCAACATGCTGCCGGTGCCGGTGATCTATTTCCTGGCCCGGAAGGTGCTGGTGTGGGGCCAGGATAAGCCCGTCATCGGGCGGTTCTTCTCCTTCTGTCTGCGGAAGGGCGAGGCTGCCGGAGAAAAGCTGAAGGCCAAGGCGGGCCGGGGCCTTTTCTGGGCGCTGCTGCTGTTTGTGGGCATCCCTCTGCCGGGCACCGGCGCATGGACAGGGACACTGGCGGCCAGCCTTCTGAACATGGGCTTCAAAAAGAGCGTGCTGGCCTGTATGGGCGGCGTGGTGCTGGCGGGTGTCATCATGGGCACGCTGAGCCTGCTGGGCGTGTCGGTGTTCGGGACGATCGGATAAAGCGACCCGGCAAAACAGACGCAGAACGGTACAATAGCTTGATTATAAAGCCGGAAAATGGTACAATAACCTGATAATACTTGATAAAAAACTGTGACCAAAGGAGTACCCGCCATGTCCATCGAGAAATTACAGGCCGCCATCCGGGAGCGCAAGACTCCCATCGCGCTGGGTCTTGCCCCGGAGATCGGGAAGATCTCCCCCAAGATCGTGAAAAATTTTGAAGAGATGTTTGGCCCCGGCCTGATGGCCAGCGCCGAGGCGCTGCGGTTCCACGCCTGCCAGGCTATGGACGCGGCCCAGGGCAAGCTGCCCGCCGTGGTCATCAGCGCCGAGCACTATCTGCGCTATGGCATGATGGGCGCAGACGTGCTGAGCAATCTCACCGGCGCGGCGTCGGCCCGCGGGCTGTACGCCATCGTGGACTGCCGCACCACCCGGCCTGAGCTGTGGCTGTCAAGCCCCATGGCGGGCGACGGCTTTACGGTGATGCCCTATGTGGGCGGCGACTGCGTGCCCCAGGATACGGACAAGGCCGTCTTTGCCGTGGTGCGCACCGCCAACGAGAGCTCCGGCGAGGTGCAGAACCTCATCGCCGGCGACCGGCCCCTGTACGCCGCCGTGGCCCAGCAGATGGCCCGGAAGGGCGCGGCCCTGGTGGTGGAGACCGGGTACAGCTTGGACGTGAAGGAGGTGCGGAAGCGGGCGGGCGGCGCCTTCCTGCTGCTGCCCTGCTGCGACGGACAGAACGCCCTGCCTGCCTTTGACGACCTGGGCCATGGGGCCATGGTGGTGGACTATGATCTGCAGTACAGCGGCGACGTGGACGCGGCCATTCAGGAGATGAAAGCGTGGGTGAACGTACTGTGACAACGGTTTATCTTGTGCGGCATGCCGAGGCGGAGGGCAACCTCTACCGCATTGCCCATGGCCAGTATAACGGCCTGATCACCGACCGGGGCTATCAGCAGCTCCATGTGCTGAAGAAGCGGTTTGACGATGTGCATATCGACGCGGTGTACAGCAGCGACCTGTTCCGGGCCCGCACCACCGCCCGCGCGGTGTACGAGCCCAAGGGGCTGGAGCTCCATCTGGAGCCTGCCTTCCGGGAGATCCACATGGGCTGCTGGGAGGGACGCCCCTGGCAGGAGCTGAACACCGCCTATGAGGAGCAGATGTTTTACTTCAACCGCCAGTTGGACAAGTTCCATGTGGAGGGCAGCGAGACGGCCCAGCAGGTGCTGGATCGCTACATCCCCGCATTGAAGCGGGTGGCGGCGGAGAACGACGGAAAGACCATCGCCATATTCAGCCACGGCGCGGCCATGCGGATGGTACTGGGTACGCTGAACGGCCTGCCGCTGTCCCAGGTGGGGGAGACGCCCCACGGCGATAACACCGCCGTGTCGCTGCTGGAGATCGACGGCGACGACATCCGGGTGGTGTACATGAACGACAACAGCCACCAGGTGGAGGCGGGGCTTTCCACCTTTGCCAAGCAGACGTGGTGGCGGGACAAGCGGATGATGAGCGGCGGCCAGTACTATAAGGACATGGACGAGGCCACGGCGGCGCGCTTCGGCGTTCCGGCGGAGGGCAAGCGCATCGCCGTGTGGTTTGAAAATGAGCCGGTGGGCGCGGTAACGCTGCTGCCGGACAGGGCCAGCGACGCGGGCTGGATCGGCTATTACTATCTGGAGCCCACCATGCGGGGCCGCAACTACGGCATCCCGCCCCTGGGTCAGGCGGTGCAGTTCTATCGGGAGCGGGGCATCGACCGGCTGCGGCTGCGGTGCGTGGACGAGCAGACGAGAGGCTTTTTCGCCCATTACGGCTTCTACCCCCTGGAGGGCGACGTGATGGAGAAGTATATCGGCTATGAGCCGCGGGAGATCGTATGGTAAAGGGAACGGAATTTTTGCCGGTGAGCCGGGACGAGATGATCGACCGGGGCTGGTACTACTATGACTTTCTGGTGGTGACGGCGGACGGCTATATCGACCATCCCAGCTTCGGCAGCGCCATTATCGCCCGGCTGCTGGAGGGCGAGGGCTACCGTGTGGCGGTGCTGGCCCAGCCGGACTGGCACGATGCCGAGGCCTTCCGCGCCATGGGCAAGCCCCGGTACGGCGTGCTGATCGGCGGCGGCAATCTGGACTCCATGGTGGCCCACTATACGGTGGCCAAGCGGCGGCGGACGCAGGATCTGTACAGCCCCGGCGGCAAGCTGGGCTTCCGGCCCGACCGGCCCACCATCGTTTACGCCAACCGGGCCAGGGAGGCCTTCCCCGACACGCCCATCGTCATCGGCGGGTTGGAGGCGTCACTGCGGCGGTTTGCCCACTATGACTACTGGGACGACAAGGTGCGCCGTCCCATCCTGTTTGACGCCCCCGCCGACCTGCTGGTGTACGGCATGGGGGAGAGCGCTACGGTGGAGATCGCCCGCCGTCTGGCGGCGAGAACGCCAGTGGGCGACATCACCGACGTCCGCGGCACCGCCTGCATCGTCACCGACCCGGCGGTGTGCCGGTATCATGAGGTGACGTGTCCCTCCTTCGAGGAGGTGCGGGACGACAAGACCGCCTATGCCCAGGCCACCAAGGTGCAATATGACGAGCACGACCCCATCCGGGGCAAGGCGATATTGCAGCAGTGTCAGGGCCGCTGGCTGCTGGTGAATCCGCCCCAGCGTCCCCTGAACCGGCAGGCGCTGGACAGGCTCTATGACCTGCCCTTTACCCGCGAGGTGCATCCCATGTACACCGAGGGCATCCCCGCCATCGAGGAGGTGCGGTTCTCCATCTGCCACAACCGGGGCTGCTTCGGCGGGTGCAATTTCTGCGCCCTGGCCTTCCATCAGGGGCGGATGGTCACCTCACGCAGCATCGAGTCGGTGCTTGCGGAGGCGGAGCTGCTGACCCACGATCCCCGCTTCAAGGGTTATATCCACGATGTGGGCGGCCCCAGCGCCAACTTCCGCCATACCTCCTGCCGCCAGCAGAAGGAGCACGGCATGTGCAAGGGCAAGTCCTGCCTGGCACCGGAGCCCTGCAAGAATCTGGACGCCGACCACAGCGAGTATACAGAGCTTTTGCAGCGGATGCGGAGGATCCCCGGCATCAAGAAGGTATTCGTCCGCAGCGGCGTGCGGTATGACTATATGCTGCAGGACAAGAACAAGGACTTTTTCCGGGAGCTAGTGGACTATCACGTCAGCGGCCAGTTGAAGGTGGCGCCGGAGCACTGCGTCAGCAGCGTGCTGGACTATATGGGAAAGCCCCATTTCGACGTGTTCCTGAAATTCTGGCGGCAGTATCAGAAGCTGAACGAGTCCGACGGGCGGGAGCAGTATCTGGTGCCGTATCTCATGTCCTCGCACCCCGGCTGCACCCTGAACGACGCGGTGGAGCTGGCGGTGTTCCTCAAGCGCACCGGCCACCAGCCGGAGCAGGTGCAGGACTTCTATCCCACGCCGGGCACCATGTCCACCTGCATGTACTATACCGGCATCGACCCCCGCACCATGAAGCCGGTGTATGTGGCCCGGGATCCCCACGACAAGGCGCTGCAACGGGCGCTGCTGCAGTGGGGCCGGGGCGACAGGCGCTCGCTGGTGATCGAGGCGCTGGAGAAAACGGAGCGCACCGACCTGATCGGCTTTACACCGGACTGCCTTATCCGTCCGGTGAAGGGGGAGAAGTACTTCGGCCTGAAGCCGGAGGAGCGGCAGCAGTCGCCCAAAAAGAAAAAGGACGGCCGTCCCCCCAAGCCGGAGGGCACCGTTCACCGGGGCCGCCGCACCGACGGCCAGAAGGGGAAGATGTCCCCCAAGAAGAAGGCCGCCTTTGCCAAGCAGCGGGCGAAAAAGACGAAATAAGATGCAAAAAACACCACCCATCCGGGTGGTGTTTTTGCGTATGTGTTGGGTCATGCGGCGGGGGTGCCGGCGGGTTCATCCGGCTGGGGCAGGTCGTCGGGGACGGTCTGCGCCGGGGCGGTGCGTTTGACGCTGACGGCGGTCAGGATGCTGCCCTCGCCCTCGGCATAGCGGACGGTGACGCTGTCACCCACATTCAGGATCACGGCGGCGGGATCGTCGGCGGCGGAGATGGTGTAGTAGCGCGTCTCGCCGTCCAGGCGGATGAAGTAGACGGTGTTGCCGTCCATGACGGCGCTGCGGAGGTCAGCGATGGTGCCGGACACCTCACCGGAGCCGGTCTCCGGCAGGGTGCTGTCCTCGGGCTTGATCAGGCCGGAATTCAGCAGCATCTGGCGGTAGTTGGTCTCGCACTCCGCCACGGTGGCGCCGGTGGCCACGATCTGATACTGGCTGACGTTGACCATGGCGTACATCTTCACCAGGCCCGCCGCGTCCTTCAGGGCCATGAAGTAGGTGGGCTGCTCCGCCACGTTCAGCAGCAGCGGGAAGGTGGCGGTGTATTTCATCTGCTGCACCTGGCCCTGGGCGGATTCCATGGCGGAGTACTCCTCCGCGCCGGCCACGGCGTAGAACCGGGTCTCCTTGGTGCGCTGGTTGGACAGGATGAAGCCCACGTTGGATTCGTCGGACACCACGGAGGTGATGCCGGTGTACATATACACATCGTCGCCGATGGCGATGTAGTTGTAGCCGTCGGTGGTGACGGTCACCTCGCGCTGGCCGAACAGGGAGTTCCAGAAGCCGTTGATATAGGTGCCGTGATAGTCGTACTGCTGGATGATGAGGTCGGCGGTGTAGACGTGATCCACCCAGGTGGGGATGTCCGCCACGCTGTAATACGCCGTTTCGCCGGTGACGGCGTTCACCAGCACCGCGCCGGTGATGTCCGTGCCGCCGAACAGGCCGATGGTGCGGTCGATCCGGGGACAGACCCACCAGGGGCGGCCCTCCTCGTCAATCTCGAAGGCGGGTTCGTCAAAGAGATAGGTGGGGTAGTGGAAGCGGAGATAGCGGTAGAGGTTGCGGCTGAAATGCTCGGCGGGGGTGTAGCGGATGCCGTCCTGGAGCCGCACCACCTCCACGTTCTGGGTCACCATGTCGATGATCAGGTAGGCGGGCAGACCGGCCTTGCGGTTGTTGAGCCACTTGATGATGTCGCCGTACTGCAGGGTGGTGACCCGGACGGGGCGGCCCTTGTAGTTGATCTGGGTGTAGTTGTCGGCCACCTCGAACTGGGACACCATGTCCGCCAGCTCACCCAGCTTGCGGTTGCCCAGCTTGGCGGCGCTGTCCTTATCCAGCATGGGGATCTGGTCGAAGGAGATCTCCTCCACCTCGGCGGCGAAGTCGCCGGTCTCCACCGTCAGGAGATCCCGGTAGCTGTCGGCCCGGAACACCTGCCAGCCCAGGGCGCTGCCGATCAGCGCGGTGGCTATCAGTGCGACCGCCAGCAGCAGGGGGATCAGGCACTGCTTTTTCAGGAATTTGAAATAGCCCCTGACGCCGCTGCCCTGGAAGCCGGAGGTCAGTACGGCGCACAGGCCGTATACGCCGCACACCAGCAGGGCGAAGGCGTAGAATTCCGGGGCCTTCAGGTTGATGGGGGGCAGGGCGATATAGAAATACGCCGCGGCGAACACCAGCGTGATGGCCAGGTTCAGTACCGTGCGGCCAAAGGGGGTGCCGATGGCCTTGCGGGGCTTGGGGGCATGGCCCTCCCGGTGGAAGGGGTTCTGGCCCTTGAAGCCCTGAAAATTGGGATCGTTCCAGTTGGTATTCATAGGTGCTCCTTTCTGGGGGCATTTCGCGCCCCGGCGCGAGGTACTTTTGGCCGCTGTCCCAAAAGTACCCAAAAGGACAACTTAAACCTGCGGTTTAAGGATCCGCGTACGCTGTCTTGCATCGCAAATTTGTAGCCTTTTACCACGCGTTTGCGGGAGATGGTTGTTATCGTTGCGTATGACGTATCGTCTGTCCTTCCTGCGCCGCTGCCGCTCACGTTCTCAACGGTAGAACTAAGAACGTTGTTCGGCGCAGGCATCAGCGGCAGCGGCGCTGATGAAGAGACAATTCGATGACGAAACGTAAACAGATATCTCCCGCGAACGTGCGGCAGGCAGTTTCAGCTTTATACAGTGCATAGCGCGCCGGGAGGTGAAGGAACCGGAGGTTCCTTCCGGTGCTTTTGCCTACTTTTGTCACTGTTGACAAAAGTAGGTCGCTCCGGGGAGCGAAACTCCCCATCGATATCTCCATTATACCCTACCACCTCCCTTCTTGTACAGCAATTTCAAGTTGCGATTTTCTTTTTCTCCCATTTTTGCCGCAATTTCGGATTGCGCGGGGCGTTCATAAATTGTTTACACAAAACGTCAAAGAAAGTCAAATTTACCTATTGACATTGTGGGCAGACAGGTGTATCATACGGATAAAGGTCAAAGAAAGGCAAAGTCAAACAAAGGAGGTCGAGGAAATGGGTATCTCGGATGTGATCGCCAGCTTTATCCAATCGGCATTGGAGGAGACGGACGGTGTGCTGGAGCTGCAGCGCAGCGATCTGGCCCAGCGGTTCAACTGCGTGCCCAGCCAGATCAACTATGTGATGTCCACCCGCTTCTCCCCGGAGCACGGCTACATCGTGGAGAGCCGCCGGGGCGGCAACGGCTACATCCGGATCACCCGGGTGCGGACAGACCGCAAGACGCTGCTGATGCACGTCATCAATTCCATCGGCGATGAGCTGGACGCCGCCAGCGCCCGGGCCATCGTGCAGAATCTGGTGGACAGCGAGGCCATCTCCGCCGAGGCGGGCCGGTCTCTGCTGGCGGGAACCGGCGACCGGGCCCTGCACCGGGTGGACAAGAGCTACCGCGACATGCTGCGCTCGGATATTTTCAAACAGGTATTGATCCATTTGGTTTGATTTTCCAAAAGGAGGTTATGATTTATGAAATGTGAACGCTGTGGCCAGAGAGAAGCCACTTTCTATTACCAGAGCAATATCAACGGCAGGGTGACACAGGTGCATCTGTGTCCCGAATGTGCGGCAGAGCTGGGCTATACCAGAGGAATGAGCAATAGCTTCCGTTCCTTCCGCCGCAGCTTCTTCGATCCCTTCTCGCTGCTGGAGGATTTCGGTATGCTGTCCAACCGCATGACCGAGTTCCCGGCACCGCTGGAGGAGGCGGCCCGCGCCGCCGCCGGCATCGAGGACACCGTCGACACCCCCGCCGGACTGGTGGGCCGGGACGAGGCGGTGCAGCTCCAGAAGGAGCGTGAGCGCAACGCGCTGGAGAACCAGTTGAAGGCCGCCGTGGACAGCGAGAACTACGAAGAGGCGGCAAGACTGCGGGATGAGCTGAAGAAGCTCTCCGCGTAAGGCGCAAGAAACGAATAAAGGATGTGACCATTTATGAATGAGAATAAATTTACACCCCGTGCGGAAGAATCCCTGCGTCTGGCGCAGGAGGCGGCCCAGGATCTGGGCCATGGCTATGTAGGCTGTGAGCATCTGCTGCTGGGCCTGCTGCGTGAGGAGGAGGGCATCGCCCACCGGGTGCTGTCCGAGTACGGCCTCACCGACGAGATGATCACCGGTATCCTGCAGCGCAGCGTGGGCCAGGGCAGCGCCGGAGAGGCGCCCAGCCAGGGCCTGACACCTCGCGCCAAGAGCGTCATCGAGCTGGCGGTGGGCGAGTCCCACCGGATGGGCGCCGGGTATATCGGCACCGAGCACCTGCTGATGGGGCTGCTGCGCGAGGGCAGCAACATGGCGGTGCGCATCCTGCGCACCGTGGGCGTGGATCCCCGGAAGATGTACGCCAGCGTGCAGCAGAAGCTCAGTGAGAGCTCGCCCCACACCGTTACCAGCGGTGCAAGCACTTCCAATAAGGAGAACAAGAAGACCGGCAAGACGCTGGAGGAATTCACCCGCGACCTGACCGAGGCCGCCCGTCAGGGCAAGCTTGACCCTGTCATCGGCCGTGACAAGGAGATCCAGCGTGTGATCCAGATCCTGTCCCGCCGTACCAAGAACAACCCCGTGCTGATCGGTGAGCCCGGCGTGGGCAAGACCGCCATCGCCGAGGGGCTGGCCCAGCGGATCGCCGCCGCCGACGTGCCAGAGGAGCTGCTGAACAAGAAGCTGCTGAGCCTTGACCTCAGCGGCATGGTGGCCGGCACCAAGTACCGGGGCGAGTTCGAGGAGCGCATCAAGAACGCGCTGGACGAGGTGAAGAAGGACGGCAACGTGATCCTGTTCATCGACGAGCTGCACACCATCGTGGGCGCAGGCTCCGCCGAGGGCGCTGTGGACGCCGCCAACATCATCAAGCCTGCCCTGGGCCGCGGAGAGATCCGCGTGGTGGGCGCCACCACCCTGAACGAGTACCGCAAGTACATCGAGAAGGACGCCGCGCTGGAGCGCCGGTTCCAGCCTGTCACCGTGGGTGAGCCCTCTGCCGAGGACACCGTGGCCATTCTGAAGGGCCTGCGGGATAAGTATGAGGCACACCACAAGCTGACCATCACCGACGAGGCGCTGGACGCCGCCGTGTCCCTGTCCCGCCGGTACATCAACGACCGGTTCCTGCCGGATAAGGCCATCGACCTGATGGACGAGGCCGCCTCCCAGGTGCGCATGAAGGCGGAGAGTGCCTCCCCCGACCTGAAGTCGCTGGAGGAGAAGATCGCCGCGCTGCGCCGTGAGAAGTCCGAGGCCATCACCGCGCAGGACTACGAAAAGGCCGCACAGCTCCGGGACATCGAGAAGAATTACACCGATCAGGTGGAGATCGAGCGGGACAACTGGCGCAGGAAGCTGAGCCAGAACCGCGGCACCGTCACCGCCGAGGACATCGCCAATGTGGTGGCCGGCTGGACCGGCATCCCCGTCACCCGGCTGACCGAGGACGAGAGCATGCGCCTGCTGAAGCTGGAGGAGACCCTACACCAGCGTGTGGTGGGTCAGGATGAGGCTGTGGCCGCCGTGGCAAAGGCCATCCGCCGCGGCCGTGTGGGTCTGAAGGATCCCAAGCGGCCCATCGGCTCGTTCCTGTTCCTGGGCCCCACCGGCGTGGGCAAGACCGAGCTGTGCAAGACCCTGGCCGAGGCCATGTTCGGCGACGAGAACGCCATGATCCGTATCGACATGTCCGAGTACATGGAGCGGCACACGGTGTCCCGTCTGGTGGGCTCGCCTCCCGGCTATGTGGGCCACGAGGAGGGCGGCCAACTGACCGAAAAGGTGCGCCGCAAGCCCTATTCCGTGGTGCTGTTCGATGAGATCGAGAAGGCCCACGAGGATGTGTGGAACATCCTGCTACAGATTCTGGAGGACGGCATCGTTACCGACTCTCAGGGCCGCCGGGTGGACTTCAAGAACACCGTCATTGTTATGACGTCTAATGTGGGTGCCAAGAACATCACCGCCGCCGAAAATGCCCCCTTGGGCTTTGACGGCAGTGAAAAGGAAAAGGAGGCCGATGAGGCTGCCCGCTTTGCCCGCATCCGTGAGGCCGTTATGGCGGAGCTGAAGCGCACCTTCAAGCCGGAGTTCCTGAACCGTATCGACGAGACCATCGTGTTCCGTCAGCTGACCGAGGCGGACATCGTGAAGATCGCCCACCGTATGCTGGCCGTTACCGGCAAGCGGATGGCTCAGCAGGGCATCACTCTGACGTCCGATGAGGACGCGGTGGCGGCCCTGGCCAAGGATGGCTTCGACGCCGAGTATGGCGCACGTCCCCTGCGCCGTTCCATCCAGAACACCGTGGAGGATGCCGTGGCTGAGCAGATGCTGGAGGGCACCCTCAAGTCCGGCGACACCGCCAAGGTGACGCTGCGTGACGGCAAGGTGGTGGTGGAGAAGGTGCCTGCCGCTGAAGCGGAGGCTGAGACCATCGCTGAAGAGACCCAGGAGGCCGAAGAGGCTTCCGGGGACAAGGACGCCGAATAAAAAGCATAAAAAAAAGAGACTGCGTAAGCAGTCTCTTTTTTTCAGTCTGTCAAAAAACTATGCAAACGCCCCTGCTTCT
>ULRD01022345.1_pt1 | contig 10927 bp, 12 predicted proteins | sample 1955181 | NCBI WGS metagenome assembly ULRD01 (sample SAMEA4835675, study PRJEB28245) | human gut metagenome | biome: gut microbiome; material: fecal sample | place: Denmark | collected 2008
CCGGCTTGCCATGGTTTTAACGACTAATTTTATTATAGTAGATGAAAATGGAACGTCTGCACCTGCCGACGAAAAGCTGATACAATGGCTGTGTGAAACAAGTCAAGAGACTGTATTTCGTAAAGAACTGACAGATTATAGCAGAGATGAAGTTGTTGCGGAAATGAAGCATCTGAAAGAGTATCTTGATATCTTGCTGTAATGTACTTTGCCTAAACGTTGGCTGAAAACACAAATGATACTATTGCATAATGTATCTATATTTTTCAGGAGGTCTAATTATGAACAGAGTAGAGGTTTTTTTAAAAGCGAAGGAAAAATTGGAAGCGCTTGCACAATCAGAACACATTGACATTAACAAGTATTACTCTCCAGCTACACCCAAAACATTGAAAGAAAACCGTGCGGAAAATCAAGTTTATATTGCAGAGTCATGTTCAAATATGGATCTCCCATTTCTTTTCTATCTTTTCTGCGGGCTTCTTGCTGACAGACAATATATGGGTAATATTATTAAGTTTTATTCCAAATCATCAGATACTCAGCAGATGCTGAGTGATATTCTTTTGGGGTATGACCCGAAGAAAACAATTGAGAACTATACTGACGCAGCAGCTTTGAAGCAGGCGATTATCAATCGTTACCCGAATAAGATCAAAAATGAGAGTAAGTGGGAGAACTACCTCACCGGAGTACATCAGTGTGCTCGTTTTCTGGTAGATGGTAAAATTGGAGGAACTGATCTGAGCTTTGAATATTTGCTGACGGAACCCAAAACGGCAGATGAGCTAAAAGTATATCTTCATAAGCTTCGGATACTAATCGTAAACCTGTGTGAAGTTGGTCCGGCTGTATGTTATAACTGGTTAAAAGAATGCGGAGTTATCTGGCTTGCAAAACCTGATTTACATATTAAGCGTGTAGTAGCAGCAGAATTGATGAAATACGATAACAAGGAATTTGATCCCGAGCAAATGGATGCTGATAAGATCATTGAAAAATATCGCCGAAATCATATGGATAGTATGTCTTTTCCGAGTGGTTACGGTATTCGTAAAAGTTGCAAACTGTATTCCGATGAGTTTGTAGCATTATATATGTGGGAATGGGCACAGGAAATCAGAAACAGCAGTACCGATAGCCAATGCTCAGCATTCAAATTGGATCGCATCTTGTATCTCTATTGTACCAATGGACACTTCTATTTGGATGATGATGATGACAATGATATATCCGAATCTGGTCTGTTGGGTATGATTGGTGAGTAACAAATTGTCATTTTCAAAAGGGCATTATTAGCGAGTACAATTTGATATTGGACGATGATGTTGCCGAAATATCTGACGATACGCAGATGAGTTCATTCGTAGCTTAGATCAATAATACGCACAACCTAAAGACCTGTCATCTCATGTAGATCATATCAGCTCTTTCTTTATCGTTCATATTTCCCAAGCCTTATCGCAAACATAGGGTGTTTTTGTCTCATCGAACTTGATATAATAATATCAGAAGGATAAATCATTTCCGATAAGGAGGGCATTTATGCGAGTATACGAAGGCTATGGCACAGGTCACCCAGTTTATACGATCAAGGGCAATCAGGTTTATCATGGCTACGGAACAGGTCATCCCGTCTACACTATCAAAGGCAATCAGGTATATCAGGGGTATGGTACTGGACATCCTGTGTACACAATCAAAGGCAATCAGCTCTTTCATGGATATGGTTGCGGACACCCCGTCTATACGATCAAGGGAAACCAAATTTATCAGGGCTACGGAACGGGGCATCCGGTATACACGTTAAAGAACAATTGATCGGAGGTTGAACTATGCCCGATAATAAAAAAGGCAGCAGATACACATTTGATAGCTTTGAGGTTACCGATGCAAACCGCACAGCATTTGAGAAAGCAAATGATTTTGCCGGAAATGCTGATTCCAAGCCGTTAGCAATATTCGGCGGTACAGCAACAGGAAAGACTCATCTGCTTGCGGTAAAAAACACGGTCGAGCAGAATAATCCCGAATTGACTGTTATCCTCACAACAACGGCTGATATGGTGTCAATGCTTACAAGTATTATCAGCAATGGCGGTACAGCAGAGCAATTTCGTGATAAGTATATACAGGCAGATGTCCTTTTAGTTGACGATATTCAGGAGCTTGCAGGCAAGGAAACGACGCAGGATGAGCTGATTCTTCTATTCAATGTGTTCTACGAATCCGGCAAGCGTTTCATGATGACTTCATCAGAGAAAGAATCGTATCACAGACTGAAAGAGCGTTTGATCATTCGTGGATTCTTCGGAGAACTCGCAGTCATCACACAATCATATATCCATGCGCAGTTTGAGCCTGAAGCTGAACGCATTGATCAACGAAAGGGTTTACTGCACAAATCAGAGCAGCTTTGCTGGAGATTATTGCATGATGCAGATTTTGATATTGATGCATTCAAGTCATATTACAAAGAAGTCTGGGCGTATTCCAGCCGATATATCGGATTATTCGATATGAACCGTGAGGATCTCAGGATCGTATGCTATCTGAATCGTATTGATACAATGCTGCATTGCAAAACACCGGTCGGTCTGAAATCATGTGAATGGAATACTTGTATTCTGTTTATGCACGCACTCATCTATACGATTTCTTCATATGATTATACGGCCTACAGAGGAGGATTCTATGGTGACGGTGTTCTGTTTATACCGTTGCCGCATAATGCAGGAGCAGACGGGATTGAAATCACAATAGATGAGTTTGATAAGTGGTTTCAAAAATTCTGTGAAGGTTATCAAAACAGCAAGCGCAGAGTGTTCAGACGTCACTGGCGTTTTGATTAAGAGCGGAGGTATTAATGAAGGTATCTGTTTATTCAAGAGAAGCGATAGAATCTATAATTGCAGACGGCTCGTTTCCGAAGAATACCGCTGTTATCAGCTTTTGTGACCCGGAGCTGAAGCATATTGACAAAGACTATTCCCGTGTTGATTACAGCAGCGCTTGCAATGATGTGTTCTATTGCGAAGTCGATGACCTTGACCTCGATTATCTGCCGGAAAAGGGATATACCTATGACAGCTTCTTCCCGGAAGCTGCGGAGCTTGCGGAGTATATCCACAAGGCATATTGTGACGGTAAGAATATCATCTGTCAGTGCGAATACGGACAGAGCCGCAGTGCAGGTTGTGCGGCGGCGATACTGGAGCATTTTTACCGCAGGGGCATTGAGATATTTGCAGATTACAAGTATTACCCGAATCAAGTGGTATATCACAAGGTATTTTACGCTCTGGAGTCAGCAGCATTTCAGCCTACAGAATATCTACAACGTGTATATGACTATTCCGGCACAAAGTACCCTTTCGACAGAAGTGCGATTGAGGAAAGCCTGAACAGACTGCCACAGACCAAAAGAGACATTCTGTATATGTATCTGTGGGAGAGACAGTCGATAGCTTCAATTGCCAGACTGGCTGGATTTGATAATTTAAAAATCGAACAGATTTTATCGGTATGCCATAGGAATCTTGCACATTATATTGCAAGTTGCATGAGAAAATGATTCATCACAAGAGAGAAACAGAGCATTGCCCACCTTCGGCAATGCTCTGTTTTTTAGGGCTATTCGTCTTCGTCCGAACATTCGTCAAGTCCGTGAAGTAGCTGAATATAAACACACTCCGCACGTTCGTGTTCTTCTCCGTCAGTAGACATCATCATTTCAAGGAAATAAGCCTTTGCTTCTTCGTAATCCGTCCAGACTTCACGTTTTCCGTTGCAGACGGTAGTGACCTTGTGTGTTCGTGGCATTGCCAATTCAGGTGTTTTTAACATAGCCGTGTACCTCCAAATCATTATTGTAGATACAGTATATATCATAATCATGCAAGAGTCCAGCATATCAAGATAATTGTAATATTCTTTGTGCAGAGCGCAGCAATATCACAACTATCCCCGGTGCAATGCGCTGTATTATTCAAGGACATTCTGATTACGTTTTTTTTGCTGTTCTCTCTTCTGCTCCTGACGGAGAAATTCCTCTATCTCTCTTGCCGCTTCGGACAACTCTCTCGACTTCTGATCCAGACCGTTATACTTGACTTTCAGCGTATCCAATTTGCCCCTGAGCTTTTCGATATAATTCTCTAACTGCTTAACGGTCGGGAACTTCTTGGGGAATGCTTCTTTTAGCTGACTCTCCCATGAGCTGTATCTATATAGCTCGGCATCGAACCTGTCCGCATATTTCTGTTGCTTGCACCCTTTCAGCGACATATATTTATCATGAAACGGCTTCACATCAATGTAATGCGTAAGCCACGATAACTGCTCCTCTCGCTCCCTGATCTCCTCGCTGATCTCGTTCATTTTGCCGACAAGAGAAGTCCTCTCTGTAAAGGCTGTAACAGCAGCGCTTGGGGCTTCATCAACCGTCACGCCGTACTTGGTGAGAATATTCATCGCCTTGCTTGTGAGCTTCATATTTTCACGGTCAATTGCGTCACGGACAAACTTGTTCTGTTCGGCTTTCGGGGTAATTACTCTTACCTTTGTCCTCGGCACATAGCTCATAACGCCCTTGTACTGTGCGATACGGGCTTTTATCTGCTCGGTTTCATAAAACCAGCCGAGTGTTTTTGCTCGTGTCATTTTGGCACGGGGATTGTGTTCTTTCTGCTCCGCAAGCATAAATTTCAGGTCAATTTTGTGGTCGGGATTATACTCTACAAGGATACCATTCTGAGCGCATTTCAGCAGAAAATCCGCAAAATCATCACTGTCCTTGACAATCTGATCTATGGCATATTTCAGCTTGGCTTTCCATGATAACCCCTGACGGTTCATATCCCATTCCCAATGGCTCTTGCCTTTGGATTTTTCAGGGTTCTCAATGACGGACAGATTATTCTCCCTGCAAAGCTCGTCCGAGATACGGCGCACCTCTGCCCACGCACGGTCTTTTTTCTTCCCTTGATTCTGCTCGGTTTCAAAGGTTTTCCCCGTCACCATGTTGGTATTATTTACGATAATATGTGCGTGACAATGTTCGTGGTCGGTATGAATTGCGACAACATATTGATACTGCTCTTTCAGCAATCTGTGACATAGTTCCTGCGCTATCTGCATAGCCTTTTCTGGAGTGACTTCATTCGGGGAAAAGCTCTGAATTATGTGCTGTGCTTGGGTGGTACTTCGTCCTGTTCCGAAGCGGTCACGGACGGCTCGGAATTGCTCGGCTGCTCGGACGGGTTCTGTCTCGCACATAAAAGACTCGACAAGTGAATGACCTCTGGTCTTATTCCCGTCCACGATGTATTCAAGGCTTCCGCACACCGAGTCGCTGATTGAATGTAGTTTAGTAACTGCCAAATCGCATTCACACTCTCTTTCATAGTAGTAATATCTTCGCTGTAAGCTCGCCCCGTTCCATTCACTCTGCGGGCTATCTGATTCACGTTAGTTGACAGACCACGGACAGCACCGATAATGCCGTTCATATCGCTCTGATCTATCATCAGAACATAGTGGGCTTTCGTGCAGTCACGCACATAGCTCGACTTCTTCATTTTAAGCAAATCCGCCTGCTTGCAGATATGCTCCCATTCGGTATCGTTGAAGCGGATATTGAGGGTGTGCGTCCTGCACTGATCGCGTCCGTCCAGATACTCCTGCTCATCTGCCGTTAAGTCATTCGGGCTTACTTCGGAGAGAGCCTTATCAAGCTCCTCTTTCATACCGTCACGGATATAATTCAAGGCAAGCTCCTCGCTGTCCTTGTGACCGTAGTCACGCTTGTAGTTTTTCTCTGCCTTTGTCATAAATCTTTCCTTTCGTTCACGACCGCATCAGCGGTCTTTTTTATTAAGGGGTCTTAGGGGAAATTTTTCCCCTGACAAGCATCGTGGATTTGTTCGTGTTTTCCAAAACGCGGCACAATCCACCGTGCTTGCGAACTGAGAGTGCCGATTTTCATCGGCACTCTTATGATCCGCCTGCGGCGGTTTTCTCGCCTCTGTTGCGAGAAATCGGAGCTATGCGACTTCTATCTTTTTATGCTGCTGCTACAGTCGGTGGCATATCGCTCACGCTCCGCCGTGATGCCCTCACTCTGTTCACGATATTATTGTAGAATATCTCGGCGCAGTTATTGCGCAACTTGGGCGGCAGTCTGGTGAAAAAAATCTCCCCATATATCAATACCAAAATTTTCATCGGCTTCGTTAAGTATCACCGCTAAAAACTTAAAAGATCAGGTGATATTTTATTTGTGCATAACGGAGAATAATTCGGTGACACTTAACGATTGCCAGTTTTTATTGGTAATGATATGTAGAAGGCTGTAACCGTCACTGTGAAAACTCCCTTCACTATACAACTGGAGATTTTGCGGTTTTGGGCATGATTTTCTGAATAGTTTACAGTTTGTTCATGGCGGTTCTCCCTATCGCATAAGTTCAACAGTATGTTTCTGTTTATTGTGCGAATATATCATGTTACGATCAAATAAAATTGCTCCCATAAATACAAGCACGAAAAATCAGAAATCGGGCATGAATTTTAGATAAATTTCTGCTCTGAAAGCATAATTCTACTGTTTGCATAAAAGCGACATGATTATTTCAGATAATATGCAGAGATGTGACGCATAGTCAAAGTGAATAATCGGTGCGTGTTGAAACTATGCACAACAGAGAATGTATATTAAGAAAATGTAAACAATAGCGAAAATCATTCCCACTTTTCAAAATTCATCGGTTGTATAGTAGAGGACGATTATCAGATACGGAAAAATTCTATCGAACATCTCAATATCAGATGTGAACTTTCTGTAAACATTCCAACTTTTCTTGCCCGTTTTTTCATTTTCCTTACTTGATATATAGAGGGCAGTTGCATCGTGGTTATGATGATAGAAATGCCCGGTGAAAATATACTGGTTTGGTTCTGAGAACTACCGAAAGTTCATGCGCAATTGCGGCTGGTAATCGGCTTCATTGCGCGCTATAATTAGATTGTGGAGATGGCACAACAGACACAAACAAAGCAAGGAGAGAACAAAACGGAAGGAGGTGGCAGTATGCTTACCTATGAACAGCAGACAAAGAAGCTTCTCGCAAAGCGTGATGCCCTTGAGAAGCGTATGCGTGAGGACGGTGCAGAGATCGACAAGATCAATGCAAAGCTCAATGAGATGCAGCTCGCAAAGGTGCGCGATACGTTCGGGCTTGACCAGAAGGCGTTCTTCGATCTTATCACAAAGCATCCTGAGAAGCTTTTGGAGCTTACGGCTCAGGGTACAGCCGTGAGCAATACAGATACAGCTCAGGACAGTGATGCAATGGACGGACAGACTTCGTTCTTTGACAAGAAGTCCAACCACTATTCTGAAACATAATTCCGATAAAAATTATAGCTGTGATATGGGACGGCAAATGCCGTTCCGCACAGCTATTATTACACACAACACAAAGAGGGGCAGAAAAAGAAAGCGATCCCCTCGCTCTAAAAGCATAGATAAAGACAAGCTAAAGGAGAACAGCTATGAATAACAACAGAAAGGTGTCCTTCAAGGACAAACAGGAGCAGTATAAGAACTCTCCTGAAAGAACAACCGTGCAGGTCATTGACGGCTGCTGCTACATTGTGCATAGTCATTTTGTGGGCGACAAAGACCTCGATGAAGTCATGAACAAGCTCGCTTTTGAAACTGCGATGAGGGAATCGCTCACAGCGTAAAAAGAATCGAAAAAGCACTTGCCAAATCCGGTATATTGCGCTATAATGGGTATATCGGATTTGGTTCTGCTTGCACAGAAAGGAGTTCGTTTATGGCTAAGCAGACCGAAAATAATGTGGGCATTTATATGCGCCTTTCCAAAGAAGATTTACAGGACGGCGATTCGCTGTCCTTACGATAACGCCGTTGCCGAAGCTACATACAAAATTTTCAAAACTGAATTTGTTATGAATAAAACTTTTGATTCTCTTGATCAATTAAAATTTGAACTCGCTGATTATGTTCATTGGTTCAATAATTTTCGCATCCACGGCTCTCTCGGTTATCTCTCTCCCGTTCAGTTTAAAGCTTGCTATTCGGCTAAATAATTTCTGTCCTATTTTGGGTTGACAATTCAGCAGTATTTGAAGTCAATGCAAAGGCTGGCAAGTATCTCGGCAGCAAAGTTCCTTATGGCTACAACAGGGGGCGATGATCCGAATCATCTGCCTGTCATCAATCCCGAAACTGCACCTATCGTAAAGCGCATTTTTGATATGCGTGTGCAGGGAATGAGTCCGCTGAAAATTTGCTCCGTTCTGAATGAGGAACACATTCCAAGTCCTGCGGAGTATTATTATCAGCAGAGGGGCGAGTCTGATCCGCAAAATCAAAAGCACCTCTGGGGCAGGACAACACTCACTCACATTCTTCACAATCCCATGTATCTCGGACATCTGGTACAGTTGAAACAGACAACCGTTTCCCACAAGAATCACCAGAAGGTCATGAAGGATGAAAGTGAGTGGACGGTTGTTGAAAATACACATGAGCCTATCATTTCTCAGGAGATATGGGACAGATGCCGTGAAATCGACGCAGAACATACAACAGGCAGAGTCAGCAGCAACAAGACGGTGAAGCCGTTAAGCTCTCTGCTGTACTGTGCTGATTGTGGTTTCAGAATGACATCGGCAAAGTCAACGAACAAGGTAGGCTACACGACAGGCAATCCGCATATCGTTGTGTGGGAGTTTTACAAGTGCGGTACATACACCCGTTACGGCAAGGATTATTGCTCCACGCATTACATCGATCAGGGGAAGATTGAGAAGATCGTCCTTGATGATATTCGTTCGCTGATGACTATGGTAATCACCGATGAGGAGACTGCCCGAAAAGCATTTCTCGCCCGTAAGCAGAAGAATATCAATCATCAGACCTCCGCTGATAAAGAAAAGCTCCAGACCGCTAAGAAGCGTATCACGGAGCTTGACAAGCTGATGCAGTCAGCGTATGCGGATAAGGTGTCGGGAGAGATGCCGGCAAGCGTGTGTGCAAAGCTGTTGGAGCAGTATGAAGCGGAGCAGAATACGCTTACTGCTCAGGTACAGGAGATTGAAAACCGTATGCTGACGCTGAGACGGGACGAGCGTGATGTGGACGAGTTCATAGCCCGCCTGAAAAAGTATCAGGGTGCGGAAGTCCTTACCCGTGAGATGTGCCTTGCACTGATTGATGCCGTCACCATTGATGAGTGCGTGAGAGGCAAGCAGGAGCGTGACATTCACATCTACTACAAGTTTATTGATAAGGGATATTCGGGCAAAACCGAATGAGAAGCAGTTTACTTTCTCAATGGACAGTTGACACAGGAGGATATGCGGGAGGGCGAATCGCTGTCAATAGAAAATCAAAGGTTTATTCTTCAAAAATATGCCGACGATTACGGCTTTTTAAACTGCAAATTCTACGTTGACGACGGATATTCAGGATCAAATTTCAATCGTCCGTCATATAAAGAAATGATGTCCGAAGTGGAAAGAGGAAACGTTTCAGCGGTTATCGTTAAGGATCAGTCAAGGCTTGGCAGAGATTATTTGCAGACGGGTATGCTCATGGAAGTGACCTTTCCACAGTACGATGTGCGCTTTATCGCCATAAACGACGGCGTGGACAGCGCCAACGGCACGAGTGATTATGCCGGAATCCGCAACTATTTCAACGATCTCTTTGCAAGGGACACAAGCCGAAAAATAAGGGCTGTTCAGCGTGCAAAGGGCGAACGCGGAGAGCGTGTCGGAACTAATATACCGTATGGGTACATGAAAAATCCCGACGAGCCTAAACAACTGCTGCCCAATCCCGAAACTGCTCCTGTTGTGAAACGAATCTTTAAAATGTACGCAAGCGGCATCGGAATAAGAAAGATTTGCACAAATTTTTTTGAAGAGCAGATCGTTCTTGAAGATCTCAGATCTGCAACCGATTTCGCAAGGAAGGATCCTGAAAAATTTTATGCTATGGCAGCAAAAAACGGAGAAGCCGAAGCAGAGAAGTTGATTAAGGATTCTGAGCGTGAAAAAGAGCAGATAAGAGCAAGAATAGCTCAGCTTGACAGTATAATCCGCTGTCCGTATGAGGACAGGGTGACCGGCAGGATAACTCCCGAACGTTACGACTCCCTTGCAAACGGCTATGAACATGAGCAGTCGCAGCTTAAATTAAAGCTTCTCGAACTTGATTTACAGATCAATACCGCCAATCTCAGAGAGGAATGCATCAGGAAATTCATGTTAAAAGCGAAAGAATATATTGAAATGCCGTCGCTTACTCCGGAACTGCTTCGGACGTTCATTCGCAGAATCGAGGTTTATGAAAAAACCGAGAAGTACTTAAGAACTTGCGGCAATACCATCGTTATTCATTACACGTTCGAGATCGAATCACATCAGTCGTAAACAAAAATCCCGTAAGTTAAACTTACGGGTACCACATAATACCTTTTTCTTCGGTAAGAATAGATGGCACTACGGTTTTTACTATAAAATTTTTGCTCTCTGAATGCCAAAAATCCGCTATATATAGCGGATTTTTGGCGTGCATCTTTTTTATCGTACCAATATGGTCTGAGTGACGGGACTTGAACCCACGGCCTCTACCACCCCAAGGTAGCGCGCTACCAACTGCGCCACACCCAGATGCCTTGTACATCAACGTTATTTATTATATCACGATAAAATAAATTTGTCAATAGCTTTTAAAAAAAAATAAATAAATATTTATTTTAACTTGTAAAATTACAATTGAATTTGAATTTCATTGTAAAATAAAGTTTAATTTCTACAAATGGCAAGGTAATTCCATTATTTAATTGTCTCAACAGCAAAAAACAGAGATAAAAGGCGGAAAAAACAG
>ULRD01028029.1_pt1 | contig 10887 bp, 13 predicted proteins | sample 1955181 | NCBI WGS metagenome assembly ULRD01 (sample SAMEA4835675, study PRJEB28245) | human gut metagenome | biome: gut microbiome; material: fecal sample | place: Denmark | collected 2008
GCGATTATGCTTGTATGTTAGAAAAAAGTTGTATCTTTGCATCGTGTTAAACAATTAAATACTTTATAAAAATGAAAACAACCGATTTAATTTTAGAAAATCAGAAAGTGTTAAACGCATTACAAGAAATGTTATTGCAAAGTAAGAAACACATTGAGTTTTTGGCGGCAAATGCGCCCAAAATTCGTTCAGGTTTGGAAAGCATCGCCGAAAGCCTGCAAACGGGTGTTGATATTTTAGAAAATCAAATCGTGTTTAACCGTGATATACGCAACAAATTCGCAAAAGAAGTAGCCTGCGAAAATCAAGCATACGACTTTATCGCCGCTGAAAAGTTGGTCGGTCGGTTCAAAACCTTTTGCGAATGTTACCCGACAAACTTGTACATCGGTTTAACGGGTGATGAAACATTGCATGACAAATAACAATCAGCAAGCGAAAAGAAAAAGGCGGTAACAATCAAGTTGCCGCCTTTCTTTTTGTCCTGCCTTGCAGTTACTCAATATAAACGCCGTCAGACAAAGCCGCATATATCATTTCTTGTTCCTCTGTCAGCATTTCGGCGGTGTGTATTGGTGTAACATCATCGAACACATTAAACCCTCTGAAATCGCCTAAAATGCCCGTTTGTCTGTCATTGTTTCGCCCGTTGCTTGCGCTCTCGTACCACTTACAGTAAATGTAAGGTTCTAAGCCGTAATATAGCATTTCGTTCCAATCATCGCCGCCCGCGGTTTTAACTTGGGTACTTGGTGAAAGGTATATTATTTCGCTGCTTGGTTCGGTTTCCTCAACTTGAAACACAACGCCGTCACAACTCAAAAGCGCAACCCCGTTGCCCGTTACCACGTTTATAACGTACTGCAAAGCTATCGTTTTGCCTGCATAATCGGTATTGAGTGTTACAAAGCCTGCAAACGGTAAAAAGATTTGTATTTCGCTTTCGTAGTCGGTGTTATCCTCATTGTGCGCTGGTACTACCGCCGTGCCAAAGTCAAGCGTTATTTTGTCTTGCGCCGGCTGCTGGCAAGATACGCCCGTATTGTAGTTACCGCATCGTATTACATCGGTGCTGCTTGCGCTTATGTTGGTGTAAACACGGCGTATCTTGTTCACGTATGCGCCCAAATCTATGTTTTCGTATACGGGTGCACTCGTGCTTGGGTCTGTTCCCGTTTCTTTGAAAAAACGCTTGCCGCTAAACTCTGCCAACTCGTCAAGTGTTACCAAATACACGTTTATTGCGCCGTACTGCTCGCCAACAACGGTAACGGGGTACGCTTCCGCAACTACTTCCATACTTTGATAATCGCCTAACAAAATTTGCCCCGTTGCGGTCTGTTTATCCTCTGAAACGGTTAGCGGTTTACTTTGATAACATCCTTCTTCGTCTTCGTATGAAAAAACGGGTATTTTCATTTCGTCCGTATCATCAAACGCCGTGTTCGGGTTCGCTTTCAAAACAACGCTTAACGTGTCGCCCTCAAACAAACGTTCGGGTAATTCGGGGTCTGCATAACAATTACTTAAACTTGGCTCTATCATTATAGCGTACAAGTATTGCCCCGTTATCGTTACGGGCTTTGTCGGGTCTATATCCGTAACGGTTGCCGTTGCTGTGCTTCCATATTCCAAAACCTCAACTTCCATTTGTACGGTTTTCGGTTGCCCGTCCGTACCCGTATAATTTACGGTCGGTTGCTTAAAACGGTATCTTGGATAAGTGCCATTAACCGTAAAAGTTGCCGTTTGCCCGTCATACGTGTGTTGTTCGGTCGTGTCCGTTATTTCGTTTGTAACGGTTAGTTCGGGTGTTCCCTCGCTGTCTGTCGTACCCGTAAGCGTGAAACTCTTGCTCACATCATAACGACCGCTGCCCTTTGTTCCCGTTGCGGTCGTGTTCGGTATGTTGTTTATAACTTCCAAATCGTTTTCGCTTCGGGTGTTTCCCGTGATAGTTATTTCCGTGTCTGCATCGGTGTCGGACAACTTACCAAATGCCCAAACCTTTGCGCCGTTCATATCCAAAACAACGCTTTTGTTGTTATAAACCGCCTTAATATCGCCTACAAACAAATAACCGTCATTCGTTTTTACGTTTATATCCCAATAACCGCCGCTTTCGTTCCACTGGCTGTTGTCATCGTGTGCGTTAGGTATATTTACAATTACTGCCATACTCATTTAATTTTCGGTTGTTCCTTTCAAAGTTACCATAATGATACCACCGTTTTCATTCAAAAGCCCCGTTTCAGCAAACGGCACTTTCTCGAAATTCGGGGTGCGCTTGTACACCGTTTCACGGTTGGAAATATACGGGTCGGGGTTGTCGCTTTCAGATACACGCCCCGTTGCCGCCAAAATTTCGCTTTCGTAGGTTTTAAGCACGTCCACACGCAATGCAAGTTCGTAGGCGTTGTTTCCCTCAAAACTTACCCTTTCCACGAAATAATACCGCCCCAAATCGGGAACATAACAATAATTGAAACTCGGGCGTGGCTGCTTTCGTAGTGTTACGGTCGGGCGCAATACATCGAAAGTTTGCCGCAAATCGCCCTCAATCGCCGTAAAGTCGCCCAACTGCTTGTTTACCGTGTTCGGGTGTCCGTTGTATGAATAAAAGTTTATCGTTGTCATATCTGCAAAGAAAAAAGGCGGTGCGGCGCGCTTTCACCTGCACCCACACCGCCCAAAGTTAAACAATCTATTACCTAACAGTTTACTTGATAAAGAATACTACAAAGTTTTCGTTTGTGTCATTGAAAAATCCGGCGTCAAACTTGTAATAGTTGTTGAAAAACTCGGCTTTTGCATTGTAGTTGGTTGTTACACGTCTGTCAAGATTGCAAACGCCCAGTGCATCACGGTCGAACATTACGCCCAACACGCCCGAAATTTCAACGGCTTTGCCGCCGCTTTCCTTGATATTAATGTTTCCCGTGCTGTCAAACTCGTAGTTCTTTCCGCTGCCCTGCCAAAAAGGTACGGTTTCGGCTTGCGGCAAAAGCACATCACCACGGTTAAACGTGTCGGAATAAAGATAGGTTTGCGCTGCCTTTGCAAAGTCGGACAAAAGTACAACGTGTAACATATCTTTCGGCGTAAATCTTTCCTTGCCGCCAACATTGAACACGGTCGAAATGCTTTGCAGGCGGTCGGCGTAAGTACCCATTACGTAAGACGCAAAGCGTATGAAATCGGGGTCCGTTATCGCCTGTGCAGCGGTTAATTTTGTGGTTGCGCCCGTCTTGTCGTTGTACAACTTCAAAAGGTTCACACATCTTGCAGTGCTTGCGATGGAAAGGTCTGCTCCTGTCATATCACCTGCCGCCTTTGCTCCAAACTCTTGCGCATCAGCCAAAACGGTTTCCGCAATCATATTGTTGATTGTGCGCATAATCAGCGCATCGGCTTTGATAGTCATTGACTTTTCAACGGCTGCATAAATCATCGAAATAAAGCCGTTAAGTTGTGCGGCGTTGCTAAAACTTTCCTTAACCTGCCTTTCCGTGATTGATACGGGCACTTCAAACGTAACCTTTGAGTTGAAAAACTTTGCGGTAACGGTCGGTTTGTGGAACACATCTTGGTCATAACTCTGTCCGTCCTGCAAGTTCCACGTGCTGTTTTCCTCGGCTTCGGGAACATCGGCGCTTATTTTTTCCAACACGCTGCCAAACTCCCACGCATCCATTAAAACGCTTGGCACTTTGCCCGCATAAGGTCGGTTTACGAAAATCACTTTGCCGATATGATTTACAAGTGATTTAACGTAATTATCCACCGCATTTTGGTTAAACACTTCCGTGCCTAAATCCACAATGCCCGTCAAGTCCTCGGCGACAATATCAGTACGCCCCAACACTTCACCCGATACGCTGTTAATAAGCGTGTAAATCTTTTTTGCTTCCATACTGCTAAAAATTAAATTAGTTATTCGTAAATACTCGTTGTTAATTCTATTACAAGTGCAAAGATAATGTTTTTTCTCCAATTATCACGCCTTAACTGCAATTCTTTTGCAATTTCACTTGAAATTGATTTGCTTGCGCCCGTTCCTTTGCTGGTTTCGGTTGTTTGGCGTTCCTCTGTGCGGTTTCTCTCATCGTTGGCGGTCTTTCGGTCGCTGTCTGAAAAATCGGTATCATTGAACGCCTTGTTTGCGCCCGTTTCGGTGTTGTCCGTGCTTTCCTGCAAAGTTACGGTTTCCGTCCGTTCAACGCTGCCCGTTACGGGTGTCAGTACATCGTAATCGGCTAACATCGCCGCCGCTTCACGTTCCCAACCTTGCACGTTTACCGCAATCACCGCCGAAACAACATCGCTTGCGTTGTCGCTGGTTATGCTGCTTACAACGGTCTTGCCGCCGTACATCAGTAAGGCGTAAGCGTCTAACTTTGTCGGGTCGGTATCGCCGAAAATTGCGGCGTACTCTGTCGGGTATTCAGTCTTGAAAACCGTTGCGAATATCCCGTTACCCTTTGTAAATAGTTCGTTGTATTTCATTGCTTATCGTCTTTGTTTTCTTCTGTTTCTTCTGTTTGTTCCGTTTCGGTGTCGTTCCCGTCCGTTTCTTGGGTTTCCTCTGTTTCGGTCGTTTCGGTTTGTTCCGTTTCCGTTTCTGTCGTTTCCGTTCCGTTTCCGTCCGTTCCCGTTGTTTCGGGGTTTTCATCTGTCGGGTCGGGTTCTTCTGTCGGGTCGGGGTTTTCCTTTGCCGTTTCCAAATCAGCCGCCAAAGCGTTGTAATTATCTCTTTCCAAACCCCAACTTGAGGCAAGTTTAACCGAAATTTCGGTATCGAACATTTCGTTAATTTTCTCAACCGCATTTTGTCTTTCTTTTAGCATATTATCCACATACGGCAAAAGTACGTCCACATTCATTGATACCTCGCCCAAATTGAGCCGTTCACGCTTCATATTATAATTTGCGTTTAGCCCCAATTCGTTGTACATACTCGCTTTGTAGTATTGTATCAGTTCAATAAGTTGCGTAATATACACGCTGTTTGTGGTCGGTGCTGTCTGCATATTTACGCCTTTGAAAAAAGCGTTTTCCCCGATAATTGAAAACTCGCCGTCTTGTATCTTGCGCAAAAACTCATCGGCACTCTGTTTTGTCTTGTCATCGCTGGCACTTATAAGCATCGTGATACGGGTCAAAATGCTTGCCGTGTTCAACGAAATAAGCCCGTCAGTATGCAACACAGCATAACGCCCAATAAGCGGCAAAAGGCTTTCGCCGTTGCTGTCATTCTCAATCAAAACCCCGTCTTTCTGTATATCGTAGGTTTTGTTTAACTTTATTGCAGGGTTCGCCACGGTGTAAAGCGTTGCCCGTCCGTAAACATCGGGTTCGCCGCCTTTGCAGCCCGAAAGCGCATACAAAACCCCGTCCACGCTGGTAACAAAGGCGTTGCCCGTGGTCTGCAAAAGCCGTTCCAATTCCTTTTGCGGTATGCTGTCGGGCAAACTCTCATACTCAAACATACTTTGAGTTTTCGCCAACGTGTTCGCAATAAATTCGGTTACGGCGGTGTCTTTATCCCTTATTTGCGCTTGGTACAACTTGTAAATGTTATCTGTCCTTTTCATCTGTCAAAACTTTAATAAGCGTTGTTAATTCGGTTAACACTTTCGTATTTTCCGTAATCGTATCTTTTAGGTGTTCCGTTTCTTCTTGGTGCACCTGCCTTTGTTTCACCATATACCAAAACAAAGCCCCACACATCACAATCGGAAAACCCAAACTTGAAATGATTTGAATAATAGTATTTGCGTTCATATCAATAAATTTTAGTTCCTACTGCAAAGGTAGTCATTTATTTCGTAAAACGTGCGGTTCGGCACGAAAATTTGCACCAAACCGCCATTATTTTTTCATTTAAGCGAAACAATGTTTGTCTTTGCGCTCGTAATTAAATAATTACGTACTATTTCGCCGACTTCGTTGTCTTGGTAGAAAACTTTGTCTATTGCGAAAAACCGTGCGACTTGTTGTTCCACGTAACTTGCCGTGCTTAACAACTTGCGTTTGTAGTTCGGTTTGCCGTTCATTTCAAGCGAATAAATCAAAGCGTTTTCCTCATCTTTTATCGGGGTTGTCTTTGCGTGTATGTACGTAAAACATTCGTTGCCTACTTGTATAATGTTGCCTTGTAACATTACATCGTTAAACTTGATATAGTACACAAACAGCACATCTTGCGGCTTGTACTTGCACGGCAAATGCGGATATACTGCAAGTTCCCACTTACCGCCCGTAATCATCTGCAAGTTTTGGTTATCGAAACAAAAATACTTGTTGCTGGCTTTGTGTTGTACTATCGTGCTGCAATACTCAACCGCCACGATTGCGCCGTGTTCGCCAAAGCGGTATATATCTATTGTTCCCTGCTCCATAAACGGCACTTGCTTCAAACCCATTTCCGTAAAGTACGGGCAAAACTTGTTTACCGTGTTTCCAAGCATAAAAACCTTAACATCGTTGCGCTGGCGTATTATCGTACTCAAAAGGTTCATAAACAACATAAACTCATCGGGCAAATAATACCGCCGTGTTAAAAACTCGTCAAATACTATCGTTGTCACATTCGGGTAACTACTGCTTTTTTCGTGTTCTTGCTCTGAAAGGCAAAACCCGTAACAAAACGGGGTCGGGTCGGGTGTCCGCTTGTTTTTCTCTGCATCGTAGTAAGATAAAAACCATTTGTTCGACATATAGAACACTTCGTTAAATTTGCCCTCTGTCAGTTCCTCAATAAGCCCGTTTGCCACGTGATTTGCAAACAGACTTTCAGCACGTTTACCCCTCAAATCCTCACGCCAACGGCGTATATATGCCATTTGCTTGCCCGTCTTGATATAGTTTTCCAAACCATATTTTAAGGCCGCATAAGTCTTGCCGTTTGACCTTTCGCCAAATATAACATTATAATCGGCGTTCTTGCTTAAAATCGTTTTCAAGTCGTAAAATTTAGACTTGTCTGTCTTTGTCTTTCTTGTTGCCATACTCTTATTATTTTAGTCCTTAAATTTAATACCTCGCAAATAATTTATGTACATAACCGAAAGAGAAAGGCTGTATCCGGTCGGCTCTAAATGTACGCCCGTGCGTTCGTTGTAATGCGCCGTGCTGCCTTTGTAGTCGGTTATTTCGCCTTGTAACTCGTAGTCTATGTACGTATGTATGTTTTTGCCCGTTGCCGCTGGCGGTATATCCAAATAATTAGTGAAAGCGTCAAATATCCCGTTTGCGCCGTACTTTTCAATAAGGTAGGGAATTGCGGCTTTTTTGTTTACGCCCGAAACGGTTAAACTGAAATCGTATGCCCGTCCGTTTGCTTTTAGTGCGTTCGGTTCTTGCACCATATAGCGTTTTGCGCCCAAAGTCTTAAACCTTGTATATGTACCCTCGAAATCCCACACGCCCAAAGTCTTTGTTATGCCTTTTATCGTTTGCGGCTCGCAAAGCGAAAACGGCAAACCGTGGTACTTGCAGGCTGCACGTAATTTCATTTGCACCTGCATATTATAAGCCTTGAAATATGCCTCGTGAGCCTTGCCGTTCATTATTTTAATGCTGTCGGTGTCGCTGTATATGTAATCGTCTTTTGCTTCGTGTATGCCCGTGAAAAGGTTGCGCCGTGCGTATGCGGTTACGAAAATGCCCCACGGGTAAAACAAGAAACGGTTTTTGCTGGTATTGTACTTGTATAAAAGTTCTTGTTTTTGTTCGGCTGTCATTGAGTTAATATCCCATTCTCCGTTATAGGTAAACTCATCACGCAAAGGGTTGGTAACACACATACCGTAACAACTGTTTAACATTTCCTTGCTGTTTAGATACTCCACTTCTTTGCCCTCAACACCTTTTAATTTCGTCTTGCTTTCGTAAAGATGCAGGATAGACTTTACAAACGGGGTCGGCAAATAATCTTTCTTATAACAATACATTTCACCCACACGCATACTTTCCCACGTGTAAAAGTTCTTGATTATATTAAAATCCACGTCCGTAATTGTCAGCGCAATTTTTGCAGCCGCCACAATACGCCCGTTATTCTCGCACGGGTTTTCTTTCACAAAACATTTGCTTGCCGAAATAGGGTTGTCTTGCGTTTCGCTGGCAAATATGTTTGTAAATTCAATATCGAACACGCAACAATACTTTGATATTAAAAACTCAAATTGCTTCGTACTCTTAACCGATATTGCAACGCCTTGCGATATCGGGTATTTTTCCGCTATCATAACATACGGGTAACTGCTTGTAAAGTCGTAACTATCCACGTTGTACATTATTTCGTCTGTATATTCGGCGTTGGCGTGTGTAAAACCGCCTGCAAACGCACGTTGCAGCATATTAAATTCATTCATACCCGTTATTTGTAGTTCCTGCATCAAATTTACATAGTCCCAATTCGGTACGGTCTTTCCCGCATCGGTCTTTTCACGCAAACAATGCGCACGGCAATACTTGCGCACAAACCCCGTCTTTGTTATCGGTATGTGCGTTATCCCCTTGCTTTCCTCAATGCGTTCTTGGATATAGCACATAACTACCTTAATATCGTTTATGCAATAATGTATTTCTGCATCGGTTAGCGGCGTTTCGCTATGCCTTATTTGCTGGTAGTCCAAATCGCCAACGGCTTTTGCGCACTTGTATTTCATAAGTTGTTCGCCCAACTTTGCAAGCGAATAACCCGAAAGCAAGTAACTGCATCTAAACTCAATGTTGCCCGTTGTTATTGCGTAAATCGGTTTGCGCAAATCAATACTGAAAACCCGTTGCCACTCAAACCACTTGCGCAAAAACTGAAATTCGTATGAAAGGTTATGCACATACACAATAAGGCGTAATTTGTCATTCAGTTGCAAAACCTCGCTTACGGTCTGCATCATCGTAACAAATTCGCCCCACGTGCGCCCCATTATTGTATACCCGTTTATGCCAAACTGCCAAACGTACATTATTGCGGCTTTCTCTAATTTCGCCTTGCGCCCGTTGCTGTCCTGCATACGCTGCATTTGCTCGTATGTGTACGCCCGTCCGTCCGTATCACGGTAAAAACTTGTTGTTTCAATATCAAAGGCGCACGGGATATTGTAAAACCGTTCGCCCTTGCTGTTTCCGATAATGTTCTTTTCGTTTACGGCACGTTGCAACACGCTTGCAATTTCGGTCGGGCTGTTTATTCTTTCTTGTAACTCAAAAGGTATTTTTTTCATAAGCCAAATTTGCCAAAGTCGCGCAAAATGCGCTCTATATCGTTTTGCATATCCTCCATTTGGTCGGCTACCTCATTCGCCTGTCTTTCTACCTCTGCATCAATCGCCCGTGATATGCTTTGCGCTTCACTCTCTATTTGGGTGCTTATATCGCTTGCGCTTTGCTCCATTTCGCCCGTGAAATCCTTGTACCGCATCAAATACCGTTCCACGAAATCACTATCCGAAACGCTGTTTAACTTGCCCTGCAAGTTCCTCGCCATAAGGTTGTACTCATCGGGCGTTAAATCGTACATACGTTGCAAATGTTGCCCGTACTGCCTTGCACCTTGCGCCGTACTGGTTGGCTGGCGTAAAAACGAAATCGCCTTGCCGTACTCAATTTTTAGGGTGCTCCAATCGCCTTTCATTGAAAACTTGGTAAACCCTTTTATATCACCTTTGTTTAACGCTTGCACGGCTGGCGAAAGTTGTCCGCTTTGCTCTATATTCTGAATACGGCGGTTAGCCATTTGAAAAACCCTTGCAATCTCTTTTCTATATTCGGGACTGCTTTCAACTGCTTGCAATATCTCTTTTTTGACTTTCGCCCGTTGGGTTGCCCCAAATACAGACTTTGTAAACTTAATCTTAAAACCTAACTTTGCCATAACGGTGTTATATTAAATAGGGGTTACAAACATTGCAACCCCTACAAAGTTAAACATAACTTTTCAAACTCTTACAAGTCCACAAACGAAATAGAATAACACTTCTTGCCGTGGCTCTCGTACTCGTAAATCGTGTACCCAACTTTGCCGTCTTTGATGGTTTGTACCGCCTCATCATCGGCAAGTATTTCACGCACCGTTTCGGCGGTGTGGCTTGGTAGGTTCACCAGACGTTTGGTTTCCTCATCAATAATTACGGGGCTGTCGCCTAATTGTGATTTGTGGACATAAAGCCCGTTAATTTTGTGTATCACATCTTTGCCGCCCTCATTTTCAGCGTTGAAAATATCGGCTAACTTGGTGAACTGAAAATCGGTTGTGTCAATCCCGAAAGTTGTCTTGTTAAACTTGCTTGCAAAACTTTTCATTGTAGTAATCTTTTAATTGTTAAACTTGTTGTTAATTATTCGGCTGTCTGTCCTTGCGGTTCGCCGTCAAACGGCAAATTCGGTTCGGGGTCTGCTTGCGGCTTCAAGTCCATAAGCCACGCACGAAAGCGGTTTATTTTCATAACCGCACGTTGGTTGCGGCAAACTTCATTACACGCCATAAGGCTGCCCAACGCCGACAAAGCGGCAAACGAAAACTCGTCAAATGCGTTTCTTTTTTCTTCCATTGTAGTAAACTTTTAATTGTTAAACTTATTGTTATTTTGTTTTTGGAAACTTCACCGTACCGCCGTGGTAGATATACGTTGTATCGGTTGTTATTATCACTGCTTTGCCGTTGCTTGCGCTTTCACGTTGTACGCTGCAACCCTGCAAGATTGCAGATAGAAACAACATCGCCCCACATACGGCGAAAATAGATAAACACATTGCAACCTCTTTAATTGCTTCTTTCGGCTGCTCTCTGAAATGTTGTAGTAACTCTTTCATATTTTCAAATCGTTTAATTGAACACTGCAAAGATACAACTTTTTTCTAACATACAAGCATAATCGC
>ULRD01067240.1_pt1 | contig 10887 bp, 6 predicted proteins | sample 1955181 | NCBI WGS metagenome assembly ULRD01 (sample SAMEA4835675, study PRJEB28245) | human gut metagenome | biome: gut microbiome; material: fecal sample | place: Denmark | collected 2008
CCGGATCGATCATCGGCACGATGATCGGCGTGTTCATCATGTCCGTGCTCAAGAACGGCCTTCCGTCCATCGGTCTCCAGTCGCAGTGGCAGACGTTCTTTACCGGCGTGGTCGTTATCGGCGCGGTGCTTCTGGATCAGGCCAGAATCCGCGCGGCGTCCCGGGTTCGCAAAAACTGATCGTCTCCTTCCGGGCGCGTCCCGGTGAGAATAGAAACCCCCAATTAAGAAAAGGAGGAACCCCAACATGAAAAAAACTCTTGCGATCCTGCTGGCCTTCCTGATGGTACTGGCGATGTGCGCCGGCGCTATTGCGGATGAGAAGCTCTACATCCCCGTGGTATCGAAGGGCTTCCAGCACCAGTTCTGGCAGACCGTCTACGCCGGCGCGCAGAAGGCCGCTCAGGATTACAATGTGGACATCTACTTCGACGGCCCCGCTTCCGAAACCGACGTTGACGTTCAGGTAGAAATGCTCAAGTCCGAAATGGCGAAGAAGCCGAAGGCGCTTGCGCTGGCGGCTCTGTCCACGGACGCGGTTATGAGCGAGCTGCAGGAGTGCATCGAAAAGGGCATCCCGGTCATCGGCTTTGACTCCGGCGTGCCGAACGCGCCCGAAGGCGCGATCAAGGCGACCGCTTCCACCAACAATGAAAACGCCGCGGCGCTCGCCGCCGATAAGCTGATGGAGCAGGAAGGCTTTGTCGATATGCTCAAGGCCGCGACGGCTGACAAGCCTGTGGTCATCGGCGTTATCTCTCAGGAAGCCGTTTCCGCCTCCATCGTCGGACGCACGACCGGCTTCGTCAACAGGATGACCGAGCTGGCGGGCGCGCACAACACCGTGTCCGTGACCGGCCACGACCTCTGGAAGAACGAAGTGAAGGACGCGGGCGTGATCATCAACGTTCAGGTTTCCGCCACCACGCAGGTCACCGATCTGGTCAGCACCTCGAACGCCGTTCTGAACCTTGACGGTCTGAAGGCCGTGTTCCTCTCCAATGAGAACGCCGTTACCGGCTTCCTCTCCGCCACGGCCGACGGCTCCGACCTCGCCAAGGGCGGTCGCTATGACGGCCTGATGGTCGCGGGCTTCGACGCGGGCGCCAGCCAGAAGAACGCCGTTCGCAACGGCTGGTTCATCGGCTCCGTCACGCAGGATCCCTACATGATCGGCTATTACGCGGTTGAGCTGGCTGTGAAGGCTGCCAACGGCGAGGAAGTGCACGACGTGGATACCGGCGCGCAGTGGTACACCGCCGAGAATATCGACGACGAAATGATCTCCATGCTGGTTTACGATTGATCGATTTGACATTTAGGGGGGCATCTCGCCTTGCGAGACGCCCCCTTGGTTTTTTAGGGCAACGCCGCACAAATGAGGCGGCCGGCCGGTGAATGGATTTTTCGTCATATGCAATGCGAGTTTCGAAGGTTTGCTGGAGGCAAATTGAGAAATCCGCATGCATCAGATGACGGAAAAGACGTCGCCCGACGCGCCGCAGAATTGTGCGGCGTTGCCTTATGGTATAGGTGCAGTCAGCTTCTCGCCATGCCGTCCACGCTCAGGATGACGCCGGTGATGTAGGAGGCTTCATCGGAGGCGAGGAACGCGAAGGCGTTGGCGATGTCCTCGGGCTGTCCCATGCGGCGCAGCGGGATGCGGGCGACCATGGGTTCGATCACGCTCTTCGGAACGGCCTTCATCATGTCCGTCTCCGTGATGCCGGGGGCGACGGCGTTCACGCGGATGCCCTTGGGGCCCAGCTCGCGCGCGAGCGAAATCGTCATGCCGTTGACCGCGAACTTGGACGCGGGATACGCGAAGCCGGCGGGCTGGCCGGAGATGCTGACCATGGAGGAGGTGTTGAGGATAACGCCGCCGCCCTGCTGAATCATGCAGTCAACGGCCGCGCGCGTGGCGGTGAACACGCCCTTCACGTTCAGATCCATCACCTTGTCGTAGGTCTCCTCGGTGTATTGCGTGAGCGGGGTGCTCTCGGAAACACCGGCGTTGTTGATCAGGATGTCGATGCGGCCATAGCGGGCGATAATGTCGTCAAAGGCTTCCTTCACGGATTCCAAGCTGGTCAGGTTCGGGCTGATGCCCTCGACGGGCGCGTCGGGGTACTGTTCCTTCAGCTTCGCAACGGCCTTGGCCGCGGTGGCGGGGGAGCTCGCCGTCAGGATGACCTTCGCGCCCTCGTTCAGGAACTTTTCGACCGTGGCATAGCCGATGCCGCGGCTTCCGCCTGTGATGATGGCAACCTTGTCCTTCAGTCTCATAGATACAACCTCCATGCTAATAATCATGCCCGGTTTTCAGGGCAGGTATCGCGTTACAGGTTCAGAAGCTTGGAAAGATTTCCGGAGAAAATCTGTTCGTTCACGCGCGCGGGCAGGTTCAGCGACAGAATGTTCTGAATCTCGTCGCCGACGCTCCACATTGGGTAGTCGCTGCCGAACAGCACGCGCTCTTCGCCGTACAGGCTGATCAGGTGCCGCACGCGCTCCACGCCCAGCGCGAAGAACGAGCTGGACGAATCCACCCAGATATCCTCGCCCTTCAGGCATTTTTCGGCTTCGTCCCATTCGGTGTAGCCGCCGAAATGCGCACAGATGATCTTCAGGTGCGGATGCCTGCGGCGAATGACCGGAATGTGCGACGGCGACGAAAAGTGATAGCGCCGGTCGCCGGTGTGAAACAGAACCGGCAGGTTCAGCTGCGCCATGGCCTCGTAGGCCTCGTCCATGACGGGGTCGCTGATCTCGAATTTCTGAAAATCGGGGTGCAGCTTCACACCGCGCAGCCCCTCCGCCTTCACACGGTTCAGCTCATCAAAGGGGTTTTCGAAGTCCGGGTGCAGCGTGGCGAAGCCGATGAAGCGCTCCGGGTGCGCGCGGCATTCGGCGATGATAAAGTCGTTGATGCGCGTGACCTGATGCTCGACCGTGGCCACCGAGTGAACGAGAAATTTCTGCACGCCGAACTCGTCGCCCAGCGCGAGCAGATGCTCGACGGTGCCGTCGTATTTCATGGAAATATCGTAGAAGTCGCCGATGGCGTGCGCCGCCTTGACAGCGATTTTTTCGGGGTAGATGTGCGCGTGCGCATCAAAGATGGTGTACATGGAAATGCCTCCCGGTTCGTTACGCATGGTCGCAGAGACGGGCGATTTTTTCCTCGAATCCGTTTTGCAGCTCGGCCAGACACGCGTTTCCCCAGCTGGGGAAGTGTTCGCGCTGGCAGGCGAAAATCAGCCCGACGAGCACGCTCATCACGTCGTTCAGCGCTCGTTCCGCCGGATCGATCGGCCGGTCGTAGGCGCGCAGGAAGGCTTCGCCCGCTTCCTTCGAGAGCGACGAGGTGACGTTTGAAAGGTCGGAACTCGCGAAGCCCTTGCCAAGCAGGTTGTAGTCGAACATGCAGGCGGCGCTTCGGTCTCTGGCGACGGCCATGTTGGTGTAGTAAAAGTCGTTGTAGGTCAGCGTTCGCTCTGCGCGGTCGAGCCGGGCGCGGAGGTCGTCATACCGGCGTTCCAGCGCGTCCCATATGGGCAGCGCGTGCGTGTCGGTCTTTTCCCGCGCGAGGGCGAGGTTTTCCCGCGTGAAGGCGTCCGTTTCGTCGTACAGGCCGCCGCCGTGCGCACGTACATATTCGCGCCCGCGCGCGTGCAGGCAGACGTACCATTCGGCCAGCTGCTCCGCGAGTTCGCAGTCGGCCATATCTCCGGCTTCGGCGAGCCGCCAGCGGGGACTTGCGGAAAGATCCTCCAAAAGCAGCGCGGAATCCGTGTGCGCGAGTACGCGAATGGTCGGAACGCCGAGCGAGCCCAGCAGACGGTAGGCCTCGATTTCGCGGCGGAATTCGGGGCGCTCAAAGAATTTGAGAATGCAGGATTCGCCGCCATTCGAAACGCGCGCGACGGTAACGCCGTTCTGGCTTCGGATGATCGCGGGCGCGTCACAGGAAACGCCCAGACGGGTCAGCTCGTTTTGCAGGGAATTCAGCATCCTTCGCCTCCGTTTCCGCCATTTCAAAAAGATTCATTATAGATTATAGCATCCGCCGCGCGAAATGCAAGGGGGATTGCGGGGCGTTCTTCGCAGAAAACCGCGAAAAACGGGTAAAGTCACCACCTCATTTATGCGGTGGCACCGTAAAGAAACCGCGGCGCGTTAATTCTTTGGACATTCGCGGTTTCGGTGTTGACAGGCGGCGGGGAACGTGGTATCATTCACGCCAGAACAGCGATGACGGAGACGGTTGGTCGCGCGCTTTCCACAGAGAGCCGGCGGTTGGTGAAAGCCGGTGTGAGCCTGCGTCCGGGAACCCATCACTCCCGAGCTGGAAGGGTGAAGCTTCAGTAGCCGCTTCCCGCAGGCGCAGCGTTACGGGCGCAGGGCTTGTCAGAGCCTGCTGAGCGGCGCGAAAGCGCAATTTGAGTGGTACCACGGGTTTATTCCGCCTCAAGGAAGAAATTCCTTGAGGCGTTTTTTTATGCGAAAGGAGGATGTGTGTCATGCAGTCGTTCGGTTCTACCAGCAGCAAAATCTACGAGGTGGCGGCTCGAATCCGCGAGCTGAGAGAAATCGCCGGGTACTCGCAGGAGGAAATGGCGCAGCGCACCGAGGTGTCGCCGGAAATGTACCGCCTGTACGAGGAAGGCCAGACGGATTTCCCGTTCACGTTCATCCATAAATGCGCCCTCGAGCTTGGCGTTGAAATCACCGACCTGATGGAGGGCAAGTCCGCCCGCCTGACAGGCTACACCGTCACCCGCAAGGGCATGGGCGAGGTCACCGCGAAGGAGACGGGGCTTGAAATTCGTTCGCTCGCGCCGCTGTTCAAGCGAAAGATTGCCGAGCCGTATTTTGTGCGATACGAGTATGTACCCGAGCAGCAGTCGCGGCCGATTCATCTTACGCGCCACAGCGGACAGGAATTCGACCTGATTCTCTCCGGCTCTCTGAAGGTGCAGGTGGGTGAGCACATCGAGGTGCTGCACGAGGGCGACAGCATTTACTACGATTCCTCCAAGCCGCACGGCATGATCGCTGTGGACGGCGCGGACTGCCTGTTCTGCGCGGTGGTGCTTCCCGGCGACGAAACCGAGGAGCTGGAGGTGCGCGATACCATCGTCGCCGCCAAGCAGACCGAAAAGCTGATCTATGAGAACTTCGTGACGCCGCAGGAGGACGACAAGGGTCTGGTCACGTCGCTTTCGTTCCACAATACCGAAAACTTCAACTTTGCCTTTGACATTGTGGACGAGATGGCGAAGCAGAAGCCGGACAAGCTGGCGATGCTGCATCTGGATCGCTTCGGAAACGAGCGTCGGTTCAGCTTCCGGCAGATTTCGCGCGATTCCAGCCGCGCCGCGAACTACTTCAAGTCGCTGGGCATCAAAAAGGGAGACCGCGTGATGCTGATCCTGCGCAGGCACTATCAGTTCTGGTTCTGCATCCTGGGTCTGCACAAGCTGGGCGCGATTCCGATCCCGGCCACGAACCAGCTGGTGGAGCACGACCTGACCTATCGCTTCAACGCCGCGGGCGTGAAGTGCGTGGTGGCGACCGGCGTGGGCGAGGTCGCCGCGCAGATTGATCTGGCCATGAAGGACAGTCCCACCGTGGAGCACCGCATCATGGTGGACGGTCACCGCGAGGGCTGGCGCAATTTCGACGAGGAATACCGCATGTTTTCCAGCAGCTTCCCGCGCACGGAGGACGCGCCCGGCGGCAACGACCCGATGCTGATGCTGTTCACCAGCGGTACCACCGGGTATCCCAAAATCGCGACGCACTCCTACAAGTATCCGCTGGGACACTTTGTGACGGCGAAATACTGGCATTGCGTGAACCCGAACGGCCTGCACCTGACGATCTCCGATACCGGCTGGGGCAAGGCGCTGTGGGGCAAGCTGTATGGACAGTGGATGTGCGAGGCGGCCACGTTTGTGTACGACTTCGACCGCTTCAGCGCGGCGGACATCCTGCCGCTGTTCAAGAAATACAACATTACCACGTTCTGCGCGCCGCCGACGATGTATCGCTTCATGATCAAGGAGGATCTGTCGAAGTACGATCTTTCGTCGATCGAGCATGCGACGATCGCGGGCGAGGCGCTGAATCCCGAGGTGTTCTATCAGTTCCGCAAGGCGACCGGCATCAGCCTGATGGAGGGCTTCGGCCAGACCGAGACGGCGCTGATCGTCGCCAACCTTGCGGGCATGCGGCCCAAGGTCGGCTCGATGGGCAAGCCGGTGCCGGGCTTCGACGTGGATATTGTGGATCACGACGGAAAGAGCGTGGGCATCGGCGAGACCGGCGAAATCGTCGTCCGTCTGCAGGGCGGCAAGCCCAACGGTCTGACGCTGGGCTACTACAACAACGAAACCGGCAGGCCGTATATCGACTTCCCGGCGGGACTGTACCACACCGGCGATACGGCGTGGCGCGACGAGGACGGCTATTACTGGTATGTGGGGCGCGTGGACGATCTGATCAAGTCGTCCGGCTACCGCATCGGGCCGTTCGAAATCGAGTCCGTCATCATGGAGCTTCCGTACGTGCTGGAATGCGGCGTGTCCGCCGCGCCGGACGAGATTCGCGGGCAGGTGGTCAAGGCCTCCATCGTGCTGGTGAAGGGCAAGGAGCCGACCGAGGCGCTGAAGAAGGAAATTCAGGACTACGTGAAGCACCGCACCGCGCCGTACAAGTACCCGCGCATCGTCGTGTTCCGCGACGAGCTGCCCAAGACCATCTCCGGCAAGATTCAGAGGAACCTGCTCTGAGACACCGCCACATGTTAAGATTCTGAATGAGACGCCGAAGGGATTGACAGATGGATTTCCGCATGGTAGGATAACCTCAAATTTCATATCAGAGGGCTATGACGAAGAGGGCCCGGGAAAAAGCGCTTCAGAGAACCGGCGGTTGGTGCGAGCCGGCAGCGCGGGAACCGGTGCTTGTCGCTTCCGAGCCGGAGCGCAGAAACCCGAAAGGGGAGTAGAGCCTCCCGTGAGCCTGCGGAAAGGCAAACGGCTTGTTGGAGCCGTGAGAGCGCGCAGAAATGCGCGAATTTGAGTGGTACCGCGGATGAACATCATTCGTCTCAAGAAAGCAGAAGCTTTTTTGAGACGTTTTCTTTTGGACGGGGAGGACTGAATCATGAATCAGACGACGGGATTGCAATTCAAGCTGGAGGAAATGGCGGGGCGCATCCGCGAGCTGCGCGAGATCGAGAATCTGTCGCAGGAGGAAATGGCGCGTAAAACCGGCGTGTCCCTTGAGGAATACCGCGCCTGCGAGGAAGGCCGGTCGGATCTGAACTTTGCGTTCATCTATCGCTGCGCGCTGGTTCTGAACGTGGACGTGACGGACATTATCGAGGGCGCGAGCCCCAGACTGTCCAGCTACACGGTCACGCGGCGCGGCATGGGGCAGCGCATCGAGCAGGCGCACGGCATGGTGTATTTCAATCTGGCGGCGCAGTTTAAAAACCGCATCGCCGAGCCGCTGTATGTCAACGCGGCGTATTCGCAGGAGGCGCAGTATCAGGACATCGAGCTGACCAGCCACGAGGGGCAGGAGTGCGACATCGTCATCTCCGGCAAGCTGAAGGTGCAGGTGGGTACGCACTGGGAAATTCTGGGCCCCGGCGACAGCATTTACTACGATTCCTCCACGCCGCATGGCATGATCGCCGTGGACGGCGGTGACTGCCTGTTCTATGCCATCGTGCTCAATCCCAGCGGCGAGCCGATTCCGGAGCTGACTGCACGAGAGCCCAGCATGTCGCTTCCGCAGCCCGCGCCCGCGGCCGCGCCGCGCAGAGACGAGGGCGAGCATCTGTGGCAGCGCTGGATTGACGCCGAGGAGAACCCAGACGGCTCTCTCAAGGCGATTCGATTCAAGAATCCGGAGCATTTCAATTTCGCCTTCGACATCGTGGACGAAATGGCGAAGGCCGCGCCGGACAAGCTGGCGATGCTGCACATCGACCGGGACAAGACCGAGCGCCGGTTCACCTTTGCCGACATTTCGCGCCTGTCCAACCGCGCGGCCAACTATTTCCACTCGCTGGGCATCCGCAAGGGCGACCGCGTGCTTCTGATGCTGAGACGGCATTATCAGTTCTGGATTGCGATGATGGCGCTCAACAAGATTGGCGCGGTGGCGATTCTGGCCTCCAACCAGCTGCTCAAGAAGGATCTGGTCTACCGCTTCCGCGCGGCGGGCGCAAAGGCCGTGCTGTGCACGGCGACCGGCGACTGCGCGCATCAGGTGGAGCTGGCGCTGGAAGAGTGTCCGGAGGTGACGACCCGCATTCTCGTGGATGGCGAGCGCGAGGGCTGGCGCAGCTTCGATGAGGAATACCGCATGTTCCGCTCGACCTACACGCCGGTCAAGAACGAAAGCCGCCCCGAGGGTGAGGATCTTCTGTTCATGGTGTTCACCAGCGGAACCACCGGCTATCCCAAGATTGCCACGCACACGCACACTTATCCGTTGGGACATTTTGTGACCGCGCGGTACTGGCACATGGTCGATCCGGACGGACTGCATCTGACGATCTCCGACACCGGCTGGGCGAAGGCCATGTGGGGCAAGCTGTACGGACAGTGGCTGTGCGAGGGCGCGATTTTCGTGTACGACTTCGATCGCTTCAGCGCCGCCGACATCCTGCCGATGTTCAAGAAGTACAACATTACCACGTTCTGCGCGCCGCCGACGATGTATCGCTTCATGATCAAGGAGGATCTCGGCGCGTACGACCTCTCCTCGATCCGCCACGCGACGATCGCGGGCGAAGCGCTGAACCCGGAGGTATTCCATCAGTTCAAAAAGGCGACCGGCCTGAGCCTGATGGAGGGCTTCGGCCAGAGCGAAACCACGATGATGATCGGCAACACGCTGGGCATGACGCCCAAGGTCGGTTCCATGGGCAAGCCCGTGCCGCTGTACGACGTGGACATTGTGAACCCCGACGGCCAGAGCGTGGGCGTGGGCGAAACCGGCGAAATCGTCGTGCGCGTGGACAAGGGCATGCCGTGCGGCCTCAGCCGCGGCTACTTTGACAACGCGCAGGGCAGGCCCATTTCCAGCGTACGCAATGGGCTGTACCACACCGGCGACACGGCGTGGCGCGACGAGGACGGCTATTACTGGTATGTGGGTCGTGTGGACGATCTGATCAAGTCGTCCGGCTACCGCATCGGGCCGTTTGAGATCGAGTCCGTCATCATGGAGCTGCCGTACGTGCTGGAATGCGGCGTGTCCGCCGAGCCGGACGAGGTGCGCGGGCAGGTGGTCAAGGCGTCCATCGTGCTGACGAAGGGCACGGAGGGCACGGAGGAGCTGAAGAAGGAAATTCAGAACTACGTGAAGCACAAGACCGCGCCGTACAAGTATCCGCGCATCGTCGTGTTCCGCGACGAGCTGCCCAAGACGACCAGCGGAAAAATTATCCGCAGTCAACTTTAACATAAGCCGAACCGGGCACGGCGTTGACAAGCCCGGTGAAAAGTGATATAGTTTCCGCATCACGATGCAAATGCAATGACGGAATTAAGCCTTCTTCCCACGCGAAGCAGAGAGCCGGCGGCTGGTGCGAGCCGGTACGCAGTGAAGCGGGCAGTCTCCTTCCCGAGCAGGATTCCCGAAGTTCAGTAGGGGGTCACGGCGCGCCCCGTTATCATGGCGAAGGGTTTACTTGAACCCTGATCGAGTGGCTGCCTCTGGCGGCAATTCGGGTGGTACCGCGAATGATCATCATCGCCCCGGAAACGTATTTCCGGGGCGATTTCTGTTTATAAGCGGGCCGCCGTATGAAAGGAGAGAACCATGAAAAACATCAGACTCACGGAAACGACGCTCGCGCACGGCGCGCAAATGACCTTTAAGGAAAAGCTGGAAACGGCGCGGCTTCTGGACAGCGTCCATGTGGACGCGATCGAAACCTGCCCGGTCGGCGACAAGGCCGACGAAATTCTGGTAAAGACCATCGCGTCGCTGGCGGAGAACAGCGTGATTTCCTGTCCGGTAACGGATGGAGACGTGGAGAAGGCGTGGCGGGCGGTCGGCGGCGCGAAGAAGCCGCGGCTGAACGTGCGCATGCCCGTGTCGGTTCAGCAGATGGAATACACCGGGCACATGAAGCCCGCCGCCATGCTGGACAAAATCGCGGCTGTCGTGTCCGCCGCGAAGGAAAAATGCGGAGACGTGGTCTTCACAGCCATGGACGCGACCCGCGCCGAGAGCGAGTTCCTTGCCTCCGCCGTGCGCCGCGCGCTTGAAGCCGGCGCCGGAACCGTGATTCTGGCGGACGGAGCCGGTGAAATGCTGCCGGACGAGTTCGGCGCGTTTGTCAAGAGCCTGTATCTCTCCGTTCCCGAGCTGCACGACTGCCATGTGGGCGTGTCATGTGCCAATCGGCTGCATATGGCGGTCGGCTGCGCGTTTGAAGCCGTTCGCGCCGGTGCGGTGGAGCTGTGCGTTCGCGCCGCGGACGAGGAAGCGGTGGAGCTGTATCCGATGGCGGAGCTGTTCGCTGCCCGCGGCGAGACCTACGGCGTGGCCAGCGCCATCGACCGCACGGCGCTCCGACGCGCCTGCGAGCGCATCGCGTCGTTTGGAGACGTTCGAAAGACGCGGGAGGAGCCGCCGGTTTCCATGCCGGAAACCGTGAGTCTCAAGCAGGGTGCGAGCATCGGCGAGGTTTCGCACACGGCGCGCGTGCTGGGCTACGACCTGTCGGACGAGGATCTGGCGCGCGTGTACGAGTCCTTCGGCGCGCTGGCGGCGAAGAAGCCCGTTTCGGCGCGCGAGCTGGACGCGATTATCGCAAACGCCGCGCTTCAGGTGCCGCCCACGTACCGGCTTG
>ULRD01029357.1_pt1 | contig 10854 bp, 7 predicted proteins | sample 1955181 | NCBI WGS metagenome assembly ULRD01 (sample SAMEA4835675, study PRJEB28245) | human gut metagenome | biome: gut microbiome; material: fecal sample | place: Denmark | collected 2008
CCATGTGCCAGTGATATGGCATGTAGAAACGTGGATGGTGGCAATCGACATGGTGGAATTCGATAGGGAAGTCAAATCGCCCGCGTTGACGAAATTCATTATATCCATCGTGCTGCATAAAATAGGTGGCTCCTTTCTCATAAAGATAATATTGTTATAAAAAAAGCTATTATTGTACTATGTGAGTAAAAATCCGTTTTTATTTTACTATTTTGTAATTTTGGGGGAATAATTTTTTAGAATATAAAAAATACACAAAAGATAATATTATCTTATTATACCATAAGATAAAACAAGAATGAAGTGCTTCCTAATGATATACTTAACGTGTAATCAAGATAAAGAAATCTTCAGATAATGGATTGGGAGGAAGCAGATATGGCAAAGAGCAGATTGATTGGTGATTATCCAGTAATTGGTATCCGTCCGACAATTGATGGGCGTCGTGGCGTACTCAATGTACGTGGCTCATTAGAGGAGCAGACCATGGGTATGGCTCAGGCTGCCAAGAAATTGTTCGAGGAGAACCTTTGCTATACAAACGGTGAGCCGGTGAAGGTTATCATTGCCAATACCACTATTGGCCGTGTGGCGGAAGCAGCGGCTTGCGCAGATCAGTTCAAAAAGGCTGGTGTTGATATCACGCTGACTGTTACACCGTGCTGGTGCTACGGATCGGAAACGATGGATATGGATCCGATGACAATCAAGGGCATTTGGGGCTTTAATGGCACAGAACGTCCAGGTGCCGTCTATCTGGCTTCGGTGCTCGCTAGCCATGCACAAAAGGGGTTGCCTGCATTTGGTATTTACGGACACGACGTTCAGGAAGCTGATGCAACGGAGATCCCCGAGGATGTTAAGGAAAAGCTTCTTCGCTTTGGCCGTGCTGCGGTAGCAGCAGCGACGATGCGAGGTAAATCTTACTTGCAGATTGGCTCCATCACGATGGGCATCGGAGGATCTATCATCAACCCGGAATTTTTTGAGGAATACCTTGGCATGCGTATTGAATCGGTTGATGAGGTTGAAATCATCCGCCGCATGACAGAAGGCATTTATGACCAGAAAGAGTATGAGAAGGCTCTGGCTTGGACGAAAAAGCATTGTAAGGAAGGTTTCGACAAGAACCCAGACTTTGCGCGCAAGACGGATGAGCAGAAGAAAGAAGCTTGGGAATTTGTCGTCAAGATGATGTGCATCATGAAAGATCTCTACAACGGCAATCCAAACCTGCCAAAGGGCTGTGAGGAAGAGGCTGTTGGCCATAATGCAATTGCTGGTGGTTTCCAGGGGCAGCGTCAGTGGACGGATTTCTATCCCAATGGTGATTTTGCTGAAGCACTCATGAACTCGTCGTTTGACTGGGAAGGCGCACGTGAAAGCTATATTCTGGCAACGGAGAACGATACGCTTAATGGTGTGGCGATGCTCTTCAACAAGCTCTTGACAAATCGCGCACAGATTTTTGCTGATGTCCGGACGTATTGGAGCCCTGAAGCTGTTAAGAAGGCAACAGGCTATGAACTCGAAGGCAAGGCTAAAGAAGGCAAGGGATTCCTGCATCTCATCAATTCCGGTGCAGCTTGCCTTGATGCCTGTGGTGAAGTCAAGGACGGCGATGGCAATTCGGTCATCAAGCCGTTCTGGGAAATGACGGAGAGCGATCAGAAGGCATGCTTGGATGCCACTGAGTGGTGTCCCGCAGACAATGGCTATTTCCGTGGTGGTGGCTTCTCGTCTCGTTACCTGACTCGCGGCGAAATGCCCGCCACAATGGTTCGCGTTAATATCGTCAAGGGTGTTGGACCTGTCCTGCAGCTTGTAGAGGGCTATACGGTCAATCTGCCGGATGAAGTATCGGATAAAATCTGGAAACGCACGGATTACACCTGGCCGTGCACGTGGTTCACGCCACGACTCACGGGTAAGGGCGCTTTTAAGTCGGCGTATGATGTCATGAATAATTGGGGTGCTAACCACGGTGCCATCACGTACGGGCATATCGGTGCTGACCTAATCACGCTCTGCTCAATCCTGCGCATCCCCGTTTGCATGCACAATGTGCCGGAGGAGGAAATTTTCCGCCCGGCAGCCTGGAATGCATTTGGCATGGATAAAGAAGGACAGGATTATCGCGCATGCAAGGCATATGGCCCGATGTATAAGTGATGAGCCTCGGATATGAATTGTAAGTTGGAGGAGATAAGATGACCGAAGAAAAACGCGTACTCGCCTTTGACTTCGGTGCTTCCAGTGGCAGGGCGGTTGTCGGTACATTCGATGGCCGCACCATCCACATGGAAGAGGTACACCGTTTTGCCAATGATCCCGTCATGGTTCGCGGCACGATGTATTGGGATGTCTTGCGTTTGTTTCATGAAATCAAGCAAGGCATGACAAAGGCTCACTTATCTGGACCGATTGCAAGTATCGGTATTGATACCTGGGGTGTGGATTTTGGCTTGCTGGATAAACGTGGGAATTTGCTTGAGAATCCCGTTCATTATCGGGACCAGCGTACTGCTGGCATGGTAGAGAAGGCATTTCTCCATATCTCGCGAGAAGAACTCTATGGAATTACCGGCAATCAGATTATGCCAATCAATACCCTGTTCCAGATGCTTTCGCTGAAGGAGCAGCGTCCAGAGATCCTGGAGCGGGCGGAGACATTGCTGTTCATGCCAGATCTCCTGAATTATTTTCTGTCTGGCGTATGCAGAGCAGAATATTCGATTGCCTCGACAAGCCAGATGCTCGATGCCAGGCAAAAATGCTGGTCAAAGCAGATTCTAGAATCCCTGGCTTTGCCAGATCATATCTTGCCTGAGATCATCCCGACGGGAACACGCATCGGAATGCTTGATACAGCACTTTGCAAGGAACTTGGCCTTGGCCCAGCTGAAGTCATCGCTGTGGCCGGACACGATACGCAGAGTGCCATGGCGGCTGTGCCGACAGAGCAGCAGGAATTTCTGTTTCTTTCTTGTGGCACATGGTCCCTGCTCGGCACAGAACTTGCTGAGCCTGTCATCAATGAAGCATCTGAGCGGGCCAACATCACAAATGAAGGAGGCTATGGCGGCAAGGCATCGTTCCTCAAGAATATCATTGGTTTATGGTTGATCCAGGAATGTCGTCGTCAATGGATGCGAGAAGGACATGAGTATTCTTTCGGGGAACTCGAGCAAATGGCTAGGGTTGCTGAACCCTTTCAATCCTTCATTCATCCTGATGCGCCAGAATTCGTGCCGAGCGGTAATATGCCGGAACGGATTCGTGACTACTGCCGCAGGACAAGTCAGCCTGTACCGGAGTCCATTGGTGCCATTGTCCGCTGCATCGATGAGAGCCTGGCCATGCGTTATCATCAGGCGGCCATGGAACTGGAAAGGTGCTTAGGCCGCACGTATTCGTGCTTGCATATGATTGGCGGCGGAATTCAGAGCCGGTTGCTTTGCCAGATGACGGCAGATGCTTGCGGTAAGAAAATCTTGGCTGGCCCCGTCGAGGCTACGGTGCTTGGCAATATTGCCATGCAACTGCTTTCGGCAGGTGATATCAGGAATTTGCGCGATGCACGGCGAATCATCAGGGATTCCGAGTCTATCCAGACGTATCGGCCAAAAGAATCTGAACGTTGGCAGGAAGAATATCAGAGATGGGAGGCAGTCACATCATGTTAAAGGGTATCCCCCATATTTTATCGCCGGAATTACTCAAGGTGCTATGCGAGATGGGCCACAGCGATCGTATTGTCATTGGCGATGGCAATTTCCCTGCGGAATCGGTCGGCAGAAATTGCAAGGTTGTACGCTGTGATGGTCATGGTGTGCCAGAACTCTTAGATGCTATCTTACAGGTCATGCCACTCGATGCCTATGTCGAAAAACCTGTCAGTCTCATGGAAGTCATGAAAGGTGATCCTGTCAAGACCCCGATATGGGATACGTATAAGGACATCATAGCAAATCATGACCCACGTGGTGCTGAAGCTGTGGGGACAATCGAGAGGTTTGCGTTTTACAAAGAGGCCAGTACGGCATATGCCATTGTGACAACGGGTGAGAGTGCCGTCTATGCAAATGTCATGCTACAAAAGGGTGTCGTACAGGATTGAGGAGGAAATTACGTGAGTTACGAAGATATCAAAGCAGAAATCTGTGATGTTTGCCATAAAATGTGGCAGCTTGGCTGGGTAGCAGCAAATGATGGCAATGTGACAGTCAAGTTGGAGGATGGGACATTTCTTGCTACGCCGACAGGAATCAGCAAGAGCTTCATCACACCGGAAAAGCTCGTGCGGATTGATGCGGAAGGCAAGGTGCTCGAGGCCAAGGAGGGCTATCGTCCATCTTCCGAGATCAAGATGCACATGCGCTGCTACAAGGATCGTGATGATGTCGGCGCCGTGCTGCACGCGCATCCGCCCACGGCTACGGGCTTTGCCGTGGCGCATATTCCACTCGATCGTTACGATATGATTGAGACGGTCGTTTCATTGGGGTCTATCCCGATTACGCCGTATGGTACGCCGTCTACTTATGAGGTACCAGAAGCCATTGCTCCATATATCCAGAATCATGATGCTGTGCTGTTGGAAAATCACGGTGCGCTGACGATGGGGGCTGACCTCATCAGTGCGTATTACAAAATGGAGACAGTCGAGCTCTTTGCGAAGATTAATCTCGTAGCGTACCAGCTCGGGGGACCGAAGGAGATATCGAAAGATAATATCGATAAGCTGATCAAGCTCCGCAGTTATTACGGGGTAACGGGGCGCCATCCTGGATATCGCCATTATGCCAAAGATTGAAGGAGCATAATCAGGACTAGATGGGAATGTGAAATTGAAGAGATAGCGATAGAGCAAATCAAGAAAATGATTGCCTGAATCTCAGGCAGTCATTTCTAAAAGGAGGGCTAATATGAAAGAAGAAGGCTTTGCAACTGCTGTGCAGTCAGACATCCAGGAGGCATCTGCGCCTGTGGTACCAAAGGAATACCGGTTGTACTTCGGCCTGCTTGTCACGTGCTTTGCACTTTGGGGCCTGCTCAATAATATGACGGATAATCTCGTGCCGTCATTTGCGAAGATATTCATGATAAAAGCGGTAGACTCATCCTTAGTACAGGTCGCTTTCTATGGAGCTTATGCTGTGTTAGCTTTGCCAGCAGCCTTTATCATCAAACGGTACTCTTACCGCATCGGTGTCTTGGTCGGTCTAGGATTTTACATGGTCGGTGCTTTCGGCTATATCCCAGCGGCCATCCTGCAAAGCTATAATCTGTTCCTCGTTTCAATCTTCGTTCTGGCCGGCGGCCTGTCGGTCCTCGAGACAACGTGTAATCCTTTTGTCCTCTCTCTCGGCGATGAATCTACGAGTGTCCGTCGCCTGAATTTTGCTCAGGCATTCAATCCGCTAGGCTCGATGGCGGGGCTGTTCCTGGCAAAGTATGTCATTCTCTCGCATTTGAATCCGGCAACGCTGGAGGACCGCCTGGCCATGACGCCGGATCAGCTCGCCGCTGTGCGCGATGTCGAGCTCTTCTGGGTTTGCGTGCCGTATGTCGGCTTGATTCTCATTGCCTTTATTATTTGGTGCGCTTTCTTCCGCAGCAAGCTGAACGATAAGGACGCTGGCGAAGAGATGACCGTCAAAGAAGCCCTCTCGCGCCTCATCCATCTGCCGCGCTATGCATTCGGTGTCGTGACGCAGTTATGTTGGCGTACAGATTGCCGTCTGGACCTGGACCATCAAGTACGCGATGGTAAATCTGCATGTCATTGAAGCTGAGGCCGCGAATTTCTACATTTACTCGATTTTTCTTTTCATCGGCTGCCGCTGGATTTGCACGTGGCTCATGAAGTACATCACCCCCGCTAAGATGATGGCAGTCTTTGCACTGGGTGGCATTCTCTGTTGTTTCGGCACGATCTACCTGCCAATCGATGTCTCGATTTACTGCCTGATTGGCATCTCTGGATGCATGTCGCTGATGTTCCCGACGATTTATGGCATTGCCCTGCGTGGCCTCGGCCCCGAGGTCAAGTTCGGTGCGGCTGGCCTGATTATGGCAATTCTTGGCGGTGCAATCATCACGCCGATGATGGGTGCATTGGTCGATAACAGCACGCTGGCATTCCTCGTCAGTGGCTTTAACGCCGAACAGACGGCTATCCGTTCGGCGTTCTACCTGCCGGCCTTCTGCTTTGCTGTAGTCCTGGTGTACTCACTGGCCTTCCGCAATGTAAAAGACTAAGGCCAATAGGAGCGTAAATCTGCAAATATAAGGCGAGAACCCCATCAAGATAGATATCTTGATGGGGTTCTTGTTTCTTGATATACTGTGTCAGGGGATATCCCTAAGAGCGAACACAGCATGTTGCTGTCATCTACGATGCAATATGATGGTCATCGGTAGTCGAGTCGTCGTGCTTGGCATAAATCCGGACAGAAAGGGACGTGATGCCTTTGGTATCACGCAACGGATGCCTGCTTCTATGGAAGCGTTCTTCTCGTCGGAGGTCACCGTAGCCACGGCTTGTGGATTGGCGGTGCTTTTTGCACTGGTCTTTCTTGCCTTGGTCGTGCTGGCTTCCTTCGGCGTCATTGACGGTAAGTTCCTGCTGGAACTGATCCGAGCATTCCGAAAATAACCTTCGACGTACATCCAGATGTGAAAAAACCGCCCCGGCAAGGACGGTTTCTTCGGATGTACGGTGGCCATCAGCGTTAGCGGCGCTGTTTGTATGGCCGAAATATTTTTCACCTTACAATATGCCAAGCTGACCATCTTAGTGGTTCGCTCTTTTTATCTGTCTATATTATACAATAGCGATTTACAAACGTCAATTTTCATTTTGGTCCTGTCCTCATGGTCATCTGCACGATGAGGACAGGTCTTTTTAGTGGTAGAGCAGTTCGAGCAGGGCTTTTGTCACGGTGCCGGGCTTGATGGCGTTCATGCAGGCGTTTGTCCTGTGGCGGCACTTTGTCTTGCAGCAGGCGGTGCACTCGTGGGGGGAGAGGATGAAGTGGTGACCTTTTGTCAGCGGTCCGTAGATGCCCGGATGGGTCGGGCCCCAGAGGGAGAGGGTCGGTAGTCCGACGGCTTCGGCGATGTAGAGCGGGCCGGTGTCGCCGGTCAGCAGCAGGTCGGACTCGCGGAAGATTGCGGCGAGCTCCAGGAGACTCGTCTGGCCGGCAATCGAGAGGGAGGCGCGGCCTTCCATCTCCTGCTGGGCGCGCTCGATGTAGACTTGGTCGGACGGCGCGCCGGTGAAGACGATCTGGATGTTCTCGGGCAGGTTGGCGAGCGCGCGGCCGAAGAATTCGGGCGGCCAGTTCTTGTCGGGCCATGTCGTGCGCGTGTTGACGAGCAGAAGCGGCTGCTGCGGGTCGTGCAGCGTGACCTTCTTATCCGCGAAGAACGTCTCGGCGAAGCCATCGTAGGTGTCGGGCAGCTTGAGCACGAGGCCGGGCATGAAGTCCTCGGGGCCGATGCCGAGCGGCGCGAGTGCCGTCATGTAGCGGCGTATCTTGTGGCGTTCGGGGATGTCCGGTGCCATCTCGGTCATGAAGAGGAAGTTGCCCTCGTGGCGCTCGTGGATGCCGATGCGGCGCGGCGCGCGGCTCATGCGCGTCAGCATGCCTGAGAGGAAGAGCCCCTGGATGTCGAGCGCGATGTCGAATTCGTACTGGTGCAGCAGCGCGGCAGCTTCCTTGAGTGTCTGGCGGACGGTGCGCAGGTCGAGATGCGCTGCCGCCTTGCCGAACGTCCGGCGGTCCCAGACGAGCAGGCGGTCGATGTCGGGGTTGTTCTCGAGCAGGATGCTGGCGGGCGGGCTGACGAGCCAGGTGATATGGCAGTCCGGCACGAGCCGCTTGAGGTTGTGGACGACGGCCGTCGAGTGCAGCACGTCGCCGATGGCGCTGAGGCGCACGACGAGGATGCGCGCGCCGTGCGGAAGTTTTTGTTCGTTCATGATGCTCTCTTTTCTGTTCGCAGTGAGTGAAATATGTTAAGATGAAAGGAATGAAATCTACTTTATCTTAGCATAGTTGCGAAGCAGAAGAAAGGCGGGAATACGGTGATCGATGAGGAGCAGATCCGGGCAGTGGCGACGGATGCCGCCTACAAGCGCGGTGTCCGCTATTTCAGGCGCGGCGCCGTCGGGCATCTGGCGCGGCAGGAGGATGGCAGGAGCTACACGGCCGTCGTCGAGGGAACGGAGGCATATCATGTCCGCATCAGCCTGACGGAGGCGGGCGATGAAGTCGAGTCGTTCCACTGCGACTGCCCGGCCGCCGCGCAGTACCTCGGCGCCTGCAAGCATGTCGTCGCCGTGCTCAAGACTGTCCAGCAGCAATCCATGGCTGGCTGTTCCTCTCAGGGAACGGATGCGGGCGGCCGCCGTCTGCTGCAGGGCTTCCAGTTGGCGGCGCAGCTGCCATCCGCTCCGCTGCAGGAGCCCGTCTACCTCGTCCCGCGCCTCTTCGTCGAGAGTGCGCCAGGCAGGGTCGAGAGCTGGCTCGAGTTCCGCATCGGCATGAGCCGCCTCTACGTCGTGCGCAATCTCATGGAGCTCCTGCAGTGCGTGATGGCGGGGGAGGACTACTCGCTTGGCCGCAATAATGTGATACACACGGCATCGCTGCGCTGGGCCGACGGCGTCTCCGAGAGGCTCTGGGCCTTCATGCAGCAGGCGTACCGCGACGAGAAGAGTCTGCTGCGCCACCAGCCGGCGCTCTCTTACATGCACGCGCTGCAGAAAAGCACGGTCTTTGAGCACAAGATGATGCACCTGACGCCGAGCCTGCTCGAGGACTTCCTCGCCATCATGGGGGAGACGTCCATCGAGCTGCACATCGACGGCAGCGAGGCCATCGCGGCACACCTGCGCGAGGGAAAGCCCGCCATCCATCTGGAGGTCAGCCGCCTCGCTGACAGGAGCGGCCGCATCACGCTGGAGGACGGAGACCTCACGCCGCTCTCGGAGGACTGCCGCATCCTCTACCAGCACGAGGCCATCTACCGGGTGGCGGATGCGTTCGGCCGCGCGCTGCAGCCGCTCTGGCAGGCGTTTGCGCGCGCGACGAGCGTGCAGCTCTCGCATGGCGACATGACGCCGTTCTTCAGCAGCATCCTGCCGGCCGTCGAGCAGGTCGCGGATGTCGATGTCGACGCTGGCTTCGAGGAGGAATTCCTGCTCGTGCCGCTCACGGCAGAGCTCTGCCTCGACTACGAGGGCGAGGGCATCGCCGTGAAACCCGTCTTCGTCTACGACCACATCCGATTCAATCCCGTCGTGCAGGCGGCGCCGGAGGCCGATGAGGGTCACCTGCTCGTACGCGACAGCGAGGCGGAACAGGCGGTGCTCGCCGTCTTTGCGCGTTATGGCTTCGTGAAGAAGCGCGACCAGTTCGTCCAGCTCGACGAAGAGAAGAGCTACGACTTCCTCACGCAGGGGCTCGAGGAGCTGCCAGAGCGCGTCGAGATCTTCTACGAGGCGAGCTTCGAGCGCCGGCCCGTGCGCCCCATGCCGAAGGTCACGGCCGGCGTCAGCGTCAACGACATGGACCTCCTGGAGGTTACGTTCAACATGAAGGATGTCGACTACCAGGAACTTTTAGACATCCTCGACTCCTACCGCCAGAAGAAGCGCTACCACCGCATGAAGGACAGGAGCTTCGTGACGCTCGGCGACCAGCAATTGCGCGCCATCGCCTCGCTCGTGGAGAACGCGGGGCTGCGGCAGAAGGACCTGGCAGGCGGCAAGGTAGAACTGCCGCTATCAGAGGCCATGTACCTCGACGGACTCGCGCGCGACGACGGGGGCTTGCAGCTCACGCGCAGCCGCCGCTTCCGCGAGATCGTGCGCGGCATCCGCCAGCCGCAGGAGGCCGACTATGAGGTGCCGCCTTCGCTGAAGCCCGTGCTGCGCGACTATCAGGTCACGGGCTTCAAGTGGCTCTCGAGTCTCGCGGACCATCACCTCGGCGGCATCCTCGCAGATGACATGGGCCTTGGCAAGACACTGCAGGTCATCACCTTCCTGCTCGCCAGGAAAGCGCCCGAGGCGCCGCCCTCGCTCGTCGTCGCGCCGACCTCGCTGCTCTACAACTGGCTCGAGGAAATCGCCCGCTTCGCGCCCGCGCTTCAGGCGGTGGCCGTGGCGGGCTCGAAGGCGGAGCGCCGCGCCCAGCTCGAGCAGGCGGGCGGCGTCGACGTCATCGTGACGACGTACGACACGCTCAAGCGTGACATCGACCTCTACGCGCAGCGCCGCTTCGCCTGCATCTTCCTCGACGAGGCGCAGCACATCAAGAACCCCGCAACGCAGAGTGCGCGCGCCGTCAAGAAACTGTCGGCCGACACCTGCTTTGCGCTGACGGGCACGCCCATCGAGAACACGCTGACAGAGCTCTGGTCCATCTTCGACTTCCTGATGCCGGGCTACCTCGGCAGCCAGTCGAAGTTCAAGCAGCGCTTCGAGCTTCCCATCGTGCGCGCCGAGGACAAGAAAGCTGCCAAGGCACTGCGGCAGCGCGTCATGCCATTCATCCTGCGCCGCATGAAGAAGGATGTCTTAAAGGAGCTGCCCGACAAGGTCGAGCGCAAGCTCGTCGGTGAGATGACGCCGCAGCAGGCGAAAGTCTACCGGGCCTACTTCATGAAGAGCCAGCGCGACTTCCTGCGCGAGGTCAGCCTCGCGAGCCTCGGAGAGCAGCGCATCAAGATCCTCGCCATCCTCACGCGCCTGCGCCAGATCGCCTGCGACCCCTCGCTCTTCCTCGAGAGCTACCACGGCGGCTCAGGCAAGCTCGACATGCTCGAGGAGCTCATCGC
>ULRD01000291.1_pt1 | contig 10841 bp, 7 predicted proteins | sample 1955181 | NCBI WGS metagenome assembly ULRD01 (sample SAMEA4835675, study PRJEB28245) | human gut metagenome | biome: gut microbiome; material: fecal sample | place: Denmark | collected 2008
CCTGCCGCGCGGCGGCGAGGAGACTTGCGGGGCTGGTGTAGCCGCAGGTCTGGAACATCATGTTGTTCATTATCACCCAGCCGACGAGCGGGAGCGTCACGCACTGGCAGCGCAGGGCGAAGGAGCCGATGGCGATGACCTCGGCGTCGCCCTGACGGAACAGGGCGATGAGCCTGTCAGAGAGTACAAAGCCCACGACTGCTGTCACCAGCAGGACGGCCGACGCGACCTTGACGCCGAACCAGAACGCCTTTTCGACGCGCTCACGCTTGCCAGCGCCATAGTTGAAGCCGCAGACCGGCTGGAATCCCTGGCCGAAGCCTATCACCGCCGAGCCTGCAAACTGGCATATGCGCCCGACAATCGACATTGCAGCGATAGCCGCGTCCCCGTAAGGCCCGGCGGCGCGGTTGAGCATCATAACTGAGAGACTGCCGAGCCCCTGCCGCACCAAAGAGGGAAGACCGCCGCCGAATATCTGCCCCATTACGGACGGCATGCAGCGCACGTATCTGAACCGGAGCGGCACACAGCCCGCGCGTCTCAGTGCCCAGAGCAGTATCACAAAGCTCACGAGCTGGCTGAGCGCTGTAGCCGCCGCGGCGCCCGCGACACCCATATCAAAGGTGAAGATGAACAGCGGGTCGAGCGCAACATTGAGCACCGCGCCTGAGGTGATGCCGATCATGGCAAAATTTGCGTTGCCCTGAAGACGGAGTTGGTTATTGAGCACGAGCGCCGCCGTCATATACGGTGCGGCAAAAAGTATATACCGCATGTATTCTTTGGCATATGGCAGTATCGTCGCCGTCGAGCCGAGGAGCAGGGAGAGAGGTTCGAGGAACAGCTGGCCGAGGACGCATATTATAAGCCCCGCACCGATGGCGCCTGCAAAGCCGCAGACGGCCAGCGTCTCCGCGTCCTCCACGTCTCCCGCGCCGAGGTGCCGGGAGATGGAATTGCCCGAGCCGTGCCCGAAGAAAAAGCCCGTCGCTTGAATGATCGCCATCAGCGGCAGCGCGACGCCCACCGCGCCCGTCGCGGCGTTGGAGCCGAGCTTGCCGACAAAGTAGGTATCGGCCATATTGTACAGCGCCGTTATGAGCATGCTTATTATCGTCGGCACGGCCATGCGGCAAATAAGCCCCTCGACCGGGGCTGTGAGCATCATCTTCTGTTTTTCCGTCTGCGTCATCTGTGCGTACTCTTTCTATTCTTTATATAAATATTCTAACACAGAACCATATGCCCGCGCAAGCAAAAGACTTTTTGACACCGGAGCACGGCAGTGATATTATTAAGTCAATCTTATATAAAAGAGGAAGGGATAGCATATGGGTATTCTTTCGCTGCTCAACAGCACTCCGATGTATGCCATCTGCGGCGGGATAATCGCCTTTGTCGCCGCTGTGTGCATCGTGTTCATGGTTCGCGCCTACCGCGCCGGTATCGCCATGGGGATGGACCCGGTGAAGCTCAAGCGCGCGATCACCTCCAGCGCCACATTCTCCGTCCTGCCGAGCGTCGGCATCCTGCTGGGCGTCATCGCGCTCTCCGGAAGCCTCGGCACACCGTGGCCGTGGCTGCGACTGTCCGTCATCGGCGCGCTGCATTATGAGACGCAGGTCGCGCAGGCGGCGGCTGAGGCCGTCGGCATAGGCGGGCTCTCTGCGGCGGACATGACCGCGCAGGCCTTTTCCACCATTGCGCTCCTGATGAGCGTGTGCATCATGTGGGGGATGGTTCTGTCGGTGTTCTTCAACAAGCGCTATCTCGGCCGTCTCGGCAGCGGTAAGAAGACCGGCACCGGCGGCGCGGGCTTCGGCGATATTGCCATGACCGCGATGTTCATCGGCCTTGTCTCGGCGTACATAGGCAGCTATATCGGCACCATCGTCTCCGGTAACGGTCTGTTTACCTTCACCGGCAACGTCATGCCGCTTATCGTCGCGGTCGTCTCAGGGGCTGTGATGGCGCTTTTCGTCTACCTTGCGGAAAAGAAAAAGCAGGGCTGGGTCGACAGCTTCTCCGTTGCCGGCAGCATGCTCATCGGCATGGCGGCTGCCGTGCTCATAAAGCTTTAAGGAGGTGCGGATATGGATAAAAATTACTTTGAGCGCTACAATTCCCGCACGCATACCATTGGGCGCGTGAGCTCCGTTATCGTTCTCATAATGCTCGTCGGCGCGCCGTTTCTCATCGGCGCGTACCTCGGCGCAATGCCCGACCTCGGCGCGGCGGCCAAGGCTTTTATCTCTGTCGGCCTTGTGTGGACGGTGAGCAGCGTTGTGGAATTCCTTGTCTACACGCCGATGCTCGGCGCGGGCGGCGGCTACCTCGCATTTATTACCGGCAACCTCATAAATATGAAGATACCCTGCGCTGTCAACGCGCGCGATATCGTCGGCGCAAAGACCGGTACGCCCGAGAATGAGATCATCTCCACGCTCTCAATCGCAACCTCATCACTTGTGACGATAGTGGTGCTCGCGCTCGGCGTGCTGCTGCTCGTGCCGCTGCAGCCGGTGCTCCAGAGCCCGGCGCTCCAGCCCGCGTTTGAAAACGTCGTCCCCGCACTCTTCGGCGCGATGGCGTATAAATATTTCCGCGGCAATATGAAAATCGCGGCGGCACCGCTGTTTATCATGAGCATGCTGTTCGTGTTCGTCCCGTCGCTCACCGCGTCGACGAGCTTTATGATAATACCGTCGGGCGCGATGGCCATCGGCATTGCATACCTGCTTTATAAGAAAGGGGCGAGGACATGAAATATCTTCTGCTGATACCGGCGCTGCTTGTGCTGCTTTTGCTCATCGCCCTTGTGCGCACACTGCTCATGCCCAATAAGCGCTCTGACTACGCCGCCCCGGAGGCAGACGCCAGGGCGATGCTACTTGCGCAGAAGCTCTCGAAGATGATCCAATACGACACGACCTCTCACGCGAATGTCCACGAGGAAGAGAAGTTCCTCGGCTTTCATAAGGTACTTGAAGAGCTGTTCCCGCTGGTGCATGAAAAGCTCGAGCGCACCGTCATTGACGGCAACCTCCTGTATTACTGGAAAGGCAAAAGCAGTGAAAAGCCCATCCTCCTTATGAGCCATCAGGACGTTGTCCCTGCTGAGGGCGAGTGGCTGCACGAGCCGTTTTCCGGCGACATTGCTGACGGCAAGGTCTGGGGGCGCGGCGCATCCGATACCAAGTGCTCGGTCATGGCTTTCTTTGAGGCGGTAGAAGAGCTGCTGCGCGAGGGATATACTCCCGAATGCGACGTGTACCTTGCCTCCTCATGCACCGAGGAGTGGGCGGGCGACGGTGCGCCGAAGATCGTTGAGGAGCTCAAGCGCCGCGGCGTGGAGCTGTTTATAGTCTGCGACGAGGGCGGCGGCATAATCTCAGAGCCCATCGGCGGCATAAAGGGGAACTTTGCAATGGTCGGCGTGTTCGAGAAAGGCAAGGCCGATGTGAAATTCACCGCGCGCTCCACCGGCGGCCATGCCAGCGCCCCGGCGAAGAACACGCCTATCGCACGCCTTGCGGCGTTCGTGAACGAGGTCGAGACGCACACGCCGTTTAAGAAAAAGTTTCTGCCCGAGGTGAGCGCGATGTTTGCGCGCCTTGCGCCCTACGCTCCGTTCGGACTCAAGCTCGTCATGGGCAACCTCTGGCTCTTCGCCCCGATAATGAAGCCCGTCCTCGGCAGGATAAGCGCGCAGGCCGGCGCGATGCTCCAGACGACGATAGCCTTCACCATGCAGTCAGGTTCCGATGCATATAACGTCCTACCGCAGGAGGCGACGCTCGGCGCAAACATGCGCTTCATCCCGCATCAGGGTGAAAAGGAGAGCCTTGAGATCATCAAAGCCCTTGCCGCAAAGCACGGCCTTGAGACGGAGATCGTCCACTCCAACGACTATACCGAGCCTGTCGACATAAACGGCGAGGCCTTCAAGCTCGTCGAAAAGGTCATCGGCGAGACCTTCCCCGGCCTGCCTGTCAGCCCCTATGTAATGACCGGCGCGACCGACGCGCAGTTCTATCAGCCGATATGCCCGAGCTGCATCCGCTTTGCGCCAGTCATCTACGGCCCCGAGCAGATGAAGGGTATGCACGGCCTGAATGAGAACATCGAATACAACTGCCTGCCCGGCGCGGTGAGCTTCTATCAAAACCTCATCAAAGCGCAGAAGCGGTGAAACCTTTGATATGCAAAACGGACGTACCAAGTAAGGTACGTCCGTTTTCCGTGTGTATTATTATCAGCCGTTGAGGATGCTCATGAACTCCTCGCCGGTGATGGTCTCTTTCTCGTAGAGGTGCTTTGCAAGCTCGTCGAGCTTTTCGCGGTTGTCGGTGAGGATCTTCAGCGCCTTTTCGTGCTGGCTCTTTACCAGCTCCACGACCTTGCGGTCGATCTCGCGCTGGGTGTCCGCGGAGCAGGCAAGCGAGGTATCCCCGCCGAGGTACTGGTTCGTCACCGTTTCGAGCGCGACCATGTCAAACTCCTCGCTCATGCCGTAGCGGGTTATCATCGCGCGGGCAAGCTTCGTGGCCTGCTCAATGTCGTTTGATGCGCCGGTCGTGATGGAGCCGAAGATGAGCTCCTCCGCCGCGCGGCCGCCGGTGAGCGTCGCGATCTTGTTTATAAGCTCGTCCTTCGTCATAAGATAGTGGTTGCCCTCGTCTACCTGCATCGTGTAGCCGAGCGCGCCGGAGGTTCTCGGCACGATGGTTATCTTCTGCACGGGGGCGGAGTTAGTCTGCTTTGCCGCGACGAGCGCGTGGCCTATCTCATGGTAGGCGACGATGTGCTTTTCGTGGTCGGTGAGTATCGCGTTCTTCTTCTGGTAGCCCGCGATGACGACCTCGATGCTCTCCTCAAGGTCAGCCTCTTCGACTATCTTGCGCCCGTTCCTGACCGCGCGCAGCGCCGCTTCGTTCACAATGTTTGCAAGCTCCGCGCCGGAAGCGCCGGAGGCCATACGCGCGATCTTGTTGAAATCGACATTGTCAGCGAGCTTTATCTTCTTCGCGTGGACCTTGAGTATCTCCTCTCTGCCCTTGAGGTCGGGCAGCTCGACCGGTACGCGGCGGTCGAAACGGCCGGGACGCGTCAGCGCCGGGTCGAGGGCATCGGGCTGGTTCGTCGCAGCGAGGATGATAACGCCGTTGTTGCCCTCGAAGCCGTCCATTTCGGTCAGCAGCTGGTTGAGGGTCTGCTCGCGCTCGTCGTTGCCCATGACGTTGCCCTGACGCTTCTTGCCTATCGCGTCTATCTCGTCGATGAACACGATGCAGGGCGCCTTTTCCTTGGCCTGCTTGAAGAGGTCGCGCACCTTGCTCGCGCCCATGCCGACGAACATCTCCACAAACTCGGAGCCCGACATGGAGAAGAACGGCACGTTCGCTTCACCCGCAACGGCCTTTGCCAGCATCGTCTTACCGGTTCCCGGAGGGCCTACGAGCAGCACGCCTTTGGGCATGTTCGCGCCGACCTCGCGGTACTTTTCGGGGTTATGCAGGTATTCGACGATCTCGGTGAGGTTCTCCTTGGCTTCCTCCTCACCGGCGACGTCGTCAAACCTTATGCCGTCAGCGGACTTGACATAGACCTTCGCGCTCGAGCCGCCCATGTTGAACATCAGGGAGTTCGGCCCGCCGTTCATCATCTTCTTGCTCATCACGTCGCCGATCCAGACGAAGATAAGTATAGGCAGCACCCATGTCAGCACGAAGCTCAGGAGCGGGGAGGTCTGCTCGACGATCTCGCTGGAGAACTCCGCCCCGGCTTTATACAGGCGCTCGGTGCGGTCGGGATCGTCCATCAGGCCGGTCTTGTAGAAGCTCTGCCCAGACTTGTCTGTGAAGATGATCTGATTAGTCTCGATCTCGACCTTGCCTATATCTCCCTTTTCGGTCATGTCCATGAAGGTGCCGTAGTCGACCTCCTTGACTGCCGCGTTCGCCATTGCGGGCACGGCGAGGAGGTTGAACAGCAGCACCGCCAGCATGGCGACGACGGCATAGTATACAAGCGGTCTTTTTGGGTTTTTGATTTCTTTCATGTTGATCGCCTCATTTTATATTGATTTACAGGAAAAACTTCTTATGCAGCGATTCTCTGAGCGGGCGGCATATGCCGATGACTATCAGCATTACGCCGAGGATGAAGCTCACCGAGAACGGATAGAACGACCAGATAAACTCGTCGTGTACATGGAAGTTCAGGTTCAGCAGGAACTCCACCAGCACCGTGTAAGCGCCCGAGAGGATTATCGTCCCGCCGAAGATGAACAGGTAGCCCTTGCGCATGTACTTGAGCAGCGTGACCGCCGCGGTGAGGATGAGCCCGGCCACTGCCGTCACGGGCAGGGCGAAGCTCAAAAACCAGTGCCCGCCGGTCGCGCAGTTTATATACAGCAGGTAAAGCGCCGTCATCGCAAAGTCCACCGGGATGAAGATGACGGGGTTCGGGTGCCGGAACCAGAGCGGCAGGACTACCAGCGTATAGAGCAGCACGACCGCGCCGACAGCGTAGCCCGACCAGATTATCTTTCCGTTTATCTGCCAGTCACACAGGAGCGTGGTGACTATCGGCAGCAGGAACAGCATCGTCACGACGAACATTATACCCGAGTGGTTCACCTTTTCCGGCTGCGTCGCAGGCATGCGCGGATATTGCGGCTCACCGTCCGGGCGGCTCAGCTCCGGGTTAAAAACAACAGTCCCGCACAGGGGGCATTTCTTCTCGCTGTCAGCCAGCTCGACTCCGCATTTTATACAGTACATCTATCTCTCATTCCTTTCCGCGCGTCAGCGTTCGTTGCTCTCGACCTTGACGTGAACGCCAAGCTCGCGCAGCACCTTATAGAAGTGCATCTCAAGCTCCGGCTCGGTGATCGAGCGCACGAGGTTGAGATATATCGTCCCGCCGTAGGACAGCAGCGCGCAGTTATACGCCGTCTTTGACGGCACGCCTATGATGAAGTCCATGCGCGTAACATACTGCCGCATGATCTCCGGCAGCTTCACAAGGCCGAGGTTCGACATGCACAGGCATGACTTGCATTCACCCACCGCGTCGAACACCGCTTTCATCGCCGCGTTCTTTACCACCAGCGGCATCACCTTGAGTATCGGCGACTTTTCGCTGTTGACGTTTGTCGCGATCTTGGTGCTCATCTGCTTTGCCGTGACCTCCATGCCCATGCGGTGGTGGACATTGTTGCATATCTCCGCAAAGCTGTATTCGCCGAGCTTGGGATCTATCTCAGGCGTTACATAGAGCGCAAAGTTGCGCATGGTCCTGCTCGGGAACAGGCTGCGCAGATTGACCGGAACCAGCACCTTGACGGGTCTGCGCAGCCGGCGGAAGGGCACCTGCTCGGCCTGCAGGCGGAGTATCGCCTGCATCATCGCCGCCGTCAGAAACTCCGTGACCGTCGCGTTATACTCGTGCGCCGTTTTGCGCACGGCGTCAGAATCGAGCATAAAGGTCGTCAGGTGCACAAAGCCGTCCGGCTCCGTCTCGCCCTTGAGCGTGTAGGCGTTGGCCTCCTTGCGGCTTGCGGCGTAGGGGCCGCAGTTCTTGAGGAAGCTGTCCTCCAGCTCCTCGGGCGACGGTTCTTCGAGCCTGCCGAGCACGCCATTTTCCGCCGGGATGCTGATGCCGTATTTGCGCGTCAGGTACTCGGCAACGAGGGTCTTGAGGAATATCATCCCGCCCGTGCCGTCGGTGAGCGCGTGGAATATCTCAACGGCTATGCGGTTTTTATAGGCGATCACGCGGAAGGCGCACTGGCTTATCTCCTTATGCGACATGTGCGCAAGGGGATAGGCCTGCTCGCTCTGTATCTCCGGGACCTCCGGTACGCGCTCGAGGTAGAACCAGAACAGCCCGCGCCGCAGCCGCACGCCGATGGACGGGAAGCGGCGCAGCGTGACGTCGAGCGCCGTGCGCAGCACCTCCTTGTCGACCGGTTCCGTGAGTGTTGCGGACAGGCGGAAGACGTTGCTCCACTTCTTGCGCCGCGCGGCGGGGGATATCTTTGCTGCGTTATCCAGCCGCAGCCACTTCTGCTTCTGCTCCGCGGCCATGACCTTTGTGAGGAACTTGTTCATATCCTCAAAGTCAGACATGTTCTCATTGAGCATATAGAGCACATAGGCGTGCCAGCGCTCGGGCGCTATGATCATCTGGCTTGAGCACCCGGCCTCCAGCAGCCTTTCGTGCATCCTGCGCGAATCGTCCAGCAGTATCTCATCCCCGCCGACGAAGATAAGCGACGGCGGCAGACCCGTGAGGTCGCCGAAGAGCGGCGATACCTCCGGTGCATCCTTCGGCGTCACGCCTCCGGTGTAGCACCCAGAATAGAAATTCAGCAGCTCCTCAGTGAGCGAGGGGTCGTTATCGCGGTTCACTGCATAGCTTTCGCCTGAGCAGGTGAGATCCGTCCACGGCGAGATGGCAATGATGCCGCAGGGCAGCGTCATGCCCTTTGACTTCAGGCGCAGGCACAGCACGTAGATGAGCCCTCCGCCCGCGCTCTCGCCGCACAGGCATATCTGTCCCGGCGTGTAGCCCTTGGACAGCAGATAGCGGTAGCTCTCCTCCGCGTCGTCCACCGCGGCGGGGTAGGGCGATTCGGGCGCGAGGCGGTAGGCCGCGCAGAACACGCGCACTCCGCACTCCGCCGCGAGCGTCGAGCCGAAGCCCTTGGCATATTCAAGGTCGCCGCAGGTATAGCCGCCGCCGTGCAGATAGAGCACGACGCCGGAGCGCCGCTCCTCCTTGGGGATTATCCACGCGCCCTCGAAGCCCTCAAAGGGGTGATCCTTCACGATGACGTTGTGGCGGTGGATGACCTCCATAAGCTCGCCGAGCTTGTCCTGCCCCTTGCGCGTCACCTCAAGCGAGCATGAGGCGACAAAGGGCTTGAAGAAATTGAGCTGCGACCTGACAAGTTTTGCAGAAAGTCCCATTTATCCGTCCTTTACCCCGGCACACGCCGGGGATGATTGTTAGTCTTAATTTATTATTATAGCAGAAATTTACAGCCTTATCAAGACAGACTATTACCACCGACTGCCTAACACATGTCATATACAAGACGGCCTTTTGCGCAAGATTTTGTTGGCAAAGGCGGCGGCGCATGGTATAATACTATAGTTAACAACTCAACGGAGGAGCGGCGCGGGACGCGCGGCGCATTTGAGATATGGAAAAACGTGAATTTATCGACGCGGGACGCATCGTGAACACGCACGGCGTCGCGGGCGAGGTGAAGATAGAGGTCTGGCTGGATTCGCCGAAGTTCTTCCGGAGCTTCAAGCGCATATACCTCGGCGAGCGGGAGATGAAGGTCGTCTCCGCAAGGACGCATAAGGACTTCGTAATAGCAAAGCTTGAGGGCATTGACGATATAAACGCCGCGATGGCGCTCAAGGGTCGCGAGGTAACAGTCCGCCGCGAGGACGCGGCGCTGCCGCACGGGGCGTTCTTCCTTCAGGATATCCTCGGCGCGCGTGTAGTGGACGAGGATGGGAACGAGATAGGCGAGCTGGTCGAGATAATGGAGCGCCCGGCGTCAAATGTGTATGTCGTGAAAGGGGAGACGGAGCACCTGATCCCCGCCGTGCCGGAGTTCGTGCTGGCGACGGACGCGGAGAACGGCGTCATAACCGTGAGGCTCATCGAGGGAATGTAAGGCAATGCGCATAGATATAATGACGCTTTTCCCCGCGACGGTCGATGCGGTGCTTCATGAGAGCATCATAGGCCGCGCGGCGAAGAATGGCATAGTTGAAATAAACTGCGTGCAGATACGCGACTATACCGAGAACAAGCAGAATCAAGTGGACGACTACCCCTACGGCGGCGGCTTCGGCTGTGTGATGATGGCGCAGCCGCTCAAGAGCTGCCTTGACGCGATAAAGGCACAGACGGAGGGGATGCGCCGCCGCGTGATATACATGTCACCGCAGGGCAAGCCCTACACGCAGGAGACGGCAAAGCGCCTCAAGCGCGATTACGATCATCTTGTACTCGTCTGCGGGCACTATGAGGGTGTGGACGAGCGCTTCATCGAGGAGTGCGTCGATGAGGAGATATCCCTTGGCGACTTTGTCCTCACCGGCGGCGAGATCGCGGCGATGGCCGTGGCCGATTCGGTGTGCCGCCTTGTGCCGGGAGTGCTTGCCGATGAGCAGTGCTACACCGGCGAGAGCCACTGGGACGGGCTGCTGGAGTACCCGCAGTATACGCGCCCGGAGGTCTGGGAAGGGCGCGCCGTGCCGGAGGTGCTGCTGAACGGAGATCACAGCCGCGTAGAGCTGTGGCGCCGCCGCCAGCAGCTTGAGAGAACAAAGGAGAAAAGACCGGATATGTACGAAAAATTCGAGCCGCAGGACGAGACGGACAGAAAGCTTATGAAGGACGTAGAGCGCAGCGACGGGCGCATAAAGCTCACGGAAAAGCTTCAGTGCGTCCCGGCGGAAAAAGAGGACGTCGACCGTATTATGGAGATCGTCGACTACGCGCGCAGGTCACTCAGGGCGCTGAACGTCGACCAGTGGCAGGGCGATTACCCCGACAGGGCGACCTTTGAGGGCGACATCGAGCGCGGCGAGCTGTATAAGCTCATGCACGGCGGCGACCTTGCGGGCTTCTTCATGCTCTCCGACCGCGAGGAGCCGACCTACGCCGATATCACTGACGGCAAGTGGAGCTCCGACGCACCCTACTGCGTCATGCACCGCAGCGCTATAGCCGAGGAGTATCGCGGCAGCGGCATGTCGGGCTACCTTATCAAATGTGTTGAGGAGCTGACGCGCAGCCACGGG
>ULRD01041770.1_pt1 | contig 10750 bp, 8 predicted proteins | sample 1955181 | NCBI WGS metagenome assembly ULRD01 (sample SAMEA4835675, study PRJEB28245) | human gut metagenome | biome: gut microbiome; material: fecal sample | place: Denmark | collected 2008
TCTTCATCCCAATCGAGGTCGATCTGAGTGAAACCGGTAAGCCAACCTTTCAGGACGATTCTCGGCTTCGTCCTGCGGCCGCGTCTTTTGCGATAGTATTTCTCGTCGATCATCTGCTGCACCCGATCCCAATCTGATTTCAGAATAATGGGTTCATGGTGCCCTTCAATGAAGTACTGCGTCTTCTGTCCCGTGTTCTTGATGGCTTTATGGCTGAACACATCCACGGTCATTGTCTTCTGGCACAGGACATTGCCGCAGTATTTTTCATTCCGAAGTATTCCGAGCACGCCGCCACTGCTCCATACCGTCTGGTTAGTAGCAGTCGGAACACCACTCCGGGTTAAGATCTCGGCGATCTGAGGGGACGAGTAGCCGTTGAGGTACATATCATAAATGATGCGTACCAGTTCGGCTTCCGCTTCGACGATCTGCCACTTTCCGTCTTCGCCCATCTCATAGCCGAGAAGTGACCACGTCGGATAAATACCCGTGCCACGCTTCCAGCGTCGGATGTACGACCATTTAAGACTTTCAGATTTGGACTCCGATTCACCCTGCGCGAACAGGCTGATCAATCCCAGATATGTCTCGGACGTAGTATCCAGCGTGTTGATCCTCTCGGTTTCAAAGTATACGGCAACCGGATGCTCCAGCTGTTTTAGCATGCGGATCGTCGAAATGCAGTCCAGAACATTACGCGCAAAGCGGGTAACCGCCTTCGTGATGATTAGGTCGATCTTACCCGCTTTGCAATCCTCGATCATTCGATTGAATTCATCCCTGTGTTTTAGGGATGTGCCGGAAATTCCGCGATCTGCATATATACCTGCAAACTGCCATTCATCGTTTCCTCGGATGTAATCTGTGTAATTCTGTACCTGCAGCTCATAAGAGAGCGCCTGCGTGTCCATGTCTGTGCTGACGCGGCAATACGCGCACACGCGGAGCTTCGGCTTTTCATATCCCTCTCGATCTGTGATAGCAGGGATTACCTGCACATCAACATGCTCTGTCAGTGACTGCCGAATTTTCTCGTTTCGTGTCTGCTTTCGCGTAGCAGGGCGCTCTTGTATAGCTCTGTCGATTTTAATCTTCTTCAAGAATGCATCACCTCCTTCTGCGCCACAGATTTGATCGATTGCCGACATCGACCCTGACGCATGCGGAGGCGGCGCTACTTTATTATAGCGCTGTATATCAACATGTGGTGCGGTTTTACCACCATATCTTGCGCTACAAGGGCAAAAAAGAAGGGCGATCGCTCGCCCTACCTTTATTTCTCGTATGTTTTGATTATTTGCCAAAGTGCGGTTTTCTGTTCCGGTGTCAGTACTGTCCATTTGTCAAAGAGTTCCCGCAGCTCCGGCGTAATCTCAATCATTTCGCCCTCTGCAAAAAACTGTGCCATGGTAATGCCGAACGCCTTGCACAATGCTTCCAATGTGACCATGCTCGGAGTGTTGCCACGGCGGTAGATGTTGGATACTGTGTTCGGCGATAAGCCTGCCTCTTTGGCGATTTTGTAATCTGACCAACCGTGTTGCTCCTGCAATTCGATCAGCCTTTGACGGATGTCCACAAAACCACCTCACTTCCAGTATATATTCTATCACCACGTTTGGTGATGCCGTTAGAGCAAATGGGTGGAAGTAGTATAGCAAGTTATGGTGATATTTATACTTGAAACTTGCGCGTTCAGGCGGTAAACTATATTTGGGAAATGTGGTGATCCTTATGTCAAACGAGCCTGAGCTCAGAATGCGCCGGGTATGCTTTACCGGCCACCGCCCTGAAAAACTGAATAAAAGCGAGGCAGAAATCGTAGCCTCACTTGAGCGAGAAATCCGCGCTGCTATCACAGACGGTTTCCAGACTTTCATCTCCGGCATGGCCAGAGGTGTTGACATCTGGGCTGCAGAGGTCGTCCTTCGTCTCCGGGACAATGGCTCTCCGATTCATCTGATTGCTGCAAGCCCCTATCAGGGCTTTGAACGTGCATGGTCTCCGGCGTGGCAACATCGCTATGCTTCGGCTCTGGCCGGTGCCGATATCGTCCGTTTCATTTCTCCGCAGTATGATCGTGGCTGCTTCCAACGCCGCAATGAATGGATGGTCGACCACGCCGGTCGTGTGATCGCCGTGTTCAACGGCGAGAGGGGCGGGACAAAAAACACGATTGACTATGCAACTCGGCAGAATGTCCCCGTAATCTATATTCCATAAAATCCGTACTTACAGAAACACCTCGCAGCCGTTATGACTGCGAGGTGTTATTCTGCGATAAAAGAATATCAATAGTATTGCTCGACGTAACTATATGCTTTTGCAAATACCTCCTGATCCCTTATCCTGTATTTGCGCATGATAACGTCACGTAGATTTTTACTAACTTCTTTTCTCCCTGTTGAGGTGTTCTGCCAGCCGGGGAAACGGACAATTTTTACAATACCATCGATATCATTTACGATTCGCTCGACAATGATTGGTGTGCTATCATTCTTAACGTTTTGGAACAAAGACGTCAGCGCGGCCTTTCCTTTATCTACCTTCTCTTCTGGAACGACTTCCTTTTCAACATGTGCAACATCTTTCGCCAGTTCGAGTAGTGCCTTCAGAAATTCCATGCTGGTAAGAAGTCCAGCCTCATGCTCCTCACGCAGCTTTTCCATTCTGGCTCCCAGCGCAATAAAACGCGGATCATCTGGGTGTTTTAGTATGATAGCAGCGAGGTCGATTTCTATCTTGCGACGTTTCTTTTCCGCACTAGCGTCGCCCTCAATGAATTTTTGGATGATATCTGCATCCATTGCGAGAATTTCTTCATCCGTTTCAACAGACTCGACCGAGATATTGTCATGCACAAGCTGAATCGTTTTGGGGCCAAGTGCTGCCCAGATCAATTTTCCTCGCTCATCAGTCGGGCGGATAGAGTCATAAACTTTAGAAAGCCACCTGTAGTCTGCTTTAAAAGGGTTCAAGCAGCTATCCGGGGAGAGTGCATTCCAGACGCGATTCAGGACGCGGTATTGTGCGCCGAATTTATCTTTCATTTCGTCGTTCGGGAGACAATCCTGCGCAGCAACGAGCCCTTCCCAATCATCTCGCGTTCTATCAACGCCGGGGAAAAAGTGAACGCATGATGAAACGAGTAGTGGCACTTTCGCTTTCACGCTCTCGATATTGCTAATGATTTTCTCCACTGTATCCGCATCGAAAGACAGTGCCTTGGCGACATCATCAAAAATGCCGACATAATCCACAATGAGCCCGTATGTTTTATCCTGGCCATAAACGCGGTTCGTGCGGCAAATAGCCTGCAGCAGTGTGTGATCCTTCATTGGCTTGTCGAGGTACATAACTTGTAGGATCGGGGCATCAAACCCTGTCAGCAGTTTGCTGGTCACAATGACAATCTGCAACGGATTATTAGGGTCACGGAAGTTGTCGAGCACTTTTGCTTCTTCTTCGCGTGTACGTCGCCACTGTTTATATTCGTCGGCCTTGTCATTGTTGGTGTCCATGACAATTGTGGAGGTTGCTTCACCAAGGAGCTTGTCCAGCTCTTTCTTATAAAGCACACAACATTCTCTATCAAAGCAAACCACTTGCGCCTTGAATCCGTTCGGATTTACTTTTGACATAAAATGCTCCGCGATATGGGCGCACACAGCCTTGATACGCTCGGGATCTTTCATAATCGCTGCCATACGCACACGCTGTGCGACTTTCGACCGCTCCTCCTCCGTCAATCCTGCTTCGTCGGCCAAAGCCTTGAATGCTTCGTCAATTGCGGCCTGATCAACATGCAGCTTAACAGGTACTGGTTCGAAATGCAGGGGCAGCGTTGCTTTATCGTTGACGGAATCAGCGAAAGAATATCTGCTCATATAGCCGGAACGATCCTCTGTTGCGCCAAAGGTCGCAAAAGTGTTTCGATCTAATTTGTTGATAGGTGTACCAGTGAGGCCGAAGAAAAATGCATTTGGAAGCGCCATACGCATTTTTGCGCCAAGATCGCCTTCCTGCGTTCTGTGTGCCTCATCGACCATCAGAATGATGTTGTCTCTGTAGTTTACAGCCTCCGTAATCTGAGCAAACTCAAAAATCTTCGTGATAATGACCTTGCGTGAATCGGCCTTAAGCAACCTGATCAGCTCTGCATTTGTGTCTGCAGGAACAAGGTTCGGCACATCGGCCATTGAGAACGTACCAAAAATCTGCCCGCTCAAATCAATTCGGTCATTTACAATGATGACCGTTGGTGCGTTGAGTTCCTTTACCATGCGGAGCTTCTGTGCGGCAAATACCATCAGCAAAGATTTACCGCTTCCTTGGAAATGCCAGATCAAGCCCTTCTTAGGATAACCCGCCTTGACACGGTCAACAATGAGATTTGCGCCTTCGTACTGCTGGTATCGGCATACGATCTTAATTTTTCGGTTATGCTTGTCGGTTGAGAACAGCGTAAAATAGCGGAAAAGGTCAAGAATAACCTCTTTTCTCGTTATTGATGCTACTGCTCGCTGTACTTTTGCCAAGTCGCCCTCTTCGTGCGGAATATTGGAATACCACGGCCCCCAGAGCGTAACGGGAGCATTGATCGCACCATAACGGAAGCACTTTCCCTCTGTAGCGAAATTCAGAATGTTCGTGACAAACATTTCCGGAATGGACTTTTCATAATCGAGGATATCGCCTGCACCATCCATCCAGCTGATCGACGGTCTAACAGGGGACTTCATTTCACCGATCGCAACTGGAAAACCGTTGATGATAAGGACGACATCCAGCCGTTTCCCACCGACCTTTTGCGGATAGACCCATTGATTTGTCACTACGAAGGTATTGTTCTCTGGGTCATCATAATCGAAGAATTTAATGCTGATTGAGCGTCCATCCTTATCAAACGGAAAGCTATTTTCCTCAAAGATGAGCTTCTTGAAACGCTCGTTCTGTGTAACAAGGTCATGCGGGCGCACGGTTGATATCAATGCCCGCAGCTTATAAATGACCGTATCCGCATGTGCCGGGTTCTCAGCGATGCAGGGATTCAGGCGAATCAGCGCATCTCGAAGGTGTTTTTCCACCAACACATCTGATTCTGCTCTCGGAAGCTCCTCCGCTGGAGTATAGATCCACCCGTTTGACTGCACTGCATGGATAACCATATCCTCTACATTTTGTTCCGTAAATGTACCCGGCATAGTACTATCCTCCTATGTATCTTTCTTTATATCGAAGTTGCCCCAGTCTGCGCTGAAGCAAATATTTTGATTTATCGCTCTGTTCGACTATTGGCTCAATAGCCGATTGCCTTTCCACTGGAGGAAGGGGGATATTCAACGCAAGCAATCTCTGCTTTGAGATGTTTGGCATTGAGCCAGCTGTTCCACTTGCTAATCCGCTTATTACTGGCCTGTATTGGGGGTGGTTGATTAGCTGGTGCAAATACTCGGCTCGAACATTTTCTCGTAGTAAAAGGCGGAATATCAGATCTGGTAGCATCAGCTTTTTAGGCGTCGCTTTCACAAGTACCGTCATCCCCACATATTCTCTCGTATTTTTCCTAGAAAAGAGCAGATCTCCTGCACGAACTTCTAATTCAGGGATAAATGCATCTACAGTTGGTAGCTCTTTATTTTCCTCCGGATTGTATTCACCATAAGTAACCGCGCTCAATTTTAATACAGCAGGGTTCTCTTCTGCTCTTGGATGTCCTTCGCAAGTTAAGCTCTTTCCGCTATCAATCCTATAGAGGCATTCTTTTAACGGTATTAACGGCCATGATTTCTCGTTGTTGGCGGGATCACCGAACATCTCGATAAATTGCGATTTACACCGGCAAATTTTGATTTATCGCTCTGTTCAAGGAAGGCAACAAAACGTTTTTGTATCTCCATTGGAGGAACAATAATACGCATTGCCTTTAGTTTATCACCCGGAAGATGAGCGATGGTGGACTTGCTGCTGACTACATCTGAAAACCCGTTCTTCTGCGAATGATAATAGAACGAATGCCCGAGATATTCTGGCAACAGCATCTCCGTGTTACAGCGTACGCGGTGGATGGCTTTCTGGAAATAGCAATCACTCAATTCTCCTCGCCAGATTGCACAACGGCCTATCTCTCCACCCTCGCAAACCAGCAAATCTCCATCGTGAAGCTCAAACTCCTTCTGATCTGCCTCATCAAAATCCATTTGATTCAGGTTCTGCAAATCGAACGAAAACCACTGGACATTGGCATTCGCCAGATACTTTCGCTGCCATAATCCCGTCTGTTTTCTTTTGTCGAGCATCTTTCCAAGACGTGATGCCGCTACTTCTGAAAATCGGTATATAGGCCAGCCTTTCTCGTTCTCTACCGGATCACCGAACATCTCGATAAATTGCGACTGTTCATCCGATGAACTTCTTATGCGACTGTTTTACGTTCGCCTGATTCACCATGGCGTATTGCAGCGTTGTATCCACGCTCTGATGCCCCAAAAGCTGCTGCACCTGCTCGATGGGCATCCCCTTATCGATTGCCATTGTTGCGAGCGTTCTTCGGAATTTGTGCGGATGAACCCGACACAGGTTCAGCTTCTCTCCGAGCTCATGTAGACGGATCTCAATGCCGCGAATTTGCAATCGGTTGTAGGGACGCTGCAACGAGACAAAGAGTGCGGGGTTATCATCTGTCCTGCTGTGCAGATAGTTTTGCAGGTGGATCTTCGCTCTGGCGTCAAAATACACCTTGCGCTGCTTGTTTCCCTTACCGAGGACGATGCACTCGCGGTTTGTGAAATCAATATCGTCACGGTTCAGGAGTACCAGTTCACCGACGCGCATCCCCGTGGAGGCCAGCAGATCAATTAGCGCCAAGTCCCGACTGTTTTCACAGTGGTCGCGCATGATCTCCAATGCCTCATCGGAGTAAGTTTCTTTGACTGTTTTGCATGTCTTCACCTTATGGATCCGGCGCACGGGACTTTTTATGATGTAGTCCTCATCCTCGAGCCAAGCAAAAAAGCTTGACAGAATCCTGCGAATGTTGTCAATGGTCGTTTTCCCGGCTGCCCGGTTCGATTGATACGCATCCAGATATAGTCGCAGGTCATCCGTCGTGATTTGAAGAACTTCTTTACCGATGGAAGTAAGAACGTTCCGGAGCGTAGAGTCATAGTAGCGAATGGTTTTTTCAGAGCATCCCTCGACCCGCTTTGCCGCCAGAAAAAGCTGGACATGATCCGTTTCCGTCGGAGCACTTGGCTCCTGCATACAGGCGGTCAACACCGTGTGTAGCTGTTTCATCTGGCTGTTATCGAGGAACGCAAGCATTTGCTGTTCAATTCTGGTAATCATCTGGCTTGTCATATTGGTTTTCTCCTTTTTACCAACATCCTTCGCCAAGTAGATTATCATTCAAATATTTTTTTCATCAACGCCTTCTGCGCGGCGACGATCTCTGTCAGTGCCTGCTGGGCTGCAAATTTTGATTTATCGCGCTGTTGCATAACCTCAACGAAAGCGCGTTGCTTCTCTATCGGGGGAAGCGGAAATCTAAAACCCGATATTTGCTTTCTGTTGACTTTTGGCATTTGTGATCTCCCGCTGAATGCCAGTATATACTGGAGAAAAAAGTCTGATCGCAGTACATGGGCCAAAAACTCTTTCATGCACACATCCTCCCTTGGTAATATGGGGTATGCATCAGCCGAGCAAAGTCCCTCAAAATTCGGCAGTGCGACCTTGTTTAATGCCGGTCTTATCTTGCTGTAGATGATGTGCTGTGGCCCGAAAATATATTTTCCGCTTTTTACATTGTCTTCTCGCACAGTTCTGTATCCGGATAACCGACCCGTGTCTTTCTCTATGCTGTCTATTCCAATATGGGGGTAGTCAGCATATTTTTCGTAGTCAGTGGTCATAGTAGCATCTATCACCGCTGCGTCATCAAATCCGACAATTGGCCAGCCAAAAGGGTTTTCTGCCATATCCCCGAACATCTCGATAAATTGCGATTTCACCAAGTCGTCTGTCCGTGCAATGAGTTCACGATAAGCGATTTTCACCCGCTCCATCGCCCAAAGAAGATCGGCTATTTGCCGCTGCCGCTCGATTGTCTGCAACTCAAACTCGAATCGTGCAAAATCTTTCCAGTTCAGGAAGAAAGGCAGTCCGCCCTTCTTGTTCTCTTCAGCAAACTGCCAGAACTCTGGGGTTTGCAGAATAAACGGAAGAAGTGATTGCAAAAGAACATCGTTATCCTTGGTTCGGCAGATGTAACTAACGTCAGAGCAAATTCCGTCAAAGTCGACCATGCTGGCCTTGCGCAGATGTGGATTTCGCGACATTAGGAGGACATCACCCCGCTGAAAGCGCATGTGAAATGCAGGGCCAATTGTGCTACCCTGTATCAATCCTTTTCGATGAACCATGATTTCATCGCCATCGATGTGTTCACCACCAACATAGTACTCTAAGTCAGTGGCGTCCTTATCGACCTTGTCCTTGACGCGATCAACCACATCGCCGAGCAGCACTTTAGCCATTTATCTCACTCCTTTCATCAGAGATCATGCCAATAAGAGTATCATATTCTTCGTGCATGGTGGCCTGTCCAGCCATCCATTCTCCGAGTGTATCATCGATTGCAGCCGCATCTGGGCTTTCGATTTCACCGTTCCTTACATATTTAGGGACGCCCAATGAGCCGTTGTTTTCTATGATTTCTTCTGTGGTAGCTACTGCGGAAAAACCGCCTATTGGAGCAAACTTTCTGTAGCAGTCAACGATCGCATTAATGTGAATATCTTCTAAATAACTCTCGGAGTTTTTTCTGGTAACGAGTTTTTTCGCGTCGATAAATAGCACTTTGCCACGTCTATCGATAGGTTTATTCATCCGACAAATTATGACACACGCTTCCATGGGGGAATTGTAAAAGAGGTTTTTCGCAATACCGATGACTGCTTCCACAACATCCATCTGTACGAGCTTCTTACGCATTTCGCTTTCTTCGTCGCGGGTCAGTATTCCGTGAGGGAACAGGATCGCACAACGTCCTGTATCGGGTTTCATACTTTTTATAATGTGCTGGAAGAATGCAAAATCCGCACGCCCCTGCGGAGGCGTACCCAGGAAATTCCGACCGTATTTATCATTCTCGAAAGCTCCCCGATCCCATTGCTTGATGGAGTAGGGCGGATTAGCAAGGACAATGTCAAACTGCTGCAATTGGCCGTGTTCAATAAACGCCGGATTTTTCAATGTATCATCGTTGACGATGTGAAAATCCTCGACACCATGGAGGAACAGGTTCATCCTTCCAATCGCACAGGTCAGCTGATTGATTTCCTGACCGTAGGCTTGGATATTGCGCCACTCCTGCCCGTTTTCTTTCAGATGGGCGATGCAGGAAATGAGCATGCCCGCGCTGCCGCAGGTGGGGTCGTACACCGACTCGCCGCTCTGCGGTTGCAGTATCTCTGTCATCAGATGGACAACAGTCCTATTTGTGTAGAACTCCTGCGCGGTATGGCCGCTGTCGTCGGCGAACTGCTTGATCAGATATTCATACCCGTTGCCGAGTTCATCCTCCGGGCAGTTAGCCAGAGAAAGCGATCGGGACGAAAAATGTTCCAGCAGATCCTTTAACAGTCTGTCCGGCAGCCGATTTTTGTTCGTCCAAGCACCATCACCGAAAATACCGGTCATTTTTTCGCCGTTTGCCTTCTCGATCTCCTTAAATGCTGTTACAATCGCGCGACCAACATCCTCTGTGACCTGACGCACATCATTCCAATGGTGCCCCTTTGGAACGATGAATGTGTGCAGTTCCTCCTCGGGATATAGATCGATGTCATCCCCGTACTCGGCAACAGCTTTCTCAGTTTCTTCATCGTAAACATCACATATGCGCTTGAAGAACATAAGCGGGAAGATGTACTGCTTGTATGCGCCTGCGTCGATATTTGTACGGAGTAACACAGCTGATTGCCAGAGGTATGACTTTAGTTCATCAATTGTCATGCGTTCAGCCATCGATGTATCCTCCTTCTTTGAGCAGCTGCATGAGTGCTGTTTCGCTATCGTGTACCTCTCTCAATGCTGCGAAAAACTCCGCGCGGATCTTCTTTGGGTCAATCGGCGGGGCAGGGGTCTTTTCGATATACGAGTTCACAGAGAGCGTATAGTCTTTTGAGCGGATAGTATCCAGATCAACAATTGCACACTTATCAATTACGGATTCGTATCCCAGCCAAAGGTGATATACCTGATCCGTATCGGCTTGAGTCATCACGTTCTTTGCCCGTTGTGCTGTGTAGATGCCGGTCGCGTCAATCATGCAGATTTTTCCGCGATGGGTAAGCGGCTTGTTGTTATTCAAAAACAGTATGCACGCCGAAACGCCTGCACCATAGAACAGGTTTCCGACCAGCGCAATTACGCACTCGACGCAGTCGGTTTCAATCATTTTTTTGCGAATATCTCCTTCGCGGCCTCCGTGGAACAATACGCCCTGCGGCATGACAACTGCGCACCGCCCCTTGCCAGGGCGCATGGACTTATACATGTGCTGCAGCCAGGCATAGTCCGCATTGGAATCAGTAGGGCTACCCCAGATATTTCTACCCCACTGGTCGTTCTCGAATATTTCGGCTCCCCAATGATCGAGACCGAAGGGGGGATTGGCAAGAACACAGTCGAATTGCTGCAGCTGCCCATTGTGGATGAACACTGGCTTGCGAAGCGTATCTTC
>ULRD01008726.1_pt1 | contig 10748 bp, 11 predicted proteins | sample 1955181 | NCBI WGS metagenome assembly ULRD01 (sample SAMEA4835675, study PRJEB28245) | human gut metagenome | biome: gut microbiome; material: fecal sample | place: Denmark | collected 2008
GGAAGCCTTACTCAAAGCTCCTTCCTGCTTATGGGGAAACATATAAACGCCGATTATATGCGTCAGATCGTTAATCTTACCCAGACCACAAGTGCGTCGTATCTGCTGCTTTCAAGTCTTGATATTTCAAGAAAGAGGCTTGCTCTCAGCGGTCGGGAAATATTTGCTAAAACTATTGAAATGGCAGAATACGCCCGTGAGGAGATCAATGCTATAGGCGGATTTTATGCGTTTTCGAGAGAGCTGATAAACGGCGACAGCGTGTATGATTTTGACGTATCAAAGCTTTCGGTGCATACGCTCCCCGTGGGGCTTGCAGGCATCGAGGTCTACGATCTGTTGAGAGACGAATACGATATACAGATAGAATTCGGCGATATAGGCAATATCCTTGCTTATATATCTGTCGGCGACCGAACGAGGGATATAGAACGCCTTATCAGCGCAATGGCTGAGATAAAGCGCAGATTTGGGAAATCGGGCGCGGGTATGCTCACGCAGGAGTATATCAATCCTATCGTTGCCGAGCCGCCGCGGCGCGCATTCTACGCGCAGAAAAAGTCGATGCTTCTTGATGATGCGGCAGGATACATTTGCAGCGAATTTGTAATGTGCTATCCGCCGGGAATACCGATACTTGCTCCGGGCGAGCTTATTACCGACGAGATAATCCGCTATATAAAATACGCAAAGGAAAAGGGTTGTCAGATGACGGGTACGGAGGACATAAACATCGAGAGGCTGAACGTTCTGGCATGAAAAAAATTATTTGCGCCGTTACAGGAGCAATATATATAGTTATATGTTTTATTGTCGGAGCAGAAGTAATAGAAGATAAAAGCTTATGGTTTTTTTGTATTATAATTCTTTCAGGGATCTTTTTTGCAGTTCTGCTTTATCCATGTCTGATTTTTTCTGAGAAGAAAATGAATAAAAAATATGCCGAAGCGGACAGTATGATTTTTTCTACGGTAATTTTTAAGGCTAACGGTAATTTCAATACAGGTAAAAATGTTATTCATGGGAGTATTTATATCTGTGAAGACAGGCTTTATATTGTAACATTTAGTAAAAAAATTGAAATTTCCTTTATCCTAAAGAAAGATATATTAAAACTGAAATGTACGTTAAATAAGTCCAGCGAGGTTATTTTAAAAATAAACGAAGAATTACTGTATATATTTCAGACGTCTCAAGCAAGCGGTCTTGTAATGGCATTAAGGAATAATGGGTGGATATAAAATCGGCTGATAAATAAAATTAGGTATTATAAGCGATAAGGAGGAATTAGATGGAATTATGGTTTACGGAGCGTCATACTCCGAACGTTAAATTTTCGATAAAGGTCGATCGTCAGATTTACAGCGGTCACAGCGAGTTCCAGCGCATAGACGTGTTTGATTCAAAGGAATTCGGAAGATTTCTCACGCTGGACGGCTACATGATGCTCACCGAAAAGGATGAGTTTATATATCATGAGATGATAACGCACGTTCCTATGGCGGTTCATCCGAATCCCGAAAATATTCTCGTTATCGGAGCGGGCGACGGCGGAGTAGTCCGCGAGCTTACGCGATATTTGGGCGTGAAAAATATCGACCTTGTGGAGATCGACGAGCTTGTGGTCGAGGTCAGCAAGCAGTATCTTCCGACCACAGCCTGCCGTTTTGACGACCCGAGGGTTCATGTTTACTATGAGGACGGTGTGAAATTTATCCGCCGCTGCGAGGATAAATACGATATAATCATCGTTGATTCTACCGATCCTTTCGGTCCGGGCGAGGGACTTTTTACAAAGGAATTTTACGGAAGCTGCTTCAAGGCCCTGCACGAGGACGGTATTATGGTAAACCAGCATGAAAGTCCGTTTTATGCCGAAGATGCTGCGGCTATGCAGCGTTCGCATAAGCGTATCGTCGAAAGCTTTCCGATAAGCAAGGTGTATCAGGCGCATATTCCTACATATCCTTCGGGACATTGGCTTTTCGGATTTGCATCAAAAAAGTATCACCCGACCAACGATTACAACGGCGCAAAATGGAGCATACTGGGCTTAAAAACGCGCTATTACAACCAGCGGCTGCATATAGGTTCATTTGCTTTGCCGAATTATGTAGAGGAGCTTCTGAGAGATGTTGAATAAAAATATACATACATTTATCGCCTGCGACAGCGAGTATGAGGACGCAAAGATCGTTCTTTTCGGAGCAGGCTTTGACGGAACGACAAGCTTTCGTCCCGGAACGCGCTTTGCGCCGTCCGCAATAAGGAATGAAAGCTTTGGTATTGAGACATACAGTCCGTATCAGAACAAGGATATGACAGATTACCGCTATTTTGACAGCGGAGATATAGAGCTTCCGTTCGGCAGTACGAGCCGTGCTGTTGCGGATATTGCAATGCGCTCGGATGTTATCCTCTCCGACGGCAAGATCCCGTTTATGATAGGCGGAGAGCATCTTGTGACGCTTGGCTCTGTTATGGCGGTCAAGGAAAAATATGATGATCTCTGCATTATTCATTTTGATGCTCACGCCGATCTGCGTGACGATTATCTGGGGCAGAAGCTTTCCCATGCCTGCGTGCTGAGAAGATGTCATGAGCTTGTGGGCGACGAGCATATTTTTCAGTTCGGCATCAGAAGCGGCGACCGTGATGAATTTTATTTTGCCGACGAGCATACCGAAATGCATAAATTCAACTTTGACGGACTTGAGGAAACGGTGGAAAGGCTTAAAGGCAGGAACGTTTATCTTACGGTAGATCTCGATGTTCTCGATCCGTCGGTATTCCCCGGAACAGGCACTCCCGAAGCAGGCGGAGTTACCTTTGACGAGCTGAGACGCGCATTGACGCTTGTCTGCGGAAAGCTTAATATAGTCGCCTGTGATGTGAACGAGCTTAGTCCCGTTTACGACCAGAGCGGAGTTTCCACTGCCGTCGCCTGCAAGATCATAAGAGAAATGCTTTTAGCGATGTCATAATGGGGGCGAATTATGAGGATAACTCTTTACAGAACCAGTAATCCTAAAATTGTAGGAACGTTTTTCATATGTTTTTCAGTCTTGTTTATTATGATCGGAATATTTGTGCTGTTTCTTCCGCAGATAAAATCAAAAAAATGCACGGAAACGGTCATAGCAGAGGTCGTTGAAAATCTAAGCTATGAAAGCAGTCATAGATCAAGAAACGGACATCGCAGGACAAACACAATGTATAAGCCTGTTTTTTCGTTCACTTATAACGGAAAAGATTATTGTGTTGAAAGCAAGACTTCTTCTGATCCGCCTGCTTTTCAGCCTGGAGAGATAGTCGAGCTTAAAATCAATCCGAATAATCCGACAGATTTTTATGCTCCGTCTGATAAAACTACCAGTTTTATAGGGATTATTTTTACTGCCATGGGAGCGCTTTTTATGATCGTTGGAATCGGATTGTTAATTTATGGTAAAAAAAACGAAACAAAGAACACGGAATTTAATGATATAAGGGATTTTAGTGATGAAAATATTTAAGACAAGAAAAGATGTAGACCTGCCGCATTCCGCGAAATAACGGTGATGAGATCGGCAGTACGGTCAAGGTTGCATACGATAAGCGTTACGATACCGAATATGAAAAAATGAAGAAAGCGGAAGAGGATGAAAATGCCATAAAGGAGATCGCAAGAGCCGATGAGGTTACTTTCAATCGCTATTCTACAATTCTTATCGTTATCGAGGCAGTTCTTGGGCTTGTTACGATATTGTTTGTAATATGGTGCAGCAAAAAAGAAAAAACAAAGATGTTTTTTGAATAAACTAAAAGGAGTGTTTTAAAATGAAAAAATGCATGATAATCGGCTGCGGAGGAGTAGCCTCGGTCGCAATTCACAAATGCTGTCAGAACAGCGAGGTTTTTGAGGGGATAATGATCGCAAGCAGAACGAAATCCAAGTGCGACGCTCTCAAAGAGAAGCTTCAGCCTACGACAAAAACAGTTATAGAGACTGCACAGGTGAATGCGGATAACGTTGATGAGCTTATCGCTCTTATCGAGGCTTATAAGCCTGATGTTGTACTGAATCTTGCGCTTCCTTATCAGGATCTTACGATAATGGACGCTTGTCTTGCAACGAAAACTCACTACGTCGATACGGCGAATTATGAGCCGCTCGATACGGCAAAATTTGAGTATAAATGGCAGTGGGCATACCGTGAACGTTTTGAAAAGGCAGGTATTACCGCGCTTCTCGGAAGCGGATTCGACCCCGGAGTTACCGGAGTTTTTTCCGCATACGCAATGAAGCACGAGTTTGACGAGATAAATTATATAGATATCCTTGACTGCAACGGCGGAGATCACGGTTATCCGTTTGCAACGAATTTCAATCCCGAAATAAATATCCGCGAGGTTTCCGCAAAGGGCAGTTATATCGAGGACGGAAAGTGGATCGAGACAGAGCCTATGGAGATAAAGCGCGTTTATAATTTCAAGGGAGTCGGCGAAAAGGATATGTATCTGCTTCATCACGAGGAGCTTGAATCTCTTGCTCTCAACATTAAGGGTATCAAGCGTATACGCTTCTTCATGACGTTCGGTCAGAGCTATCTTACACATCTTAAATGTCTTGAAAATGTGGGAATGACCTCTATCGAGCCTATTATGTATGAGGGTAAGGAGATAGTTCCGCTCCAGTTCCTTAAAGCCGTTCTTCCCGATCCTGCATCTTTAGGTCCGAGAACTGTTGGAAAGACAAATATCGGCTGCATTTTCAGAGGCAAAAAGGACGGTAAGGACAAGAATTACTACCTTTACAACATTTGCGATCATCAGGAATGCTACAAGGAAGTCGGTTCGCAGGCTATTTCCTATACAACAGGCGTTCCGGCGATGATCGGCGCAATGATGATTATGACAGGTAAATGGAATAAGGCAGGCGTTTACAACATCGAGGAATTCGATCCCGATCCGTTTATGGAGGCTCTTAATAAGTGGGGACTGCCTTGGGAGGAGGATCATGATCCTGTTCTTGTAGATTAAATAATTGGAGTGGCAATTTATGGCTTATAAAATTGAAGACGCTTTTCAGCGTTATTTGAACAGAGAATGTACTGTGTTTACTGTTGACGAGGAATTTGAGGGAATGCTCAGCGAGGTCGGCGAGGGCTTTATTCTGCTAAAGGATGATAATTCCGATTACATTATCAACATTCCTAATATAACGGGGGTAGAATTTGAAAACGATGATTGAATAAAGGAGTAAATTGATTGAGTATACGTGATCTTTTTAAAAAATTCCGATCGCAGCCGTCAATAAATTACTGTGAAAATTTTATATTCGGTTATCACGACTTCTTTTGTGCTGCTTTCAACACCTTGAACGATCTTGAAGCCGGCAAAATAGAAGATTTTGCCGCTCAATGCCGCATACTCGCGACTGGGAATGCACAGGAAATACGCGAGCGTTTTCAGAGTCTTCGTCATGCAAATTACGGCTATCACTATGGTACGACATACGATAAGCTTGATTTCAAGCTGTTGAAGCAGCATAGCGGAGATGATTTTTCGGCGATTCTTGCTGCTGGAATGATGCACTCAAGCGGCTATTGCCGTGAGGAATGCACGAATCTTATTGCCGATTATCCCGAATATCTTCCTCTTGTTATCTACGGATTCAACGATTGGGTGCTTCAAGTAAGAAACGCTTCGGAAAAAAGCTTTTTCGATATGCTGTCAAGAGCCGATATCCTCACCGTTGTTAAGGCTTACAGCGCAGCCAATGTTGCTGCAATAGGTGAGCGATACGACCGCGGTAAGCTCGAACTTGCTATTAAAGAAATGGCTGAAATAATACGGCAGAAAAATGATATTGAAATTGTCTCCTCAATAAAAACGGAATCAGAAACGAGCGAGCGTTATAAATTGTATTTCCCTCTGCTTTGCAGTCGGCTCATATCGGATGAAACAGTAAATGACCTGATCGGAACGGAAAGTATCGTTATAAGGGACAGGCTTTTGATTACGCTGATCTCAAAATATGATCTGTCAAAGGAGCGGCTCATAGAGCTGACAAAATGCCGGATTCCGAGGGTTAGGTACATTGCCGTAAGAAAGCTTTACGAAAGATTCGGGCTTTGGCAGGATTCCGAAAGGCTTCTTTTGGATAAAGGTGCTTCGGTTCGCGGAGAAATGCAGTATTATTTTGAAAAATCGGGTCGGCTCGACCTGAAAAGCTTTTACAGAAAAAATTTCCCGACTCCTGAAGCGATAAAGGGTTTTGGGGAATGCGGCGTTTTTGCTGATGAATCTGAGATAAAGCCTTTTGTTTCATCTGAAAATGAAAAAATTGCGGCTGCTGCCATTTACGCTATTTGCAGGCTTACCGCTGATGAAAATGACGATCTGTATTACGATATGATTACCGATAAAAGGCAGCAGGTCTCAAAGGCTGCTTTTAAGTCTATTCATAAATGCGGAAATGCCGACCCAAAGACAGTTTACAACGATATTATGGCTAATCGGAACGACAAGATCACGGTCAAGCGGCTGGTTAAGCTTCTGTGTCACAATACAGGAAGTCTCTGGAACGCTATGCCGTGGTTTATACGGCTGTATAATACACCGGAGGATCATGTTAAAATTCCTGTCCGCATAGCCGTATCGAGGAGAAGCTACATATATATGTCCACAAGAGAACACGCCGAGGAAATTTGCCGTGCAATGGAAGAAAATCCGCTGCCTGAGCAATTGGCGAAAGAAATCTACAAAGAGATAGGAGTGATTCGATGACGGATTTTTCAGCGGTCAGAACGCCCTGCTACGTTATCGACGAGGCGCGGCTCATACGCAATCTTGAAATTCTTCGCGGTGTTGAACAGCGCACCGGAGCGAAGATTTTGCTTGCCCAAAAAGCCTTTTCCTGTTATCATATTTATCCTCTGATAAGAGAATATATTTCGGGAACGGCTTGCAGCGGGCTTTTTGAAGCTAAGCTCGGATACGAGGAAATGGGCAGGGAAAATCATGTTTTTTCTGCTGCCTACCGTGAGGATGAGATCGACGAAATAATTTCATACTGCGGACATATTATTTTTAATTCTTTTACTCAGCTTGACCGATACCGTGATAAGGTTCTGAATGCGGGGAAAAAAATCGGACTGCGAATTAATCCCGAGCTGTCAACTCAGGAAGGACACGAGATCTATGACCCATGCTCGCCGAAATCACGGCTTGGGATCACAAATAAGAATTTTCACAGGGACGACTTGTGCGGAGTTACTGGGCTTCATTTTCATACTCTGTGTGAGCAGAATTCAGACGATCTTGAAAGAACCCTCGATGCCGTTATTGAGAAATTCGGCGATGTGCTGCCCGATATGGAATGGATAAATTTCGGCGGTGGTCATCATATTACCCGAACGGATTATGACATTCAGCGTCTTGAAGGCTGCATAAAACGAGTGCAGGAAAAATACGGGCTTGAAGTATATCTCGAGCCGGGAGAAGCTGTTGCGCTGAATGCCGGATACCTTGTAACAGAGGTACTGGATATTATTGAAAATGATATGCCGATCGCTATTCTCGATACATCTGCCGCCTGTCATATGCCCGACGTGCTTGAAATGCCGTATCGTCCTCCGCTGAACGATTCCGGAAAGGCGGGCGAGCTTAAATATACATACCGACTTGGTTCGCAGACTTGTCTTGCCGGAGACGTAATAGGGGAGTATTCCTTTGTTAAGCCGCTGAGAATCGGCGACAGGCTTGTTTTCGGCGATATGGCGATCTATTCAATGGTCAAAAACAATACTTTTAACGGAATGCCGATGCCGGACATACTTCTTTTAAAAAAGGATAATGAGATCGTGACGCTGAGCAGTTTTGGTTATGAAACGTTTAAAACGAGACTATAAAATTGTCATTACGAAGTTTCAAAAAGTGTACAAAACTATAGTTCGAAATATTATTTGTCATTGACAATGTGAAAACTCTGAGCTATAATATTTAAGGAGGGTGAGTAACATGAATAATGAAGAAGTAAAAAAATATAGGATAATTGATGCTCATGCGCATATTTTTCCCCGAAAAATAGCGGATAACGCTACTACGAGCATTGGCCGCTTCTACGACCTGCATATGGAGAGCTGCGGAATGAGCGAAAAGCTTATTGAAAGCGGAAGCAAAATCGGGGTAGAAAAATATCTTGTTTGCTCAGCCGCCACAACGCCTCATCAAATCGCTTCGATAAATAATTTTCTTGCTCAAGAGTGCGCTGAGCACTCATCATTTGTGGGATTTGGCACGACACATCCGGATTCTGAAAGCGTTGAAGAGGACATTGAAAGTATCAAAGCTCTGGGACTGCGCGGTGTGAAGCTTCATCCCGATTTTCAGAAATTTGACGCGGATTCTCCAGAGGCTTTTAAGATTTATGAAATTATTGAGGGGAATCTGCCTCTGCTTATTCACTGCGGTGATAACAGATACGATCATTCAGCGCCGAATCGCATTGCCAATATTCATAAAAACTTTCCGAAGCTTATGATCTTTGCCTCTCACCTTGGCGGCTATCAGCGATGGGACGAGGCGGAAGCCTGCCTTGCAGGAAAGGAAAATATCCGATTTGATGTAAGCAGCTCCATGGCTTTTATGAGTCCCGAAAGAGTTGCACAGCTTGTAAGAAGATACGGCGTCGAAAATTGCTTTTTTGGTTCGGATTTCCCGATGTGGAGTCATGAGGAGGAGCTTGAACGCTTTTTTGCGCTTGGATTTAACGAAGCCGAAAACCAAATGATTCTCGCCGAAAATTTTGAAAGATGTTTTGAAAATTTGTCTTAATAATCAACCAAAGCCTGAAAGCTTAGCTTTCAGGCTTTGTTTTTTTCAGAGGAGTTTTACAGCAGGCGGCGCAATGAACAGATTTTGCTCCGTTTTTGAGCATCAATGACGTAAGCTCCGCAAGTGTGCTGCCTGTAGTACAAATATCGTCAATGAGAAGAACTTCTTTTTCCTTGATAAGCTCGGGAAGAACGACGGTAAACGCATTTTTTAAATTGATCGTACGGCTTATCCTGTTAAGCTTCTTCTGATCGTCAGTAATGCGGTTTTTAATTATAACATCGGTACAAATCGGCAATTCAAGAGCATCGCTTACAATTTTTGCAATAAGCTCGGATTGATTATATGTGCGCTTTGCTTTGGTAGAAAAATGGACGGGAACCGGAATTATAATATCAATTTTTTCCGAAACGCCGTTGGAGTTCAACAAATCCGCAAGTTCTCCGCCGAGAGCGTAATCTGCATTGCCGCATATTCCGTTTTTCAAAAGCGAAATTGCCGGCAGTACATTTTCGTCGTATATAAACGCGGCAGTAAAGCTTGACGCAGCTTTAACTTGGAAATTGCCTTTGTACTCGGTTAATTTGTCACGGCATCCGGAACAAAAACGATCACTATGGCAAATAATTTCATCGCATATTGGGCATCGCGACGGATAGAAAAGCTGCAAAATTTTTCGTTTCAGATAGTAGTCCATGTCAGAAATACATATAAAGCTGACATTTTATCATGCCGTTGTAAAGCTTTCGGCGTTTTTTGGCATTTGTTCCGAAGAATTGTTCAAACTGTTCATGAGGAGAAATTATATAGCTTTGAGAATCGCCGCCTTTTTTTAATACCTTTCCCATTTTACGATAAATATCTTCTGCTTCGCGCAGTTCGAGAAGCCTTTCGCCGTAAGGTGGGTTGCATATAACAATTGAATTTTCAGGCTGTACAAATTTTGAAATATCCGCTTGTTCAACCTTTATCCGTGACTTTATGCCGGCTTTATGGGAATTATCGAGAGTGAGAGCGACAGCGGAATCGTCAATATCAAAGCCGATACCTTGAAATTTCGCAGTACGGTCAACGTTGTCTATTGCTCGGCTTCTTTCCTCGCGCCAGATATCGGAGTTAAGGCAGCTCCATTTTTCCGCGGCAAAACGCCTGTTTATGCCGGGGGCAATTTTGAGCGCTTTCAAAGCTGCCTCAATAAGCAGCGTTCCGCTTCCGCAGAATGGGTCGCAGACTATTGAATCGGGGCGAACCCTCGCAAGGTCAATTATTCCTGCTGCAAGAGTTTCCTTTATCGGTGCAGCATTGGAATTACGCCTGTATCCGCGTTTATGAAGTCCTATGCCGCTTGTGTCGAGATATATGGTACAGACATCTTTAAGCAGACTGAATTTGATCTGTACGGGCGAATCCGTTTCGTCAAACCAGCTTATACCATATTTTTCTTTGAGCCGTTCCACAGCCGCTTTTTTGACGATAGACTGGCAGTCGGGAACGCTGTGAAGCGTAGAATTTAAAGAATATCCCTTAACGGGGAATGCACTTTTTTCCGTTATGAATTGTTCAAGCTCAATACTTTTTACTCCTTGAAAAAGCTCTTCGTATGTTTTGGCGGAAAATTCTGCAAGTTCAATAAGAACGCGTTCTGCCGTTGAAAGGCAGATATTTGCGCGTGCAATAATATTTTCATCGCCTGAGAAGCTTATTTTTCCGTCGCAGACTTTGAGATCTTTACCGCCGATTTTTAAAATTTCGTATTTTAGTACGCTTTCCAGTCCAAAATGACATGGACAGCATAATTTTATATTATTATTCAAATTATCACCCATTTATTAATATGGCGCATTCAGCGAATGCGCCATGTTTAAATTATTCGTTTCCTGCGTTGCCGCCTTCACCGCCAGCATTACCGCCTGCGTTGCCGCCTTCAC
>ULRD01068473.1_pt1 | contig 10710 bp, 8 predicted proteins | sample 1955181 | NCBI WGS metagenome assembly ULRD01 (sample SAMEA4835675, study PRJEB28245) | human gut metagenome | biome: gut microbiome; material: fecal sample | place: Denmark | collected 2008
CTCCACCAAGAAAAGGACTTGCTTTTCAGCAGGTCCTTTTTCCATGAAATTCATTTCTGCGCAACGCGCAAAATATCTTCGGCCGGAAATATTTGCGCCGCAAATGTGAAAAGCGCCGGATGCTCTGTGCCAGATCATGCGGAACGTAAAACGAACAGCAGGCAGGCGCATGCGCCTGCAGGAGGGATACTGAAATGGCGCTTTCTTCTTTGCTGCTCGCAGGGAGAGGGAGTGCTCTGACCTCTTTTCTCCGCTGCATACCTGGTCGTGTTCCTTCCGGTTTGTCTTGTGATCTTCAGCATCCTGCCGGAGCGCTTGAAAAAGTACTTTTTACTCGCTGCCGACTGTGCATTTTTCTGGCTGATCAGCGGCAAGCTGCTCGTATACCCGCTTCTGACGGCGCTTTCGATACACTACTTCGGACTGTGGCTGGACAAAATACAGTCGGAGACGAAACTTCTGCTCGCGCAGACGGAAAAAGCCGAGCGCAAAGTGCAGCTCTACCTCGACGCCGCGTTTTTCGCCGCACCGGGGCTCATCGGCGTGCACCCGAACGACAACACGGCCACCGTGTGGCTGCGTGCGGACGATCTCGCGGCCCTGATCCGTGAGCACGGAAACCCGGTGCATATTGCGGAGCTGTGAGCGCGGCCACACGCATAGAAAAAAGCAAGGCTTCCCGAATTCGGGAAGCCTTGCTTTTTTCTATTTCTCTTTTTTGCAGTCACAGTTTCTGCCGCACTGCGCGCAGTTACCGGTGCAGCCGCTGCCGCAGCAGCCGCCCTTTTTCATGGCGCGGCGCCAGACGCGCCACGCGATGACAGCGCACACGGCCACGATGGCCAGCAGGAGATAGTCGATCAGCCGCATCACACCAGCCCCGCGATCGCATACGCGGCAAACGCCACGACCCACGCGACCGAGCACTGCAGAACCACGACGCCGACCGTCTTAAGCCGGGAATCCAACTCGCGGCGGATGGTGGCGATGGCGGCCACACACGGCGTATACAGCAGCGTGAACACGAGAAAGCTGATGGCGGAGCGTGTGGTGAGCAGCGACGAAATGGCCGCGCCGCCGAGCAGCACCTGCAGCGTGCTGACGACGGATTCCTTGGCGATGAAGCCGGAGATGAGCGCCGTGGCGCACCGCCAGTCGCCAAAGCCGAGCGGCCGGAAGACGGGCGCGATGAACTGCCCGATGAGCGCGAGCAGACTGTTGGCACTGTCGGCCACGACGTTCAGGCGCGTGTCAAAGCTCTGGAGGAACCAGATGATGATGGTCGCAAGGAAAATGACCGTGAACGCGCGCTGGAGGAAGTCCTTCGCCTTCTCCCAGAGCAGCAGCGCCACGCTCTTGAGTCCGGGCATGCGGTAATTCGGCAGCTCCATGACAAACGGCACGGGCTTGCCGCGGAAGGCCGTCTTGTTCATGATGAGCGCCGCGAGGATGCCGATGAGGATGCCGAGGACATACAGCCCCAGCATAACGAGCGCGCGGTAGCGCGGGAAAAACGCCGCGGTGAAGAACGCGTAGATCGAGATCTTCGCCGAGCAGCTCATATACGGCGTGAGCAGGATGGTCATCTTCCGGTCGCGGTCGGACGAGACGGTGCGCGTGGCCATGATGGCCGGCACCGAGCAGCCGAAGCCGATGAGCATCGGCACGATGCTGCGCCCTGACAGGCCGATCTTGCGCAGGGGCTTATCCATGACGAAGGCGACGCGGGCCATATAGCCGGTGTCCTCCAGAATGGACAGGAAGAAAAACAGCGTCACGATGATCGGCAGGAACACGAGCACGCTGCCGACGCCGGCGAACACGCCGTCGATGATGAGGCTATGTACCACGGGGTTGATGCCGTAGGCCGTGAGCGCGGCGTCCACGACGCCGGTCAGCGCGTCGATGCCGAGCTGCAGCAGGTCGGACAGCCACTGGCCGATGACGTTGAACGTGAGATAAAACGTGAGGAACATCACGACGAGAAACATCGGCAGGGCGGTATATTTGCCTGTGAGGATGCGGTCGATCTTCATGGAGCGCGCGTGCTCCTTGCTCTCGTGGCACTTGACCACGGAAGCGGCCACGACGCCCTCGATGAACGTGTAGCGCATGTCCGCGAGCGCCGCGTTGCGGTCGAGCCCGGTCTCGTTTTCCATCTGCACGATGCAGTGCTCAAGCAGCTCCCGCTCGTTTTCGTCGAGCGCGAGCGACTGCGCGAGATCGTCCCCGCCCTCGATGAGCTTGGCCGCGCAGAAACGCGCCGGCACGCCGATACGGTCGGCATGGTCGGCGATCAGGTGCACGACCGCGTGGATGCAGCGGTGCACGGCCGAATCATCCGCACAGAAGTCCGTCACCTTCGGCAGCGTCTGGCTGCGCGCAACGGTCAGCGCCTGGTCCACGAGCTCAGACACGCCCTCCCCCTTCGCCGCCGAGATCGGCACGATGGGGATGCCCAGCGCCTGGCTCATCTTCTGCACGTCGATGGCGCCGCCGTTGGCGTGCACCTCGTCCATCATGTTCAGCGCCAGCACCATCGGCACGCGCAGCTCGAGCAGCTGCAGCGTCAGGGACAGGTTGCGCTCGATGTTCGTGGCGTCCACGATGTTGATGATGCCGTCCGGCTTCTGGTTGATGATAAAATCGCGCGAGACGATCTCCTCCTGCGTATACGGACGCAGGGAGTAGATGCCCGGCAGGTCGACGACGGAGCAGCCCTTCTCGTCGCGCATCTCGCCCATCTTCTGGTCGACGGTCACGCCCGGAAAGTTGCCCACGTGCTGGTTGGAACCGGTGAGGGCGTTGAACAGCGTCGTCTTGCCGCAGTTCTGGTTGCCGACAAGCGCAAAGATCATGCCGACACCCCCTCGACCTCGATCTTCTTCGCTTCTTCTACGCGCAGCGTCAATTCATAGCCGCGCACGCGGATCTCGATGGGGTCGCCCATCGGCGCCACCTTCTGCAAAGTGACGCGCGTCCGGGGTGTCAGCCCCATGTCCAACAGCCGGCATCGCAGCGCGCCGTCCCCACCGACGGCCGTGATGACTGCTGAGGAACCGATCTTCAATTCATTTAATGTCATTGCCATTGCCTTTCTGTCAAAATTCATTTCCCTAGTGAAAAAGACTAGCATGGCGGGCGCGATTTTGTCAAGAGTCTGGCAGGGATTTCCGCGATTTCTGCCGAACGGCGGCGAAAAAACATCCCGGAGCGGAAAAACCACTCCGGGATGCCGAACTGCCGGTACTGTTGCAGCGGCTGTCAGGGCTCGGGCGCCGGCTGGACAACGTTCAAAATGTAGCGCATCATGATCATCGCAAACTGCGCGCGTGTGGTCACGCCCTGCGGATCGAGAAGCGTCCGGCCGCCGATGGCATTGCCGGAGATCAGCCGCTCGCCCACCGCCCAGGTCATGGGCGCAAGCGCAAAAGCGGACACGCTGCCCGCGTCCGCAAACGCCGACAGGTCGCCGCAGGCATCCAGATCACAGCCCTTGAAGCGGGCGTACCGATACAGGATGGCCGCCGTCTGCTCGCGGGTCGCCAGACCGTTGGGATCAAACCGGCCGCCGCCGACACCGTTCACGATGCCGCTGCCCGCCGCCCAGCCGATCGCCCCGGCATACCAGGCGCCGCTGCGCACATCGGTGAAGGCACTTTCCGCCGCGGCGGCGGGCTCGCCCTCGAGCCGATAGAGGATCATGACGATCATGGCGCGGGTGAGCCGTGCGCTCGGTTCAAAGGTCGTGTCGGACGTGCCGGCAAAGAGCTTGTGCGCCACGGTGAAGTCAATGGCGTTGTGCGCCCAGTTGCCCGCGGGCGGCATATCGGTGAATCTGCTGCCCGGACAGGCTTTGCCGCCGGGGCACGGAGCGGACACCGGGTCTCTTGCCCCGCAGACGGTGCAGACCCCGTTGACATAGCGGTGCGCGGCGGGGATGGTCTCCTGCGCCGTCAGCACCTCGCCGCAGAGGGCGCACCAGCTGCCCTCGGTCAGGCCCGGCGTGGTGCAGCTGGCCGCCACGGCCGGGAGCGCCTCGGGCGCGTGGGCTCTGGCCGGGATAGTCTCGGTCATCGTCTCGCCGGCATCGCTGGTGTAAACGCGCGTGCCGGTGGATGTGCAGGTCGGCTCCCGCGTGACGACGCCGGCGTCCCACGTGTGGGCATAGGCGGCGCGCATTTGCGCGATGCGCGCGGCGAGCCAGGCGTCCATGTCCGCCACGGTATCGGCATACGTCGTGCCGGCCGGCCAGGCACGATCACCGGCACGGATAAGCGGCCACAGCCGGTCATTCATGGCGGCGCTGGCCGACAGGTGTGCGCCGCCGGTCATGACCCTGCCGCCGTCCCCCACAAGCCGCTGCGCCTGCGCGAGGAACGTATCGTGACAGTAATTGCCGACGGCCGCGCGGAAGCCTGGGATCTGCAGGAGCGCGGACACGAGGTAGCGCCCGCCGTCAAAGTCATCGTCCGCGCCGATATCGCCGCAGGCCAGCTCCATATCCGAAACAGGGCCTGCGTACAGCAGACCGCCGGCATCCTTATAAAAGGACAGCGAGACGCCGACCGCACACGCATCGGCGGCCAGACGCTGCAGCAGGTAAACCTGCACGAGCGAGGTCAGGTCGCAGTATTCATAATAGTACTTACCGGTCTCGGCATTGTAGCCGGTGTAGTTCCCGGCGGCATCCTGCGCGTAGACCGCATCCTCAAAGGCCTGATAATACTCACTGATGTAGGCCATGGCGTCCCGGCCGCACCACGCGGGACTCTGGACATTCATGGCGCAGCCGCGCGCGGTCACAAAGCCGTTGGCCGCGTCCTGCTTTGCCTTGGCGGTGTCGCTACGCGCGAGCAGGTAGCCGCCGGTGATGTCGGCGGGCTCGGTCAGCCCGGCCGTGTACCGGTAGGTCCGGCCGTACCGGTTCTCGGCTGCGGCCGTGGTCATATCGCTGCCGTAGTCCGCGTTGACGGCCGCGTAGGCGGTCTCCATGCCGGTGATGTCCACACCAGTACTGCCGACGGCGTTCGTCTCGCTGACAAGATAAGTGCCGCGGTAGACGCCGTCATAGTACAGATCCACCCAGTCGGCCGCGGGTGTGTACGGCATGCCCAGCGACACGGCAAGCTCCCGGAAGAGCTTGTCGTGCAAAAGCGTTGCGTCGTCACAGCAGGCCAGCAGCGTCCAGCGCTCAGCCGCTTCCCCGCAGGTGGCGAGATCACACGCCTGGTCGAGCCGGAGCTGATACGACCGCTTCCCGGCGGCCGCAGGGTCGGTCCTGCCGCACGCACGGAGCTGCGTGCGCACACCGTCACAGACGGCATTGCCGTCCCGGTCGGCCAGCAGCAGCTGCGCCGCGGCGTTGGCATCGCCGGCATCCACAAAGGCTCGGCCCTGTGCGGACGGATCTTCGCTCGTGATGTAAAGCGCGCTGAGATTCTCGGACTGCGCCACGCACAGCGTGCCGGCCGCCTCGCCGTTGATGCGGACGGTGAGCGTGTAAAGGCCGTCGTCCGCGGCGGCAAGCTCTGTGATGTTGACGGTCTCGCCGAGCGGTCCTATGCCCTTGCTGCCCTGCAGCTCCACGGTCGGGTTCGTGCAGTTTTGCGTGTGCACCGTCACGGCAAGGCGGCTCAGATCCGCGCTCGCGGGCAAAAACAGATACTGCGCCGCGTCCATGCTCAGGCCGGTCACGGTGCGCCCATCCACCTGCGCGTCGATCGTGCCGAGCAGTTCGGACGGTGCAAACGCGCCTTCTGGCAGCGTCGTCACCGTGACCGTGTTGGAGTAGTACGGCGAGAAATACCACCTGCCGTCCACCTGCGTGCAGCCGACCAGACGGAACGTGTACGCCGTTGCCGGCGCGAGACCCGTGACGATGCAGACGGGCTTTGCGGTCAGGGGCAGAGCGATCCAGGTGCTGCCGCCGTCGGCGCTCATCTCGACGCGGTAGTTTTCCGCACCAGCGGCCGCCGTCCAGTCGAGACGGACCTGCTTCTGGCCGATCTCGGCCGCAGCCGTGTCCCGGACGCCGCCGGGCAGGATCTCATACTGCGCGGACACCGTGCCGTAGAAGTCGCGCATGCCCCGGATCGAGACGGTGCCGAGACCGACGCGCGTGTTGTTCGTATAGGAGATGCAGCCATCGACGTCCGCTTCGTCGGTCCTGACCGTCAGCTGCCTGCCCTGATACGTGACCGCAACGGCGCAGACGGCATCTTTGCCGTTATAGACCGCGGGCGCGGTCTTGACCTGCGCATCGGCAATATTCTTTCCCTGCGTGCCGCACTTCGTGCAGACATGATCAGCATCCCAGCTGTGGCCCGCATAGCGGAGCACCGCGCTGCGGCAGGTCTCGCCGCAGGTCCTGCAGGTGGTGATGGCATAGCCGTTCGTGGTGCAGGTGCGGGTGTCGACCGTCTCCGTGTCGTGAACGATGCCGTCATCGTCGAAGTGATACGTCCCGCCGTCGAGCTGCTGCCAGCCGGTGACATGCTCGCCGGACAGGAAATACATCCGGTCGGCCGTGCCCTCGACCGTCAGCCAGCCGGTGTACTGCGCGGCCCGGATGTCGACTGTCTCCCCGCAGACCGCGCACACGGACTTTCCGCCGCGGCAGGTCGTCAGCGTGTGGCCGTGCGTGCAGCCGCCGCTCCCCGCCGCGTCCGCAGCCAGCGCCTGCGGGCAGATCAGCGCCGACACCAGTGCGGCTGCCAGCAGAAAGGCCCGGACCCTGTCCGCAAAATGGGATCTATGCATGTTTTCCCCCCTCCGTTGCTTTTTTGCCGTTGAAAACGACAGAAAAGAGCAACCGTTTCCTTGATTTTGCCTGTCGTTTGATGTTGTGCTGCGATTCATGACCGAAACTTCGATAGAAAAATATAATATTTTGTCATTTTATCATGAATTTTCACGAATCGCAAGATTGCTTTCGGCAAAAGCGCCGAATATTTGCACATCTTTCCCCAACTCAGGGAAAACCTGACTGGGCGCACGAAACATTTGACACGCACACCGGCCGCTCCTATAATCGAACCGGGCATCGGATTCGGATGCCGTTTTGATGCCAAACGGATGTAGTTTTGACTCGAAGGAGGCGGTGGCATGATCCAGATCCTGATCGTGGACGATGAAAAGCCGATCTGCGACCTGATCCAGATGAGCCTGACCCGCGCGGGCTATCACTGCACGTGCGTCTATGACGGGCTGGCCGCGGCGGACATTCTGGAACGCAACGTATTTGATCTCATTTTGCTCGATGTGATGCTGCCGAACGCCGACGGCTTCGAGCTGATGGAGTATATCCGCCCGCTGGGCATCCCGGTCATCTTTCTGACCGCGCGCGGCTCAGTCGACGACCGGGTGCGCGGCCTGCGCATGGGCGCGGAGGACTATATCGTCAAGCCCTTTGAGGTCGTGGAGCTGCTCGCGCGCGTGGACGTCGTGCTGCGGCGCTACAACAAGACCGACGCCGTAATCGAGATCGGCGGGCTGCGCATCGACACGCGCGCCATGCAGGTCTGGCGCGGCACGGAGGAGATCAGCCTGACGCACAAGGAATACGACCTGCTGCTGTTTTTCGCGCGCAACCCCGGCACCGCGCTCTACCGCGAGACGATCTACGAGCACGTCTGGGGCGGCGAATACAGCTACGGCAGCAAGACCGTGGATCTGCACATCCAGCGGCTGCGCAAAAAGGTCGGCTGGGAAAACCGGCTGCTGGCCGTGAACAAGGTCGGCTACCGGCTGGAGGTATGAGCGGATGAAATTTCGCGCAAAGCTCACGATCGCCATGGTGCTGCTGCTGTCGCTGACCTACGGCATCGGCGGCAGCCTGATGATCGCGCAGTCGTTTTCCTCCTCCATCGACCGCGAGCGCGACGCCGCCGTGCAGACCTACCGCATGGTCGTGGACGTGCTGGATCTGCTCGGCGACAACGCCTCGCCCGGCACGGCGGCCAACACCGTCGCGCTCGTGCTGCACAAGCTCGGCAGCGGCGGGTCGAGCACGGCGGCGCGCATCCGATTCGGCGCACAGATGACCACAACGGGCGACACCGCGCTGCTCGACGAAGCACCCGAGCCTCCGGCCGGCAGCGGCGTGACCAGCATCGTGCACACCGGCAACGGCCGGCACTACCTCATGCTCGGCGCCACGGCCGACGGCACGACCGTCCAGCTCGCGTTCGACGTGACGGAGACCTATACCGTGCGCCAGACGCAGCAGCGCGCGTACCACACGACGTTCGTGATCCTCATCGTCATCGGCGCGGCCGTGTCGTGGCTCACATCCTACCTGCTGACGCGCCCGCTCAGCACGCTTTCCCGCGCATCGCGGGAATTGGCGCGCGGCAACCTCAGCTATCGGGCGCCCGTGCGCTCGCGCGACGAGGTGGGGCAGCTGGCATCCGACTTCAACCGCATGGCCGGGCAGCTTGAGCGCAACGTCAACCGCATTCAGGAGACCATGGCGCTGCAGGAGCGGTTCATGGCCGACTTCTCGCACGAGATGAAAACGCCCATGACCTCCATCATCGGCTATGCAGACCTTTTGCGCAGTCAGGTGCTCACCCCGGACGAGCAGATGGACGCGGCGAACTATATTTTTTCCGAGGGCAAGCGGCTCGAGGCGCTGGGGCTGAAGCTGCTGGATATGCTCTCGCTCGACCAGTCAAAGCTCCAGCTCGTGCCCGCGCATCCCGCCGATCTCGTGGCGGGGCTGCTCGAGCACCTCAAGCGCCTGTACGCGCAAAAAGGCATCGCCCTGCAGTACCGTACCGAGGAGGGCGCGTGCTTTTTAGAGCCGGACCTGTTCAAGACCCTGCTCGTCAACCTCATGGACAACGCCCGCAAGGCGCTCGACAGCGGCGGCAACATCTACGTCTGGCAGGAGATGCTGCCCGACGGCTGCCGCGTGCGCGTGCTCGACAACGGCCGCGGCATCCCGCCGGAGGCGCTCGCGCACCTGACGGAGGCGTTTTACCGCGTGGACAAGTCGCGCTCGCGCGCACAGGGCGGCGCGGGACTCGGCCTGTCGCTGTGCAATGAGATCGTGCAGCTGCACGGCGGCACGATGCAGTTTGAGAGCCGCGTCGGCAACGGCACGGTCGTGACCGTGGAGCTGAAAGGAGGCCGTGTATGAAACGCTGGCTCAACACCGCACTGGCGCTCGTGCTCGTGCTGGCGATCGCGGCGGGCGGCTTTTTCCTGCCAAACCTTGTGGCCGCGCGGCTCGACCGCGCGGATCAGGACACGGCGTTTTCGCTCAGCACCGGCGACGAGCAGAGTCCGGCCACCGTTTTGCGCCTGAAGCTGACCGACGGCATACAAAACCTGTTTTACGGCACAAAAGAGCCCGTCGAGCTCGATGAGAGCGCCGCGGTGCACACGCTGGCCGAGATGGCGCAGTACGCGCAGGACCTGCTGGGCGCGCTGGAAAAGGACAGCGCGCTGTTCGGCGGCGGCTTTTCCGTGCAGGAGGGCGCGACCGTCCAGTACGCGAACTACGGCAGCGGCTTCGTCCTCTGGGGCATCACGCTGAGCAATCCGCGCGGCGACACGGCGTCGTTCCTGCTCGACGACGCGACCGGCTGCGTGCTGGCGCTCAGTTATGAATTCGCCTATGACTTCGGCTTCCAGATCCGGCAGAACGATCTATGGGATTACCTGCTGCGCGTGTTTGAAAACCGCGTCGGCGCCACGGTCGCGGCCGCGCTCGGCGTGCCGTACGACGAGGTGCAGATCCCGATGCCAGAAGCGGCGAAAAAAATGCTCGGTCTGCGCACAAGCGGTGGAAACACCGTTCCCCTGCAGCTGCTCAACGCCGGAAACGAGGGCAGTTACAACGACGGCATGGACAGCAGCATCACCGAATACCTGCAGTTTTATGACCCGGACGCCGACACGGCCTTTTCCCTGCCGGCGTGGCGCGTGGAAAATACTTTGTATTTCAACGCACAATGATGCCGTTTCGATGCCAAAGCGTTGCCGGACGGATCACAGTCTCCGCTAAGATGGGGTCATACCCGCTTCGCGGAGACTTTTTTCGTCAGGAGATGTCCATCATGCAGATACAGGATCAGCCTCACATCGGCGTGCTCGGCGCAGACCCGGCCGCCATCACACAGTTCCTGCGCCGCGTGCAGGCGCTAGGCGGAGAACACGCCGTCCTGCTGCCGCTGAGCCCGGCGGCCGTGCCGGACTGCGAACCGTATCTGTGCGGGGCGTCCACACAGCCGCCCCTGCCGAAGCTGCGCGCAGCGGCGGAGGTGCTGGCCGCCTCCGGCTGCACGGTCATCGCCGCACCGGACAGCGCGGGCGTTTTCTGCGAGGAGATCACGGCGGCCGTCGGCATCCCGACACTCGGCGTCTCCGGGCCGGCGCTGCAGCAGCTCGTCGGCAAGCTGCGGCAGCGTGCGAGCGTGCTGTGCACACCCGGCGTGCGCGCCGCCAACGGCTACGGCATCGCCGCGCGGCGCTACGGACTCTACTGCAGCTATCCCGACGCACCCGTGCAGGCGCTGCTCGGCTGCGTGCAGCCGGAGAAGGCGTGCAGCGAGCAGGTGCTGCGCTCGATCATCGAGCTGGAGCTGGCCCGCGGCAACGACAGCGTCGTGCTCGACAGCGCGCAGCTGTGCGCCGCATTCGCGCACTTTGGCCTCGCCGCGCGCTACCCGCAGGCGGCCGACGGCATGGAGCTGCTGGCGC
>ULRD01068225.1_pt1 | contig 10699 bp, 8 predicted proteins | sample 1955181 | NCBI WGS metagenome assembly ULRD01 (sample SAMEA4835675, study PRJEB28245) | human gut metagenome | biome: gut microbiome; material: fecal sample | place: Denmark | collected 2008
CAGCGCCGTGCGCATCGCGTCGCCGGTCGAGAGCACGCCGGAGACCGAGAGAAACAGAAGCTCCGTGTGCCGCAGAAGATACTTCGCCGGGGCGAACATCGTGCGCAGCGGCGGATGGGGACGCACGCGCTTCTTCGGCTTTTTCCCAATACCCGCGGCCTTTCGCTCGGCGCGGCGAACCGCGCCCGCGGGAACGAACGCGCCGAAGCTCCAGCCGACGCCGCCCGCGCCCGCGGCCAGCGCGGCAATCAGCGGCACATTGAGCAGGTAGAAGCTGCCAGCAGCGGCCGCGCTCAGAAGGATGAACGGATTCATAAGAGAAGCGTTCCCGCGGGCGGATTAAATTATGCAAAGGCGTCGTCCGTCCGTTGCCGCAGTCTGCCGGGCGTGGTATACTTATTATAAGAATGGACGATATATTTACAAAGGGATGGATGCACGATGGATATGGTGGTCGTCGGCGTGGTTTTTCTGGACATCAAGGGCTTTCCCTTTTTCAAGTATGACGCGGTGGGCACGAATCTTGGCAATGTGCTCATGACCCACGGCGGCGTGGCGCGCAACGTGGCCGTAAATATGGCCAACTTAGGCGCGGAGGTGGAGTTTGTTACGATGCTGGACGACGATTCGCTTGGGCGCGAGGCGCGGCTGCGTCTGCGCGGCGCGGGCGTGAAGCTGACGCACGCGGTGTCCACGCCGGACAAGGGCATGGGCATGTGGCTGGCGGTGTTCAATGAGAAGGGCGATCTGGCAGGTTCCGTATCCCACATGCCGGACGCTTCGCCGATCGAGCGCCTGTTTGACGAAAAAGGCGAGGAGATCATTCGAAGCTGTCGCGGCGTCGCGCTGGAAATCGACCTTTCTGAGAAGGTTTCCGAGCGCGTGTTCGAGCTGGCGGAGCGCTTTGACAAGCCTGTGTACGCCATCGTCGCCAACATGAGCGTCATCCTGCGCAGACCCGATTTTATGGCGCGAACGGCCTGCGTGATCCTGAATGAAATCGAGGCCGGGCGGCTGTTCGGGCGGGAGATACGTGCGCTTTCGCCGGAGGAAACGCTGGAAGCCGTTTCCGAGGCCGCGCCGGCGATGGGCATTCGTTCCATCGTCGTCACGATGGGCGCGCGCGGCGCGGTGTATCTGGACGCGGAAAACGGCCTGCGCGGCGTCTGTCCCGCCGTACCCTGCCGCGTGGTGGACACCACCGGCGCGGGCGACGCGTTTTTCTCCGCCGTGGTGGAAAGTCTGGCGCGCGGCATGCGGCTGGACGACGCCGTCACCTGCGGCGCGCGGCTTGCCAGCATGACTGTGTCCACCAGCGAAAGCACCTGTCCTCATGTGGACGAGCACTTTTTCGGAATCGGAGAATAAAAATAAAATAGAAAGGAAAATCCCGACATGTACAAGATCAACGTACGAAACGACCATCCCGCTTTGTATTTTGCCGCGGATGAACTGAAGAAATACCTGCGCATGATGCTTCCGGAGGTCGGCGACATTCCCGTCGGCCGCGGAGAGGGCGGCTTCCGCGTGGGGCTTTTGGACGAGCGGAGCGACGACGACACGGTGTTCATCGAAACAGGCGAAACCGGCGGCGAGATTCTGGGCTCGAACCCGGGCGCGGCGCTGATCGCCGTGTATCGCTATCTGCGCCTGTGCGGCTGCCGCTGGCTGTTCCCCGGCGAGGACGGCGAGTGGATTCCCGTGCTGGACGCGCTGCCGCCGGTTTCATATCGCCGCACGGCGGATCACCGCTATCGCGGACAGTGCAACGAGGGCGCGGAAAGCCAGCGTGCCATGCTGGAAACCATCGATTTTTCGCCGAAGCTGGCTCTGAACAGCTACATGCTGGAATTTGACGTTCCGTTCTATTATTACGATACCTACTATTCCCATGCGCTGAACTCTTGCCGCGCGCCGGAGCCGGTTTCCATGCGCACGGTGAAGCAGTGGAAGCGGCAGTGCGAAACGGAAATCGCCCGCCGCGGACTGCGCTTTCATGACATGGGGCACGGCTGGACGGCCGAGCCGCTGGGTCTGGACAGCCGTCAGGGCTGGCGGGCGGCCGAGAGCGCGGAGCTTCCCGAAGAGCTGCGCCCCTTCGTGGCGGAAATCAACGGGCGGCGCGAGCTGTACGGCGGCGTGGCGCTGAACACGAACATCTGCTTTTCCAACGCGGAGGGACGGCGCAGGATCGCCGAATACGTGGCCGGCTACGCGCAGAACCATCAGAACGTGAGCTTTCTGCACATCTGGCTGGCCGACGCGAACCGCAACCACTGCGAGTGCGCCCTCTGCCGGGAAAAGCGCGTGTCGGACTGGTATGTGATTCTTTTAAACGAGATCGACGAAGCGCTGACCGCGCGCGGGCTTCCGACGCGGATTGTGATCATCGAATACTACGAAACGAACTGGGCGCCGCTGACGGAGCAGCTGAAGAATCCCGGCCGGTTCACGCTGCTGTTCGCGCCGCTTGGCCGCAGCTATCTGGAGGGCTATGACGTGCAGGCCGATCCTTCAGCCATGCAGCCCTACGACCTGAACCGCGCCGCGCCGCCGCGGGAGCTGAAGGCGTGCTTCGCGCATCTGGCCGAGTGGAAGAAGCGCTTTCCGGGCGACGCGTTCGCCTATGAATATCACTTCTGGCGCAGCCAGTACCGCGACTTCAGCGGGCTTTCGCACGCGCGCGCGATCTACAACGACATTCGCCACTTGAAGGCGCACGGCCTGAGCGGCGTCATCGAGGACGGCTCGCAGCGCAGCTTCTTCCCGACGGGCTTCTGCTATTATGTGTACGGCGAGACGCTGTTCGACGCGTCCGTTTCCTTCGATTCGCTGGTGGAGGACTATTTCAGCCACGCCTTCGGAGCGGACTGGGAGCAGGTCGTTCAGTATCTGGAGGGAATCGGCGAACGCATGCCCGTCAGATATTTCAGCGGATGCATGAGCGCCGATCCGTCGCGCGGCATGATGTACAACCCCGCCATGGCGGAAACGCTGCGCACCGTGCCGGAATGGGTGGACGCGTTCCGCCCGGTAATTCAGGCGCACCTCGGGCAGGAGATGCGCGCATCGGACGTATCGTGGCGGCTGCTGCTCGCGCACGCCGACCTCGTATCCGGCTTCGCGCTTGCCGCCGCGAAGGCCGCGGACGGCGAGGACGCGTCAATGGACTTCCGCGCGCTGCGCGACGAGTTCTCCGGCCGCGAGGTCTATATGGAGCGGTACTACGATCACTTCCTCTTCTGGGTCTCGTGGTACGATATGTACCCGAGGGTTCCCGTTCGCCAGTCGACCGAAGCCCCGGCGTAAAGGAGGAAAGCACTCATGTCGCAGGTGACCAAGCGCGCGATCGAGCAGTCGCTGAAGAATCTGCTTTTAAAAAAGCCGCTGACGAAGATTACGATCAACGACCTTGCGGAGGACTGCGGCATCAACCGCATGACCTTCTACTACCATTTCAAGGACATTTATGATCTGGTGGAGTGGGTCTGTCTGGAGGACGCGCGCCGGGCGCTGGAAGAGAAAAAGACCTATGACACGTGGCAGCAGGGCTTCGCGCAGATTTTCGAGGCCGTGCGCGAGAATAAGCCGTTTGTGATGAACGTGTACCGCTGCGTGCACCGCGAGCAGGTGGAAAAATACTTAAAGCCGCTGGTGGACAACCTGCTGCTGGGCGTGATCAACGAGGAAGCGGCGGGCATGACCGTGCGCGACGAGGACAAGGCGTTTATCGCGCAGGTGTATTCGTACGCGTTCGTCGGGCTGATGCTGGACTGGATCCGCGACGACATGCGCGAGGACCCCGAAACGCTGGTCAACCGGCTGGCGACGGTCATCCGCGGCGGCGTGGCGCAGGCGCTCGAACGGTTCCGGCTGTAGCGTTTTTATCATTTCCGCCGGTTTGATCAAATTTTATACACCTTCCCGTCCCGTGCTGAAAAACTGAGCACGGGGCGATTTCTGTCCATTGAGGAATTTCCGCCGCCGGGTATAATAAGCTCATCAAACAGAAACGGGAGGCAATGAATCATGTATTATTCCGCAGGCACTTATGAATCCTTCGCGCATCCGGAGAAGCCGGAAGGCGTTGACAAGAAATCGGCGTATATCATCGGCACCGGTCTGGCGGGCCTGACCGCGGCGTTCTATCTGGTGCGCGACGGTCAGATGAAGGGCGAGCACATTCACCTTCTGGAAAAGCTCGAGCTGGCGGGCGGCAGCTGCGACGGCCGCAAGGACGTGACCAAGGGCTTCTTCATGCGCGGCGGCCGCGAGATGGACAATCATTTCGAGGTCATGTGGGACACCTTCCGCGACGTGCCCTCCATCGAAACGCCGAACGTATCGGTGCTGGACGAATACTACTGGCTGAACAAGCACGACCCCAACTATTCCCTCTGCCGCGCGACGGTCAACCGCGGCGAGGACGCGCATACCGACCGCAAGTTCGAGCTCGACCGCGATTCCGCGCTGGCGCTTTCGAAGCTGTTCATGACGCCGGAAAAGGATCTGGAGGACAAAAAGATTTCCGACGTGCTGCCGGATTCCTTCTGGAGCACGAATTTCTGGCTGTACTGGCAGACGATGTTCGCGTTCCAGCGCTGGTCGAGCGCGCTGGAGATGAAGCGCTACCTCTGCCGCTATGTCCATCACATCGACGGTCTGCCGGACTTCAGCGCGCTGAGGTTCACCAAGTACAACCAGTACGAGAGCATGATTCTGCCGCTGGTGAAGTATCTGGAACGCCATGGCGTGAAGATTGAATACGGCATGGACGTGAAGAATGTCGTCATCGCGCACGAGGGCGATAAGATGGTCGCCAAGCAGATCGTATACGTCAAGGATGGCGAAACGCAGACCATCGACCTGATCGAGGACGACCTCGTGTTCATCACCAACGGCTGCTGCACCGACACCTCCTGCTACGGCGACCAGACCCACGCGCCCGATCTGTCCGGCGTTGAAAACGGCAAGGGCGAGTCGTGGGATATGTGGAAGGCGATCGCGGCGCAGGCGACGCACGGCGAGTTCGGCAATCCCGAGGCGTTCTGTTCGGACGTGGACGCGACGAACTGGATGAGCGCCACCGTCGCGACCTCCGATGAAGAGATCATCCGCCACATCATGGACATCTGCAAGCGCGACCCGCGCACCGGCAAGGTGACCACCGGCGGCATCGTGACCGTGAAGGACAGCACGGACAACTGGTATCTCTCCTGGACGATCAACCGCCAGCCGCAATTCAAGTCCCAGGACAAGAACATGGTGCTCGTATGGCTGTATTCGCTGAATACCAATAAGGAAGGCAACTACGTCAAGAAGGCGATGCGCGATTGCACGGGCGAAGAGGTCTGCCGCGAATGGCTGTATCATATCGGTGTTCCGGAGGACAGGATTGAGACGCTGGCGCATGAGAAGTGCAATACCACCACCTGCTTCATGCCGTATATCAATGCGTTCTTCCAGCCGCGCAAGGAATCCGACCGCCCGAAGGTCGTGCCGGACGGCGCGGTGAACTTCGCCTTCATCGGCCAGTTCGCCGAGACGCCGCGCGATACCATCTTCACCACCGAATACTCGATGCGCACCGGCATGGAGTCCGTCTACACCCTCCTGAACGTCGACCGCGGCGTGCCGGAGGTCTGGGGCAGCAAATACGACGTGCGCGAGCTGCTGCGCGCCTGCTACTACGCGCTGGATAAGAAGCCGCTCACCGACGCGAAGCTCTCCCTCGTGGAGAAGGAAGCTCTGAAGATCGCGCTGCGCAAGGTGCGCGGCACGGACGTGGAGCTGCTTCTGAAGGAAAGCGGACTCATCGAATAAATAAAGTAACCCAACCCAAGGCCGCTGCCGACTCTACGCCGGACAGCGGCCTTCGTTTCTGTTCGCACATCCATCCAAAATAACATTTTTTTAATCAGGCATGCATACGCGCGAAATCGTCCGCAGTTTTCGCGGTAATTCCATAACAAATATGTCTGCTTAGGATAAATATATGTTCGCAGCGAACATTGCCGTTTGAGCCAAAAACAGCGATAATAAGCATGTAAGCAAAAACGGGCGCCGCTTTTCTATGCGCGGTTGCCGAAAAAACAAGCGTTCGTTACAGGCGAAAAGGTGGAAAACAATGACTGAAGGAAAACCGCAAAAGGGATTGGTCGGGGCTTACCCCCAGCAGGAGAGCTTTGGCAGGCGGCTTTGGCGCGATCTGTATCGCAACCGGTGGGTTTATCTGATTGCGCTCGTGTGCCTGAGCTGGTATTTCATTTTTTGCTATGCGCCCATGGGCGGCATCGTGATGGCGTTCAAGGATTATCGCCCCGCCCGCGGTCTGTGGAAAAGCACATGGCTGGGTCTGAAATGGTTTCAGGAATTTACCGGCGGCTATTATTTCGCCCGGCTTGTGCGCAACACGCTGGTGATCAACAGCCTTGGTCTGGCCATCGGCTTCACCATGCCAATCATTCTGGCGCTGCTGATCAACGAAATTCACAACAGCCGCTTCAAGCGCACCGTGCAGACCATCACCTATCTGCCCCACTTTGTTTCGACGGTCGTCGCCTGCGGTCTGGTGGTCAACCTGCTGTCCTACAACGGCCTGCTCAATCAGATTACGGGCGTGTTCGGCAAGCAGCCGAAGCTGTGGCTGTCCACGCCGCAGTACTTCCCCTGGATTTACGAGTTCTCCAGCCTGTGGCAGGAATTGGGCTTTAACTCCATCATCTTCCTTGCCGCGCTTTCCTCCATCGATTCTCAGCTGCTGGACGCCGCGGCGATCGACGGCTGCAACCGCTTCCGGCGCGTGTGGCACGTTCACATCCCGGGCATCCTGCCCACGATTCTGCTTCTGCTGATCATGCGCGTCGGTTCCATGATGTCGGTCGGCTACGAGCGCATCATTCTGCTCTACAACGAAGCCACCTATGAAACCGCGGACGTTATGTCCAGCTTCGTTTACCGGCAGGGCATTCTGGGCGGCAGCTACAGCTACGGCGCGACGGTCGATCTGTTCAACGGCGTAATCAATCTGGTGCTGCTGGCAGTGTTCAATGGCATTTCCCGCCGCGTCAGCGAAATTTCGCTTTGGTAAGGGGGCGGATGAAATGAAGAAAGAAAAGGAATGGAATTACGGCCGAATCAGCATCGGCAGCCGGACGTTCGACATTTGCAACGCCATTTTGATGATTCTCCTTTGCGTTGTGACGCTGTATCCCATGTGGTTCGTGCTCTGCGCTTCCTTCTCCGACCCGGAAACGCTGGTAACCTCCAGCGGCGTCGTGCTCTATCCCCTGAACTTCAGCACGGTCAACTACCACAAGGTGCTTGCCTACACGCCGATCTGGCAGGGCTATTGGGTCACGATTCGTGTCGTGGTTCTGGGAACCACGCTGAACCTGCTTTTCACCTCGCTGCTGGCGTATGTGCTTTCGCGCAAGAACCTGATGCTCAAAAAGCTGATCACCGGCCTGTGCGTATTCACAATGTATTTCAGCGGCGGCATGATTCCAACGTTCATGGTGGTCAAGGGAATCGGCCTGTACAACAACCTCTGGGCGCTGATCTTCCCCGGGCTCATCAGCACCTATAACGCCATCGTCATCCGCACGGCCATGCAGGGCGTGCCCGACGAGCTCGCCGAAAGCGCCAGCTTAGACGGTGCGAACGAGCTGGTCATCCTTTTCCGCATCATACTGCCCATGGTAAAGCCCACACTGGCCGCCATCGCGCTGTTCTGCGCGGTGGGTCACTGGAATTCGTGGACGGGGGCGCTGCTCTACATCCGCAAGGCCGAGCTGCAGCCGCTGCAGATGGTGGTTCGCGCTCTGCTCATCAAGGAGCAGGACCTGGCGCAGCAGGGCAAGTTTGACGTGGTGAAGGAAATGATGAACCAGACCATGCGCTATTCCGTCATCATCGTCAGCACCGTGCCCGTGCTGTGCGCGTATCCCTTCATTCAAAAGTATTTCACAAAGGGCGTCATGGTTGGCGCTGTCAAAGGGTAAATCGCAGGGAAAACCCTGTGAAAATATGAGGAGGTTTGTCTATGAAAAAGGTGCTCGCTCTGGTTCTGTCCCTGGCTCTGCTCCTGTCTCTGGCGGCCATCCCCGGCACTGCTGAGGAAGCCCCCACCAAAATCCGCTGGCTCCACAAGGCGTGGAACGCCTCCACGGAACTCGACCACTTCTGGGATGCGTATTGGGTAAAGCATCTGGAAGAGAAGTTCAACGTGGAAATCGACTTCGGCGGTCTCACTCCCTCCGACGACTACGACGCGATCGTCAACCTGACCATTGCCGACAGCGGCAACTGGCCTGACCTGATCTTCTGGAACTGGGACAACTATTCCGGCGGCATCGCCAGCGCCATCGAGGACGGCCTGGTTCTGCCCCTGAACCATGTTGAGAACTGGGAAGAGGATATGCCTAACTTCAGCCAGCTGCTCAAGGACAACGCCTACATCCGCCGCGCTCTGACACTGGATAACGGCGACGTCACTGGCTGCAGCCACGGGGAGCAGGACGTCCGCCGCAACGCGTATTCCGGCTTCGGCATCCGCGCCGACTGGCTCGAGAACGTCGGCATGGATATGCCCACGACCACCGAGGAGCTTTACGAAGTCCTCAAGGCCTTCAAGGAGCAGGATGCGAACGGCAACGGCCAGGCCGATGAAATTCCCATGTCCGATTTCAAAGAATACTTCCTGCTGAAGCTGATCTCCGGCGGCTGGGATCTGGTTTGGGACAGCATGCAGATTGATCCCGTCACCGGCGACATCGCCTGGTGGGCCACCGTCAACAACGGCGAAAACTTCAAGAAGTTCGCTACCGACCTGCGCAAGTGGTACGCCGAGGGTCTGTTTGATCCCGAGTTCAACACGCAGGATACCAACGCCCGCATCGTGAAAATCCTCAACGATCAGGTTGGCTTCTTCTTCTCCTACCCCGGCGAGGGTGATGACTTTGCGGAGCGCATTCGCAAGGCCGGTCTGAATGACAAGGCAGCCTTCGAAGCCATGGGACCCCTGACGGACGCGAACGGCAACGCCTATACCTCCAACACCGACATGGTGAAGTGGGCGGCCGCTGAGCAGCTGAACGTTGTGACCACCGCTGCCGGCGAAAAGACCCACCTGATTCTCCAGATGCTGGACTACATGTATTCCGACGAATTCACCGACATCCTGTCCTGGGGCAAGGAAGGCGTAACCTTCGAATACGATGAGAACGGCGTGCCGCACTTCCTGCCCGCTGCTTACAACGAGGACGGCTCCTTCAACGAGGACTTCGTCAACATCTACGCGCTGGGCGGCCGCGGTCAGTGGCCTCGCTTCATGAACTGGGAGTATGAAATGCTGAACGGCACCGACCTGACGCTGAAGGAGCGCACGCTGTGGGGCGATGTGGATACCACCATCGTGCTGCCCCCGCTGACCGTCACCGGCAATGAGGCCGTGGAATACACCAGCATCCTGAGCGACGCGAAGACCGCTACGCTGGAAACCTTCATCAATGTCGTGCTGGGCAACGCCGACGTCTTCGCGCTGGATACGCTGGACGAAACCCTCAAGACCATGAAGATCGACCGCGCGATCGAAATCCTCCAGGCCGCTTACGACAACTACGAGAAGAAGTAAGCCACGCCATCCTTCAGAGCAAATCGCCATCGCCGCGAAACTGCTTCTGAAGGAAAACGGACGCGCTGAATAACCAAACGCAACAAAGGCCGCTGCCGACTCTGCGCCGGACAGCGGCCTTCGTTTAATTAACGGAGTTGGATGTATCTGATTTCTTCCGCGGATGCTATATAAGCGCCGCGAAGCGCTCCGCGCGGGCGTGCGCCTGACGGAGAAATTCGGCGGCGTCCCAACCAGCATACGCGTCGTGCGTATGACGGCCGGGGCGGTTATAGCTGATCAATTCGAAGGTGAGCGGGCCCTCGAAACGGTGCTCGTGCAGGCGGCGGGCAATGTCCGGCCAGTCGGCGATCCCGTCGAAGGGCAGCATGTGCGAGTCGTCGTGCCATGTGATTTCGCTGCCGGTAACGCCCATGTTGTCGTTCAGGTGCGTGCCCGCGAGCCGGTCGCCGTACAGCGCCATCATGTCCCTCGCGCCGTTGTAGCACAGCTCGTGTCCGGTGTCCCACACGAAGCGGCAGGATGGATGCTGCGAAAGCTCGCCCATCACGCGCGCCAGATATTCCTCGCCCTCGACGTTTTCAAACCCCAGAAGCACGCCGCGCGTGTCAGCGAAGCGAAGCAGCCGGTCAAAGCGCTCCACGCCCAGCGCGTTCGGCTCGTGCCGGTCGAAGCCGATAAAGGGATGAATCACGGCCAGCGGCACGCCGTGGTCGGCGCAGCATTGCACGCAGTCCTCGAGCATGCGAATGTATTCGTCGCCCGCCTCGCCCTCGTCCCACACGGTGCTCACCTTGCTGAACGGCGCGTGGATGGACTGATACACAAGCCCCTCGCGCGCGGCGGCGCGGGCGTATTCGTCGATGGGCGCGTCCGGCTTCCAGTCGGAGAAAAATCCGTCGAAGCCCGCGCGGCGAATCAGCCGCAGCCGCTCGGAAACGGGCAGATCAAAGCCGAAGCTGTCGTTGACGCAAAGCCGTTTGTCCCTCATGCAAATCCTTCCCTTCTGTGAAAAACCCATTCTACCCGGCTTCGCGGCGGTTGTCAATCCTTTCCTTTCCGCTT
>ULRD01039104.1_pt1 | contig 10666 bp, 10 predicted proteins | sample 1955181 | NCBI WGS metagenome assembly ULRD01 (sample SAMEA4835675, study PRJEB28245) | human gut metagenome | biome: gut microbiome; material: fecal sample | place: Denmark | collected 2008
GACGCGCCCTCGGTGGTCACGGTCAGGTTCTCGGCGTACAGCGTGCCGCCGCCTGCCACGTGAATGCCGCCGGAGGTGCCCTTCTTCGCGGAAATCACGGTGTTCTTCACGGTCGCGACGCCGCTTCCGCAGGCGAACACGCCCGCGCCGCCCTCCGCGTCGGTGGAAATTTCGGTGTTCTCAATCGTCAGCGTGCCGCCGGTGACCAGCGCCGCCGCGCCCACGCCGTAGAAGCTGGCGCTGTCTCCGCCGGTGGAATCGGCGCTCTCGCGAACGAGCTTCGAATCGGTCACCGTGACGTTTCCGCCGGTGACGAGCAGCGCGTTTTCGTCCGTGCCGGTGGATTCGATCGTTTCGCCGGAAATCGACGCGTCCTCAGAAACGGTCTTCACGGCGCTGTAGCTCTCCGGCTGCGCGCTCATGCCGCCGGGGCCGCCCATGCCGCCCTGCGGCGGGTTGCCCATCGGAGCGCCATCCGGCGGAGTGCCCATTTCTCCGTCGGGACGCTCCGGCGGATTGCCCATCTCGCCGTCGGGCTTCTCGGGCGGTGTGCCGCCCTGCGGCGGGGTTCCCATGCCGGCCGGAGGCTCCGGCGGCGTGGCCTGCGTCGTCTCCGCAACCGCGGCCAGATTCAAAAGCACCATGCATACGCACAGGCAAAGCGCAATCCATTTTTTCAGCTTCATGATTCATCCTTCCTTTCGTCTTCCGGGGTATCTCCCCGGTACGATGGGAAGTATAACCGGCGAAGTTTGAAACAGGTTTGAAACGCGAAAACTTTTTTGCAGCGAACCGAAGCTTTTTTGCGGCAGCAGAAAGCGCCCCCGCCGGATCGCATGGGTGCGCTTTCTTCAGGGATTACCGCTCATCCCGGCAGGGTGACGGTGAAGGTCGTGCCGTCTTTTTCGGTGCTCTTTACGGAAATCGTCCCGCGGTGCAGGCGGGCGATGGTCTGCGCGATGGACAGACCGAGCCCGCAGCCGTCGCCGTCGGCACGCACGGCGCTGCCGCGGAAAAAGCGGTCGAACACGCGCGCCTGCTCGTCCGGGGGAATCGCGGGGCCGAAATTGTGCACGCCGAACACGCGCTTCGCGCCGCTTTCGCGCAGGAAAAGCGTGATTTCGCTGCCTGCGTCGGCGTATTTGAGCGCGTTGCTCAGAAGAATCGTCGCCAGCTGGCCGATCATTTCCGCGTCGCCGCGAAGAAGAACGCCGTCCGGCACGTCCGTTTTCAGGGTCTTTCCCGCCTCGAACACCGTGCTCTCGAAGGGCAGCGCCGCGCCGAGCAGTGCGCGGCCGAGGTCGAAGGTCTGAAAGCGCGCCCGCGCCGCGCCGTCGTCCATGCGCGCCAGCGCGAGCAGGTTGCGAATCAGCGCGTCGGCGTGGCCGATTTCCGCGCGGATGTAGGAAAGGCTCTCGCTCTCGCCCACCTCTCCGGCGAGCACGTCCGCGTTGGCGGCGATCACGGCCAGTGGCGTTTTCAGCTCGTGGCTCGCGTCCCACACGAAGCGCTTCTGCTTTTCGAACGCCTCGCGCACCGGGCGGAGCATGCGCCGGATCAGCAGCACCGCGCCCGCGAAAGCGGCTTTTCGTCCTCCACCAGCAGAATTCGCATCTTCGCCCCTGCCGAAAACAGGGAACGCCGCGCGGAAGCGCTCCGTCGCGGCGTTCGATTTCAAGATTTCAAAAATGTCAGCCGATTTCGGCGCCGGGCTTGAATTCGCCGCCGTCCACGGTCAGAAGCTTCAGGTTGCCCTCGTCATCGGAGGCGCACAGCAGCATGCCCTCGGAAACGACACCGCGCATCTTGCGCGGGGGCAGGTTCTTCACCAGCACGACAGTTCTCCCGGGCATATCCTCGGGATTGTACCACTTCGCGATGCCGGAAACCACCGTGCGGGTTTCGCCGCCGCCGATGTCCAGCGTGGACTTGAGCAGCTTGTCGCTCTTTTCCACCTTCTCACAGGCGAGAATCTTCGCCGCGATCAGCTGGGTCTTGAAGAACTCGTCGATGGTCACATAGCCGTCGTCCGCCTTGGGTGCTTCGGGCGCTTTCTCCTCGGCCTTCTTCGCTTCCGGCTTCTTTTCCCCGGCCTTCGGCGCGTTCGCCTGCTTTTCGGCGGCGAGGGATTCCAGCTCCTTCTTCACGTCCACGCGCGGGAACAGCGCTTCGCCCTTGGTCACGACCGTGCCGGCGGGCAGCGCGCCGAACTTTTGAACGGATTCCCACGTCTTCAGCGTGTCGTCCTGCACGCCCAGCTGCGCGTAGATGCGCGCGGGGGTGTCCGGCATCACGGGCGCGAGCTGCACGGCCACGCCGCGCACGGACTCGGCCAGCACGTACATGACCGTCTGAAGCCTCGGCCTGCCCTCCTCGGTCTTGCCCAGCACCCACGGCTGCGTGAGGTCGATATAGCGGTTCAGTTCGCCGATCAGCTTCCAGATTTCCGTCAGCGCCAGCGAGAACTGAAGCGCGTTCATCTGCTTCTCCACCTGCGCGGGAAGCGCCTCGAACAGCTCGATGATGTGCCTGTCCACGTCCTCATACGCGCCGGGCCGGGGCACGCGGCCGCCGAAATACTTCTCGATCATCGCCACCGTGCGCGATACGAGGTTGCCCAGATCGTTGCACAGGTCGCTGTTCATGCGGTTCAGAAGCGCCTCGTTGGTGTAGTTGCCGTCCGCGCCGAAGGGCATTTCGCGCATCAGGTAATAGCGCAGAACGTCGGTCCCGTAGCGCCCGACGATGGGCGCGGGATATTCCACATTGCCCTTGGACTTGCTCATCTTGTCGCCGCCGAACAGCAGCCAGCCGTGGCCGAACACCTGCCTGGGCAGCGGCAGACCCAGCGCGTGCAGCATGATGGGCCAGTAGATGGTGTGGAAGCGCACGATTTCCTTGCCCACCAGATGAATGTCCGCGGGCCAGTACTTCTTAAACAGGCTGTCATCGTCCGACAGATAGCCCAGCGCGGAGATGTAGTTGCTCAGCGCGTCGATCCACACGTACACCACGTGGCCGGGATCGAAGTCCACCGGCACGCCCCACTTGAAGCTGGTGCGGCTGACGCACAGATCCTGAAGGCCGGGGCGCAGGAAGTTGTTCAGCATCTCGTTGGCGCGCGACGGCGGCTGAATGAAGTCCGGATGGGTCTCGATGTAGTCGATGATCCAGTCCTGATACTTGCTCATTTTGAAGAAATAGCATTCCTCGCGGGACAGCTCCACGGGGCGGCCACAGTCCGGGCAGACCTTCTGGCCGTCCTTCTCCTTGAGCTGCGTCACCGTCCAGAAGCTCTCGCACGGCGTGCAATAGTAGCCCTCGTACGCGCCCTTGTAAATGTCGCCCTGCTCGTAGAATTTCTTGAAGATCTTCTGAACGACCTTCTGGTGCCTTTCGTCGGTGGTGCGGATGAAGTCGTCATACTGAATGTTCATCAGCTTCCACAGATCCTTGGTCTCGGCGACGATCTTGTCCACAAACTGCTTCGGCGTTACGCCCGCTTCCTCGGCCTTGCGCTCGATCTTCTGACCGTGCTCGTCGGTTCCGGTGAGGAAATAGGTGTCGTAGCCGGTCATCTTCTTGAACCGGGTCATGCTGTCCGCCGCCACGGTCGTGTACGTGTGACCGATGGTCATGTTGCCGGACGGATAATAGATCGGCGTCGTGATATAAAACTTCGGTTTTTCCATGAATGCATCGCTCCCTTCCATGTAAAAACGCCCCTCGCCAAAACGCGAGGGACGTAGATGCTACGCGGTACCACCCTGCTTTACCCGCCTTCGCGGGCCTCTGCGCCGACAACCATCGGCTGCGCCTGTAACGGGACGCCCCGCCGTACGCTCACTCGCGCTCGCGCACAGAGCCTCCGAAGCCATGTTCCCGCGCACCGTGCCGCCGGCTCCCACCTGCCCCGGCTCTCTGAACGCGCAGCCCCCGCGGTACTCTCTCCGTCCTTGCCTTTTATGCTATTATAATCCCCCCAATCCCACCATGTCAACCCCAATCCCCAAATTTTCCCGAAATCTTCCGGAGGTATGAAACCGGAGAAGCCTGAGAACATAAAAGACTGCGATCTTCTGATGTGCTTACTTGGAATCAGTTTTCCGCGTCGCTTCGCTCCCCTGCGGTTTCGTTCCATGACGCATTGCCCGGTTCCGACGAAGGCGCATGGCTTTGCTGATCGAAGCGGCGATTTCGATCATAGGCGCTTATTGCAAGGCAAAGGAGAATCCATCCTCCGACGAAGGAGATGCTTTTCATGGTCATCCCTCCGCTCATGTAACCGCTCTTCAGGGATGCTTCGATCTGGTAGTTGTAGCAGTCCCCGTTGATGTATTCTCTTCCAATATCGTCTTTCCACAAAATCTCGTCACGCGGAATATATTTTTCGCTGACATTGACGCATTTCCCGGGCAGGGTATACGCAATGCCGAAGATGATCAGGGCAATCGCTACAATGGCGCAGAGTACGTAAAAGGCTTTCATGAAATCATCCTCCTGTAAGAACGGCGCATGACAACGATGCTGCCATGCGCCAAATCGTTCCATCAGCTCAGCGCGATAATCAGCATTATCCAGCAGTACACTGCGCCGATGATGCCAATGACGATGCCCGCGGTGCCAAGACCGGTTTTTCCGCCGCTGTTGACCGCCTGCGAACGTCCCACGGCGGAAAGCGCCACGCCGACTAACACGGTAAGGCCCCACAGTCCGAGGAACAGAGAACCCAAAGAGACGACAAAGCCGGCAATACTCAGGCCGTTGCTCGTTTTCATGGTTTCCACCTCCTTCAAAAATATTCCGCTCCCGTTTTGTAGTTTTTATAGACTACAAAACATAGTCTAATTGTATCATATTATTGAAGGCCGTGTCAAGCTATAATCAACTATATTTGTGAGGTGATGGTATGAAGCGGGAAATTCTGATCAGCCGAAAAAAGGGCGAGGATGGGCATAAGGTGGTTTCCGTTCGCATGCGCGAGGATACGCTGGCCAAGCTGGACGAGCTTTCCGCGCAGACCAATCGCTCCCGAAACGAGCTGATCAACCTTCTGCTGGAAGAAGCCCTGAAGGACGTAACCGTCGTCGACGAGACGTAGCGCCGCCGACGCGCTCATTTCGTTCCTCTGCGCATAAAAACCGAGCCGGACAAAGGATTAACAGTCGTAAGGAACCATAAGTCTTGCGGCTGGGGCAAAAAAACGGTGTGACCTTCATGGCCACGCCGTTTTTTTGCGAATCCTACAAGGAGAGTATGATGTTGAAAGCGAATTTCTTAACCGTCATTTGCGATTATTTTTTCAATTCCACAGGAATCCAAACCTCATAGTACCGATTCTTCTGACGGAGATCGTGGTCTGTCCAAAGGTGCAGGACTTCGATAGCGAGATCATATTTCTGCTTGTACTCAGAGGCAGGAAGCCACGAATCGAAGATCAGCTCAAACAGCTTCGGAAACTCCTCCCATGCAAGACCGCCACATTCCGTTTTGAACGCTGCGTATGTTCCTGCAGGAAGCGTTCTTGCTTCAACTTCAAGGGTCTTTACATCAGCTTTCTCACGGGCAATCATGTACTTGCCATCCTGCCAGATGCCATACCATACGCCATCGTAAGAAGTGCTGCCGGGCTGGTTCCAACCGCCCTCACAAAGCTGACCGGGCACGTCATCGCAATTATTCGCCCACATGGAGTGGCGCAGCTCCTCGCGGGTCTTATAACCCTGTCCCTCATACTGCCCGGATACACCGTACACGATGGTGTCTGCTAACTCAATAATTCTGAAATCCATTTCTTTTGCTCCTTTAATCATAATGTGAAAGGAAGCAGGTGAATACACCTTCAGCGAACCGCCGTCTTTACGATAAACAGACGGTGTAATGCCGTGCTGTTTTGCAAAAGCTCTTGAAAAAGCTGCGGCGCTGTCATAACCGTATTTTATGGCAATGTCGATGATCGGTGTCTTGCTATGCTGCAGATCCTGCGCCGCAAGTGTCAGCCGTCTGCGCCGTATGTACTCTGTCAGAGTCATGCCGGTCATATAGCTGAAGAAGCGGATGAAGCTGTCTGCAGTAACACAAGCGATCCCGGCAGCCGTATCAAGATCGAACTCTGCGCACAAGTTCGCCTCAATATATTCAATAGCGGAGTTCAGCTGCTTTAACATATTCATCTGTTTCACCTCCCGCATATAGTCTATCAAAAAAGCATTTTGGATGTCTGACTTTCCCTGGGCAAGAAAGATCGACTGCCCGTTCCTTTCGGAAACGGGCGGTCATCTTTTCGTTTGTTACCTCTGCACACCTGAATCCATCGGCTGTCGGTAATAAGTTTGAATTAGTTCCTTATCACTGTTAAGCCAAACCGTTATTGGCTTTGCCCGGCTCGGTGTATTATCGGCCGTTCAGCGCTTCGCGGACGCGGCGCAGGCTCCGGTTCATTTTATCGGTGTCCACGCTGCCGTCGGGGCGGGTGGAGGTGCTTTCGACCACGGCGGAGCCGGAGAAGGCGGCTTCGCGGACGAGCTGGAAGAAGGCGTCGAAGCGCACGCAGCCGTCGCCGATATGCAGAACCGGCATGCGTCCGCCGGCGATATGCTCCATATCGGTGTCGTTCATGTGCAGGTGCTTCACGTGTCCCTCCGCGAACAGCCAGCGGTTTTCGGGCGCGCGCAGAAGCTCGTTTTCGCCCTTCAGCTGCGCCATTTTGGTGTCGTAGGTCACGGAAAGGTCAGGGCACAGCGAGCGCAGCGCCTTCAGGCGGTTGAGCGCGAGGTCGTTATTCCGCGCGACGTTTTCCACCGCCAGCGTCAGCCCCGCGTCCTTCGCCATGGCGTCCAGCGTGGGATACAGCGCCTTTGTCTCGTCAAACCGCTCGTCCTCGGGCGGGCCGCCCCAGAAGTGCAGAACCAGCAGCTTCGAGCCGATGGCCGCGGCGGTTCGGAGGTCGCGCTTCATGATGGAAAGCACCTCGTCCCGCGCCGCCATGCCCTCGGTGGAGAGCGCTTCGCCGATGCGCTTGTCCAGATGCATCGACGGAAAGCGCACGCCCGAATCGCGCAGCTCGGCGGCGATTTCCGCTTCCTGCCCTGCCCACGATTCATACATCATGAATTCCAGCCCGTCGCAGTCCAGAAGCGGCGCGATCCGGGGAATCAGATGAAAATTGCGCCCATTGGCGCGCGTGACAAACGCGCCCGTGGACGCGTACACGGGGATTTCCACTTACCTTCCTCCCGTCATGCCGCGCAGCGCCAGACGGAGAATCTCGTCTGTCTTTGCGGCCTGTCCGGCCACGGCGGAAACCGCCTTCGCGGCGTCGCTCGCCGGGTATCCCAGCGCCATCAGCGCTTCGATGGCCTCCGTTTCGGCGCTGTCGGCCGCCGGACGCACGGACACGGACGGCCCGGAGGAGGTCAGCTCCTCGTCTGTCACCTTGTCCTTCAGCTCCAGAACCAGCCGCTGCGCGGTCTTCTTGCCGATGCCCGGCGCGCGCGCCAGCGCCTGCGCGTCGCCCGTGACCAGCGCCACGGACAGATCGTGCACGCTCAGCGCGGAAAGCACGCCCAGCGCCGTGCGCGGGCCGATGCCGCTCACGCCGATCAGCCGCAGGAACATGCGCTTTTCCTCGCGCGTGCGAAATCCGAACAGCTCCATCGCGTCCTCGCGCACGCTTAAATAGGTATACAGCTTCGCGCGTTCGCCCGTGGGCGGGCAGTTGGACAGCGTGGTCGCGCTCGCCGAAATCTCATAGCCCACGCCGCCCGCGTCGATTACGATGCTGTCGGCGTTTTTTTCGGATACCGTGCCCTCGATATGCGCGTACATTCGGACGCTCCTTACTGTATCTTGTAAAGGTTTTTCATGTTGGCGCTGTTGGCGTGAGTGATGGCCACGGCCAGCGCGTCGGCGGCGTCGTCGGGTCTGGCGATTTCGCGCATGTTCAGAAGCAGCCGTACCATGTTCTGCACCTGATGCTTGTCCGCCTTGCCGTAGCCGGTGACCGCCTGCTTGATCTGCATGGGCGTGTATTCGTATAAATTCTCCGTCCGCTGCGCCGCGGCCACCAGCGCCGCGCCGCGCGCCGCCGAGACCGCCATGCCGGTGGTGACGTTTTTTGAGAAGAACAGCTCCTCAAACGCCACGTCGTCCGGCGTGAACATGTCCATCAGCTGGTTCACGCCCGTGAAGATTGCGCGCAGGCGCGACGGCGTGGGCGTATGCGCGGCGGTGGTCAGCGCGCCGTACTGGATCAGCCGGTGCTTACTCCCGTCCGACTCGATCACGCCGTAGCCCATGATGGCGATGCCGGGGTCGATGCCAAGGATGATCATGTCAGCCCCCGCGCCTTTCCGAGCCCAGATAGATCGTCTCACCGTAGCCGATCAGCGAGGACAGGTTTTCGCGAATCACGCGCGGGAACAGGTCGGCCTTCTTCGCCTTCTCAATCGTCATCCATTCCATGCCGGTCTGATACGCGTCGCGCTCCACGGCTTCCTTCTGCGGCACGTCCTCCAGATAGCGGCACAGGAACACGAAGTACATCTTGTGCGAGCCGGTGCCCTCCCGGCCCTCGTTCACGCGCTCGAAAATGGCGCTCATGCGCATCGGCTCCACCGTGAGCCCGGTTTCCTCCATCACCTCGCGGCGCACGGCCTCGGTGAGCAGCTCGCCGTCGTGCTGTCCGCCGCCGGGCAGCGCGTAGTAAATGCCCAGCCGCGACACGCATCGGTTCAGAAGGATTTTGTCTCCATGCACAATCAGCGCCTTCGCAGAATTGCGAATCGCCAAAGGAATCAATCCCTTTCGTACGGGGCGCAGGGTATACACCCCCAAAATCTTTTATTGCGTCAATTATACCGCGAAGAAAGGGGTTTTGTAAACCCCTCGCCGCCGTTTTTTGCCCGGCGGCGACCGAAAGAAGAAAGGGAACGCCTGCGGCAGAAGCTTCTGCCGCGCGGGCGTTTCCGTCGACGCGTTTCAGAATGAAAGCAGACGGGTGTCGGCTTATCTCCGCCGCGCGAAACCGGCGGCTTCCAGATGGAGGGCGGAGAGAGGGTATCTTTGGTGCAATGGTTTTTATGCGCTGCCCCAGCTTTACCCCCGCCGCGTGAGGGTGTAGTCCAGCATTTCTCGCGCGAAGCCGATGGCTTCCAGATGCGCCGCGGCGGGAAGGTATTTATGATGCAATGGATTTTATGCGTTGCCCCAGCTTCATCCTCGGCGCATGAGGGTGTAGTCCAGCATTTCGCGGGTGAAGCCGGCGGCTTCCAGATGTGCCGCGGCGGTGGGAGGGTATTTTTTGATGAGCAGGCGGGGAAGCGTCGGGAAGATCGCGCCGCGGCGGAAGGCGTCGGCGAGGGCGCGAAGAGCTTCCGGGGCGGCGGGATCGTCGAAGACGCGGAGGGTTTCGCCCTGCTTTTCGGAGACCGAGACCACCGCGCCGTCCATGAGTGCGACGGCGGCGCCGGGGACGCGCAGGAACGCGCGGCCTTCCTCGTGGGCGAGATATGCGCCCCACGCCTGCATGGGGTCGGCGGCGGGGAGCCAGATACATTCGCCTGAGGGCTGCCGGAGCTGGGCGGTGATCGTGCTGTAATCCGTCTCGCGCACGAACTGCGCGCCGCTCAGGCCCTTCACGAAGTAGCCGCGGCGGGCCTTTCCGGCATATTCCATGTGCTTGAGCACGCCGAAGGCCGCGTTCCAGTCCGCGCCCGCCGTCTCGCGGCACACGATGCCGAAGCGGTCAAACAGGCGCTCTACCAGCGCTTCGGCGCTCGTCTGCGGAAGCGCGCCCACGCGCGACCAGCGCCCCGCGTCCATGACGCGCACGCGGCGGCGCACGGTTTTCTTCACGTTTCCGGACTCCGCCGCCAGCATTTCCCGCACCGGCAGGAAGCTGTCGGCGCGCACCAGCCCGCGCGCCAGCAGCGACTTCAGCGCGTCTCCGGCGTTGACGGGCAGACGGCTCGCGAAGCTCGCGCCGCGCGCGGTCAGCGTTTGCAGGACGTCACGCTCCATGTCCGTCAGGTCGTCCGGCAGCGATTCGTACTCGCCCTCGTCGTCCGGCAAATCAAACTGTACCCGAAACCGCTCACTCGAAGCGGCGCGGGAAGCCCGCGTCCGTTCGCCGAAAATCGCGCGGCCGTCTCGTAAGCCGCTTTCGGGATGCGCGGAACCGCCTTGATCGAGAACCGCCGAGCCGCGCCTTTGCGCATAAAGCTCGAAGGCGGAAGCCACCGATCCTCTGACGCGGGAAGCTGCGAGGGGGTTCGCCGGTACACCGTCGATTTCCGGCGCGGGAATCGAGCGGGAATCCGCCGTCTCGCCGGACTGTACGCGCGCGGCGGTTTCGCCGGAAAGCTGGGAACGCTCGCCGGAAAGGACGCGGACGGCGGTTTCGCCGGGAAGCTGGGGACGCTCGGCGGGAAGGACGCGGTAGGCGGCTTCGTCGCGGACGGCAGCTTCGCCGGGAAGCTGGGAACCGTCGATGGAAACGCGGGCGTCTGATGGAGCCGCGTCGCGCGCGCGGGCGGCGGCTTGGGCGCGGGTTTCGTTGGGAAGCCGGGAACGCTCGGCGGGGAGGACGCGGTAGGCGGCTTCGTCGCGGACGGCGGCTTCGCCGGGAAACTGGGAAACGTCGATGGAAACGCGGGCGCCTGATGGA
>ULRD01062590.1_pt1 | contig 10646 bp, 10 predicted proteins | sample 1955181 | NCBI WGS metagenome assembly ULRD01 (sample SAMEA4835675, study PRJEB28245) | human gut metagenome | biome: gut microbiome; material: fecal sample | place: Denmark | collected 2008
TTGCATCAGTGATAATTTTAGGTTTTACTCCTTCACTATTTAGTAGTGGCAGAATTTTCTTTTACTTTACATTTATCCTTATAATCATATCAACCATGCTAATTAGAGATATTGACAAATATCTAGAATATACTAAAAAGTAAAATTATTTAATTAAAATTAAATAACCTATTACTTATTTTACTTTTCATAAAATCCAATTTCAAAATTTTAATAAAACTAAAACTTATTAAATAATTAAAATTAAGATTATAATTATGGATGAATTAATTAATAAGTTATTTAGAAAAAATACAGACAATATTTTCCTGCAAATGTTTAGATACTTATTTGTGGGAACTGCATCTTTTTTAATAGATTTTATTATTTATTTGTCATTAATCAACTTTTTAGGACAAAATTATTTAATATCAGCAGCTATTGCTTTTTTTATATCCGTATTAGGTAATTATTATATGTCTACTTCCTGGGTTTTTAATCAAGCAGACAGAAACAATAAAGTTCTAGATTTCAATTTATTTATTTTAATCAGTTTTATCGGGCTTATTTTTACTGAAATATTATTATACTTATTTGTAGACTATGGAAATATAAATTACATCTGGTCCAAGATTATAGCTTCAGTTATAGTAATGTTTTGGAACTTTACAGCACGTAGAATTATGTTTTACGGTAAAAAAATATAAGATGAAAATAACTCCAAATGATACATTTAATCTTAAAAAGCTCCCCATAGAATTGATAAATTTAAAGCTTATGAAGTTGAAATTAAATAACTTTTAATATAAAATTAAACAAATATCAATTATTAATATTTTTTTAGAAGGTATTTTAAAATGACACCAAAAGTAATGATAATTCTGGGAAGTGGGTCAGATATTGCTATTGCTGAAAAAAGTATGAAGATTTTGGAAAAACTTGAAATACCCTATAGTTTGAAAATAGCTTCAGCACATAGAACACCTGATCTTGTAAGAGAACTTGTTGTACAGGGAACTAATGCGGGAATAAAAGTATTTATCGGAATTGCTGGATTAGCAGCTCATCTTCCAGGAGCAATAGCTGCATATACCCATAAGCCAGTTATTGGAGTTCCTGTAAATGTTAATGTTGACGGATTAGATGCGCTATATTCTTCAGTTCAAATGCCTTATCCCTCTCCTGTAGCTACTGTTGGAATTGATAGGGGAGATAATGGAGCTATTTTAGCTGCACAAATTCTAGGGCTTTATGACGAGGAAATACGCAAAAAAGTATTGGAATTAAAAGAAGAATATAAACAGAAAGTCATTAAAAGTAATGAAGAAATTGTTCAAAAAATAGACAATCCACATATTACCAATGACTTTTTAAGGATTAAAAACCTCGAATTAAATGAAACTACAGAAGAATTTAATGGAAGCTGCATTAATAAAAATGCTGAGGTAGTCATTATTGTTGGAAGACATACTGATTTAATTACTGGAAAAAAAGTAAGTGTTACACTAGACAGACTTAAAATACCTCATGATATGCAAGTAATTTGCCCAATTAGATCAGGAAAAAAATTCAGAGCATATGTAAACACTATGAAAAATGCTAAAATATTTATTGGAATCAATTCCAACTCTTCCCAGGTAAGTGGAGGTCTTGTAGGTCTTACTGAAAAGCCTGTTATTGGAGTTCCATGTGAAAATGAACTTGGAAATAATTACCTGCTTTCAACTGTAAATATGCCACCAGGAGTGCCTGTAGCTACTGTTGGTGTTAATAATGGTCGTAATGCTGCTGTTTTAAGTGGTGAAATACTTTCTATTAACAATCCTGTTCTTTTAGAGCTTTTAGAAAAATTAAAAAATAAAAAAATCAACATATAAGGGATAATTATGGATATCAAAGATGAAAACATTATTGAAATAACAACTGAGCTTTCAAGCGAGTTTGAAGTAGCTAAAGAGCTAAGGAAATATCCTAAAGACACTGTTATTATAAAAAATGTAAAAGGATATGATTTGCCGATTATTTCCGGAATCTGCAATACAAGAGAAAAAATAGCTAAATCTATTAATTGTGAAGTAAGTGAAATTACTCAAAAAATCATAGAAGCCAGTGATAATCCAATTAAAGTAGATAAATTTACTGATTTTTCAGATTATAACACTACAGAAGCTAATTTAGATAAAATACCTATTTTAACACATTATAAAAGAGACGGTGGAAAGTATATTACTGCAGGTGTAGTATTTGCACGTGACCCTGAAACAGGTATTCAAAATGCATCAATTCACAGAATGCTTGTTTTAGATGATAAAAGACTGGTTATTAGGATTGTTCCAAGAAATCTCTACACATATTTCCAAAAAGCTCAAAAATTAGGCAAAGATTTGGAAATTGCAATAGCTATTGGAATGGATCCTGCAATTTTACTTGCAAGCACTACTTCAATCCCAATTGACTACAATGAAATGGATGTGGCCAATGCATTTAAAAACGGAGAATTGACCCTGATTAAATGCGGAGACCTGGAAGTTCCTCAAGCAGACATTATTTTGGAAGGCAAAATATCTGTAAGTGAAACTACAGCTGAAGGTCCGTTTGTAGACTTAACCGATACTTATGACATTATTCGTGACCAGCCAATTATTAACTTAAGTAAAATGCATATTAAAAAGGACAATCCCCATTATCACGGAATTCTCCCTGCCGGATTTGAACATAAATTATTACAGGGCCTTCCTCAAGAACCTAGAATTTTTAAATCTGTTAAAAATGCAGTTCCAACTGTTGAAAATGTTGTTTTAACAGAAGGGGGCTGTTGCTGGTTACATGCAGCTATTTCCATTAACAAACAAACAGAAGGAGATGGAAAAAATGCAATTATGGCTGCACTGTCTGCACATCCTTCACTTAAACATGCTGTTGTTGTAGACACTGATGTGGATGTATTTGACCCGCAGGATATTGAATATGCAATAGCTACCCGTGTAAAAGGAGACAGAGATTTAATGATTGTTCCTAATGTACGTGGATCTTCCCTTGACCCGGTAGCTGAAAGTGACGGTACAACAACAAAAATAGGTTTGGATGCCACCAAATCCTTAAAAACCCTAGATAAATTTGAAAGAGTTAGTTTCGGAGAGTAATTATGAATATTAAAAAGTATAAGAATTATTTATTCTTATTACCTTTTATATTTTTATTTTTAATTTTATTGAATTGGCACCATTCGATTGGATTATCGATAGATGACTTATTTTTTTACACCATTCCCCAAGAAACAAATATTATGAGCTTTGTTATAGAAAGATATGATATTTGGAGCTCCAGAATACTGATTGAATATATTTTATGCCATATTTTACAATCCCCTCTTATACTTTGGTGGTATTTAGATAGCTTAATTTTCACATTTATTGCTATATTGACTTATAAACTCATTAACGGTGAAAATAAGCTTTTTTATTCTATATTATCTTGCATATTATGTTTATCCTTCATATTTTCAAGTCATTATGCTTTAGGCTCAGCAGGATTTATTACAACAACCATTAATTATACTTGGCCATTGTTCAGTGGCTTGTTAGCCATATATATTTTAAAAAATCATACTGCAAAAGATATAAACAAAACAAAAAGAATATTGGCTTATATAATTTCAGTACTTTGTCTTATGTTTGCAGTAAATAACGAGCAGCTAGCTGTTATTTTACTCGGATTGTTTGTGCTGTATTATCTGCTTAACTACAAAACAAAAATCAATAAAAAATGTTATCTAATAGGAATTACATCAGTTATAGGAATTATTAATACTGTTATTTGTCCGGGAATTCATAAACGATATATTCTAGAACTAAGATGGTTTCCGGATTATTTGCAGCTGAATATATTAAATAAACTTAATATCGGATTTTCACACATTATAAATAGATGTGTTACCTGGTGTGATCTTACTACTTTAATTTTACTTGGAATTATTGCAATATGTGTTTATTTACTTACTAAAAATAAAAAACAAACCATAATCAGTTTAATCCCATTTATAATAGCTAGTGGATTTTGGATTCTTACCTTAACAGATAATCTAACACTTATTCAGATAATGAATGCAAATATTGTTCGCTATGGCTATGTTCCAATAAGCATTAAAAGAATGATTTTAAGCTTAACAATTTATGCAATTTTCATTATAGCATTTCTATACAGCCTATATTCAATATATAAAAATCAAAAAAGTGTTTTATGGCCTATATACAGCATAATGTTTGTTGGATTTGCTTCCACAATAATGTTTGGTTTTACTCCGTCAACCCCGTCAATGGAGAGAATATACATATTTTTTTATTATGGAAATATGTTAGCTATTCTTATATTTATTAAACAAATTATAGAAAAAAGAATCAAAACCTGATATTTAATTCTTTTCCACATTTCATACATTTTTTATTTTTATTTAAAACTTCTGTAGAATAGCTATTTCTTTTTAAAAGAGTTTCACCACAATTTGGACAGTAAGTATTTGTATCGCACTCCAAATTTCCAATATAAACATACTCAAGTCCACATTCATTAGCTATTTTTTTAGCTTCAAATAATTTGTCTTCAGATGTCGGTGCAATATCATTTAATTTATAGTATGGGAATGCTCTTGAAAAATGCAGTGGAACATTACAACCCAAATTATCAACAATGAAATTAGCTAATTTTGTAATTTCTTCTGCTGAATCATTGTAATCATTTATAATTAAATTTGTAATTTCTAAATGTTTATCTGCCTCATAAATTCGTTTTAAATTGTCCAAAACGATGTTTAAATCTGCTCCGCATATTTTTTTATAAAAATTTTGAGACATGGATTTCAAGTCTATATTGAACGCATCAACAAACTCTAAAATTTCACTCAGTGCCTGACTAGACATATACCCGTTACTTACATAGATAATTTTAAGATTTTTCCTCCTGCCAAGTAAAGAAGTTTTTTTGTTAAATGGTAAATGTATAGTAGGTTCATTATATGTCCATGCAATTGACTTACAACCTTGACTAATTGCATTTTCCACAATCGTTTCTGGAAGTATATTTAACCTATCAGAAATTTTATCAAATTCCTTTGAGATCATATAGTTCTGACAGTGCAGACAGCCCATATTACACCCAAAACCGCCTACAGAATATGTTAAAGTTCCCGGTAAAAAATGATACAATGGCTTTTTTTCAATAGGATCAGCATTTAAAGAAGAGACTATGCCAAAACTTTCATCAAATAACTCTCCATTAATATTTTTATGCTGTTTACAAATCCCATAAGCTCCATCTGCTATTTTACAATAATTTGCACAAATCTCACACCTTACCTTTCGTGACTTGGAACTTTTCTTAAAAAGATTGCTGCTAACTAACATAATGATCATATCCCCTGGAACTAATTTGTCTAACTGTAGAATCACTTAACATAATTTCAACCTTTTTGGAATCCGTTACTTCACCAATAACCAAATATTTGAAATTTAAATTGTGTAAATTTTTTTTATTTATCGTGAAAACAAGTTCAAAATCTTCACCAACATGCAAAAGCAAATCAAGATAATTAAGATTCAATTCAGCAGCTAATGATTTAAATTCACTAGAAATATCTAACTTATCTTCATAAATCATGAATCCAATATCTTCCCTTTTCATTTCATAAAGTTCACTAGCTAAACCATCAGTAATATCAGTAGCTGAAGTTCCGCCAGAATTTTTAATATTGATTCCTTCTTTAATTTTAGCTATTGGTTCCAAAGCCTTTTTAGTGTAGAGATTGTCATTTTCTAAATTAAAACCTAATGCTGCTAATCCGATTTTACCAGTTAAAACTACCAAATCCCCTTTTTCAGAAGTGTTTTTCATTAACGGATTATCACAAAGACCTAATGCAGTTCCAGATATTATAATTTCACTGGCTTCATTAGTATCTCCACCAATTAAACAAATACCATAATACTCACAGGCTTTTAGAACTCCTTTAATGATTTGTTTAAAATCATCAACTTCAAAATCTTTCGGAAGAGCTATTGACAATAGAAATCCTAAAGGAGTAGCACCCATAGCCGCCAAATCACTGACATTAACAGTTACGCTTTTAAAACCCATTTGAAAATAAGACATGTTTTCAGGAAAATGCTTTGATTGAATAAGCATGTCACAGGTGGAAATTAAGTTAGTATTAGCTATTGGAGTAACTGCAGTATCATCTGGAGTTATAGTTTTACAATTAGCCAGAATATACTTAATTAATTCCTTTTCACCAATATCTGAGACCTTTAAAGTCATGAATAATACTATAAGTTTTATAGATTAAATAAGTTTTTAAAAAAAAGTGCTTAAAATTATCTGAAGAATTAAAAAAAGTAAAAATTGTGGGAAAAATCCCACTTAATTAAGCTGTAACCTTAAGGGTGTTGTACACAGCAATATTCTGATACCAATAACTGCTTTGGATACCTGTGATTAACTGATAGGATCCTACAGGTAAACCTATTTTAATCTTAGCTATTCCAGCATTATCAGAATATGCACCATATGCAATTCCATTGTAGATAAATAAAACTAACTGATTTACAATAGGTTTGCTGGATTTTTTATCTGTAATTTTAACTTTGTAGTAATCTCCTTTTTTAACTGTAGGAGTTAAAACAGATATTGAAGCTGTTAATTTATTTACAACAACTTTAGTTGAAACAAAAGAATCGTTCCAGGAAGAAGTACATATATAAGTACCTGGGTTTAACCTAATAGCTAAATAAGCAGTACCATTTTCATCAGTAACCCTATTATAAATTACGCCGTTAATATTGATTTTAACAGTTTGATTAGCTAAAGCTTTTCCTTGCCCATTTACTACTTTAACTTTGTAACTTTTACCAGCTTGATAATCTGTTTTCATGTCTTCTGCAATAAGTTTAGATAAAACAACTATTTTGTTTGAGTTTTCTTCTCCATTACTTGGATTGTAAACAGTTATAATATAAGTAGCTGGGTCCAGGTTAATATTTAATCTAACAGTACCATTTTCATCAGTAACCCTATTATAGAAAACACCATTTATGTTTAATTTAACTGTTTTATTAACTATAGGAGTACCATTACTATATACAACAACTGCAGAATATTGAGTACCATTCTTGTAGTATTTTGTAATATCTGATCCATTAATAGTAGATAAAACAGTTACATTACTTGCTTTTGCTTCATTATTAATTGGATTATAAGCAGTTAATATGTATGTACCTGAATTCAGATTAATATTTAATCTAGCAGCACCATTTTCATTAGTATTTCTAGTATAGAAAACACCATTAATATTAAATTTAACAGGTTTATTAGCTAAAACCTTACCTTGACCATCTACAAAAGTAGCATAATACTGAGTACCGTTTTTATATAATTTTACAACATTAGATGAACTAATTGTTGAAATAACAGTTACATTATTTTTAACAGTTTCATTAGTAGCTACATTTTTAGATTCAATAACATAATTACCCGGTGAAAGATTAATACTGATAGTGGCAATACCATTTGCATCAGTAGTCCTATTATAAGCTACACCGTTAATGACAAATACAATAGTCTGGTTAGCTAATGCTTTTCCGTTTTCATCTAAGAAAATAGCAGAAAATTTAGTACCATTTTTATAGAATAATGAAATATCTTCAGAAATTATAGTACTATTTTTATCTTCAGGTGTGGAATTAGTTACATTATCACCAGTAGAAGCATTAGTGGAAGGAGTAGATACATCCCCTCCAGTACTTGAATTTTGATTAGCATCATCTGAAATTGTAGGTTCAGATCCACTAATTACATCTGTAAAACTTTGTTCGGATACAATAACATTATTAGCATCATTTACAGCAACAGCAACATTACCATCAAAAGATTCAGCGCTTACAGCTGAAAAAGATAATGCTGCTAATAATATTAAAGTAAATAAAAATATTTTATTAAACTTCATAATATCACAAAAAAATATCATTATTTCTTTCAATAATGTAATATAAATTATACATCTTATTATATATAAATGTTAATATCAAAAGTAGTTAACCACCACCACAAAAGTGGTGATGATTAAGGAATTATAAATTTTGAGATACTCTATCTTTTATAATCTCATATAAACGAGTATCAATGCCTAAAGGGTCAGCTAAAACTATTTCACCATCAAAATCAAATGTTTCTTCATCATCATGATCATGATGGTGATGATGGTGATGATGATGTCCGTGGTCATGATGATGCTCATGATGTCCGCCGGATATTTCAGATTCATCAAAATCATTTTCAATTCCTAATAATTTTGGAATATCCCTTTTTGTATGAAGTCCATGAGCTACAAATACAGGAACAACAATAATTTTTTCTAAATCATTTCCATTAGTTAATTTATTAATACTTTGAGGAATATTAGGTTCCCTCATTTCCATAAATCCATATTCAACAATAGCTTCAGGGAATTCTTCTTTATACATTTGTGTATATGCTTCAATTACTTTTTTACCTTGGTCTAATCTACTACCATGACTTAAAAGTAAAATTCCGGTTTTAGATAAATCACTAGTCATTATAATCACATAAAAAAAATTAATTAAAAAATACGGAAAATCTATAAAGCTTTTTCCATATTTTTTACTAAGATATCAATTAAAATATCATCTGAACCAATAGGTTCTGGATATAAAATTTCCCCTTCAAAATCAATCGCTTCCAAATCATGATGATGGTGATGATGATGCTCATGACCATGTTCATGACTGTGTGAATGTGAGTGTGAATGGGAATCAGCCTCTTTTAAACCCAAAATAGTTGGAATATCAGAAGTTGTATGAACTCCCGGAGCTATAAACACAGGTACAACAACTAATCTGTCAATTTCATTCTCATTAATAAGCTTGTTAATAGAAGTTGGAATGTTAGGTTCTACAAGTTCCATGAATCCAAAATTAGATGGATAATCAGTAGTTTCACTAAACTTCCTATAAACTTCACTTATAAACTCTTTATTATATTTTAATCTACTTCCATGAGAAACTAATAAAATTCCTGTTTTAGCATCACCATTTAACTTAGAATCAGATAATGATTCATTAATCCTTTTATCAATGACTTCTAAAAGATTATCATCTGGTCCAATAGCCGGCAATAACTCAATATCTCCATCAAAATCAACATCCTCAGCAATAGATAAATAATGGTCATCAGGATAATTACCGTCAGGACATCTAGGATCAGTTTCCAGCGGACTTAATCCTAAAAGAGTTGGAATATCAATATTAGTATGAATTCCAGGAGCTAAAAATACAGGAATAGCTATTATTTTTTCAAGTTCTGGAACTTCTTCTTTTAAATTTTCAACAGCTCCAGCAATAGAAGGTTCGGCTACTTTCATATAACCTACTTCTGTAGCAAATCCAGTAGCCTTGTTAAATTTATCTTTAATCTCGTTAAAGGTAACTTCTGCAAAAGGGAGACTACTTCCATGACTTACTAATAGAATTGCAATCTTATTTTGTAACTCTAAATTTGAAACCATAGGAGATTACTCCATCCTCGCCATCTTCTCTAATTTTTCTAAAGACCATTTCAACAGGGTCTCCAATTTCAAGATTGTCAACATCACAGTCAACAAGTTGTGCAGTTAATTTAGCTCCTTCTTCTAACTCAATTACAGCAACAGCATAAGGTGCTACTTTTTTAAAGTCATCTGGAGCTGACCTAATTACAGAATAGGTGAATATTTTTCCTTTACCACTGAATTGGAAAGGTTCAAGATCTCCTTTCCTCCTACAATTAGGACAAACTACACGAGATGGGAAGAATAATTCTCCACAAGTGTTACATTTGGAACCTATAAGATTATATCTTTGTTGTATATGACGCCATGTTCTAACAGTATCTGACATACAAATCCTCCATAATTTTAAAAAAATTTTTTATTACAGTATACTATCTACACAATAATATAAAAAAGTATTTTTTTTAATACTTAAAACTAAAAATTTAGAGATAATGTAATACTAATTAAAAATTCTCTGATTTTAAAAAATCAATTATATTAAGATGAATTATCCCATTAGCTGAAAAGTCAAATGAATCCATTGATATAACATACTTAGGATAGCTGTCAGATATTTTTTCTAATGATTTAAACTCTCTTTTTCTAGTATTTTCATCTAAAATAGATTGAGATACCTGAATGTATTTTATCTGATTAGCTTTCCTGCAAACAAAATCTACTTCCAAATCTTGGATTTTTCCTATTGTTATGGAATATCCTTGTCTTATTAATTCTAAAAACACAATATTTTCTAATAATTGACCCCAATTCCTTTGAGTGGACCCATTAAAAATAAAATAAAATCCGGAATCAACAAGATAATATTTATCAGATATTAATAGCTTCCTTTTTTGTTTAATATTTTCACGTTTAATTTGATAAAAAATAAAAGCATTTCTTGCATAATCCATATAATTAATTATTGTATGGGGAGTTGTTTTACGATTTTCATTTTTAATATATTTAGAAATAGAATTAGCTGAAAATAATTGACCAATATTAGAAATCATGAATTCCATTAATCTTTCAAGCAAATCTAAATCTTTTACTTTATTTTTATATAAAATATCAT
>ULRD01025514.1_pt1 | contig 10490 bp, 4 predicted proteins | sample 1955181 | NCBI WGS metagenome assembly ULRD01 (sample SAMEA4835675, study PRJEB28245) | human gut metagenome | biome: gut microbiome; material: fecal sample | place: Denmark | collected 2008
TTTCTTTGAAAAGGATGCCGTTAATAACCAGCCCACCAACTTGTTACCTGTGTATGTGTTGCTTTTGGAAGATGAATCAGATTGCTATACGCATTACTTCCGCCGTATGCAAGCGGGCGAATATGGTGAACATCGTATAAACTGCGATTTAAGGTAACGCCCGTATTGGCGGTGTAAGTATTATAGTAGGTATCAGCTAAATTAGACGGACGAGTAGTTGTTGCACCTTTGGCATAGTTAGCAGGCGGCATGGGTAGGCTTTTCCCGCTTACAGAATCAGAAAAATTAAAATTCCAAGCGTGTCCTGTTCTATTAGAAAGTGCAGTTGTTGTTACGCCACTTCCAGAAGTAGCATTATCATAGTCCGTAATAGTGTAGGCAACATAATAATACCCTGTTTTTGCAGGAACTGTCCATGTGTAATCTACGCCATACTCACTGTTGGATGTATATGTATGGTAAACAGAACCCCCAACATTTGAGTAAGAGCCGGATAATGTTGTAAAACTCCCCTTTAATTGAGCTGTCAATTTAATATTTGGTTTCACAAAAGGAGAGGTTGGGCAATCAACATTAAAATACCAAGTAAATTCGCCACCACTGGTTTTTTTAATTCCAGCACGGACAAGATAAATTTCAATTCCTCGCTCACTGGGAGTATCAGCAGATCCTTTAGGAACAGGGATGGCAACTTCGTCGAAAGTAAGAAGTTCACCATCCTCAACAAGCATTTCACCCGTGGTCGTATCGTAATGAGTGACTTGCCCGGAATCAGCGGGAGAGGTATCCATGACGGCTTCCAACTCATTCTGGTAGGGTTCAGCCGCAATAGCAGTAATCGACATTCCTATGGCCATCATGGTGACAAGCACCAAACTCACAATTTTCTTTAAGTGTTTTTTCAACATACAGTCATTCCTCCTTATTAGGTATCGTAAATAGAAAATGCCATCAAACTATCATCCCAATGGAATCACCTCTTTCATTCATTTCAATCGCGCAATCCCCTTATGTTTTATGGTAAAATTATACAAATTATGAAGTATAAAGTCAATATTATATGAACAATACAGTGTAATATACTAAAAAGCGCCGGACGCAGAGGCCATACAGCCACCGCGCCCGGCGCTTTGCTATACTTGGATCACTCGTCCGTGAAATGGAACTGCCGCGCCTCAAAGTCGGCGTCGTGCATGGCGTCCAGCTTGTCGGCGGTCTGGCGGGCCAGCGCCGCCATGTCCTCGTCCATGTCCGGCAGGGCGGCCCGAATGTTGGCCGCCGTTCTGCGCCGGTCGCTCTTGTGATACATACAGATCAGGTTTTCTTCCTCTACGGTAAACGGTACCATTGTCATACCTCCAATTCGTTTTTCTTGGTTCTGGCCGGGGCCTTTTTCGGGGCTTGGGCCTGTTTGGTTTCGGATAGCTGCCTGCGGATGGAAGCGCGGGGCCTCCGCACTTCCTTGTCCCGGTTCTCGTCCTTGCCGATCACCGCATACAGGCCGTGCCGGTCTTTCATGCCGGTAAAGCACAGGGATTTATAGGGCAGCATAGAAAACAGCCGGTCGGTGTCCTTGCTGGACGCAATCTGGACGAAGTACGGGGACAGCTCCACCATGAAATGCGTTTTGTTGGGGCTGTTGGGGGCGGACAGATCTTTCAGCCCGGCCACGATCCGCTGCGCCTCGGCCAAAATCATGCCGTCATGCAGCGCCGTGACGTGGGCCTTGAAGTCGCCGGGCGCAAGCTGCGCCCGGCCTTTCTGTTCCTGCCGCAACAGCTCCCGCAGGTGTTCCGGCTCATTAGGCTTGGCCTCATACCGCAGGAACGCCACCAACTTGGGATCGGGCCGCCCGTCGAAGTACAGACCGGCGGGCTGCTCCCGGTCGCCCTTTTCATAGTGCAGGATGATGTTGTCGGCCTGTACCGCCTCGGCTGCGACGTGCCGGAAGTGCTGGGGATAGTCCAGCTCATAGAGATTGCCGCGAATGACGCCCCGCACCTTGCCGGTCAGCTCCACGGCGTAGGCCAGCACCCGGTCACGGGTCTGCTCCCCGTAAAACTTCCATGTGTTGTGCTGCCGGGTGCCTTGCAGGTACACATCACTTTCCCGGAAACAGTGCGTCCCGGACGGGCGGGACATCCACAAAAGCGTCCTGTCCTCGGCATTGTCGCTGGCAGCGGCCCGCCCGATGATCTCTTTGTCGATCTCAAAATCGCTGCGATAAAAGGCGGTGTTCTGCCGCATGAGCTGTTCCAGCGCGGCCAGAACATCCACATTCTCAAACCTGTTCATGGTGTCACACCTCCAATTCCTGTGCTTTTTCCCGCTGCGACGGTTTCTTCTGCTGTTCCTCCTTGGCGGCTTTGAGCTGCGCCCGGATGGACGGTTTTTTCTGTTTCTGCGCCGGGCGCTGGGGCTGCTTGGGCTTTTGGGCCTCCGCCTTGGCTGCCTCGGCCACGTCGAACAAGGAAATCTGTTCCCCGGCTTTGGCCTTGGCTTCCAGTTCACTCATGGTCGGGGCATTGTTCAGAACACCGTCGATCATGTTGTAGTTCTGCTCGGTCGTCATTTCAGCGGCCTTGATGGGGCTTTCCTGCTGGGCGGGGATGGCAAAAGCGTCTGTGCCGTTGCCCATGATAAGATACTTGCCGTCCTCGGATTGGTGGTGGAAACCATAGCCTGCGGCCTCCAACTGCTCCCGGCTCATGTCGGTTACAAGGAAGCTACCTCTTGGGGTCTGGATGCTCTCGCCGGTGAGCAATTCCCGTGGCGTAAGCTGTTTTTCCCGCTGCAAGAAAAACTCCGGCACCGGCGTAAAGCCGAAGCTGTCACAGTAATGGGCTTCCTCCTTGCCGCTACGGTTCAGCACCACAACGTCGGAAACGGAAAGGCTGTGGCCGGTGAAGTCGGCGGGACGGTCAAGGTTGAATGTACGGTAGATGTCCTCCAGCGTGGTTTTGCCGTCCAGCGGGGCCGTGTAGATAAGATCGTAATTCTGCCGGTCAACGGCCAGCCCCGCTTCCTGCAAGCTCTCGTAAGCCTCAAAGCGATAGTCCCGTGTTTCCGGCCCGCCTTTGAGCTGGTAGATGGTAAAGGTGTCGCCCTGCTCCTGTGCCGGGGGATCGACGGTGAAATACGGGTTTTCCCATTGGGTGAAAGGCATATCCGGCATGGCCTTGTAGCTGCCGTTCTCCACCACATAGGGCCGCACCCGGTCAAAGCCGATTTCCTGTGCCACACGGGAAAGGCTTTCCAGTACCACGGGATCACTCCGCAACCGTTCCATGCGAGTGAAGTCCTCCACAAGATAATTCTGGCCCGCCCGTACATGAAGAATATCGGCGGCGCTCATGCCGTCCTTGCTTTCCATGCCCAGCGTCAGATGGGCATAGGGTCGGCCATCGGTGTTCAAATCCTTGGCCTCGCTGTTATAGGGCTGGCTCCGCAGCTCGTCGAACCGGGCCTTGGCTTCCTCAAAGGTAGCGAAATGCTCTATCGGGGTCTGCTGCTCGGCATTGGTGGCCCATGTTTTCAGATCGGGAATGATGTAAAAGCCCCATTCCCGGCTTGCCTCCGGCGCGGCGGCGCTGCGCTCGGCCAGTGTCTTTTCGGCCCGTTCCCGCACATCGTCCCGCAACGGCACCGTATAGAGGGTGGACGCAGAGGAAAAGCCCACGTTATTGAAAACGTAGTCTACATCGGCCTCTTTCAAGGCTCCTGCCGGGTAGTAGTCGGCCCGTGTTGGGGTGTCGCTCACCTTGCCGCTGGCAATGTCATGGTTCAATCCCGTTTCCAGATGGGTACAGATTTTGCCGTCCACGGCCAGCGTCACATAGTACCAGCCAATATAACCGCCGGTCTTTTCATCGGCTCCCTCGTTGAACTCCACATTGAGCAGCGTGTAGGGCTTCAAGCCCTTTTGGGCCGCGATCTCGTTGTCCTTGGCCTCCCGCTGCAACAGCGCAGGCAGGGCCGCTTCCTTGGTGGCCTTGACGATCTCCGGGTTGTACTGCACCAAAGTACGGTTTACACATTCCGTCTGTACCTTGACCGTCTTGGCTTTCGGCGTTAGGCGGTTGCCGATAAACAGGGACGCGCCGTTGTCAAAACGGATCGTCATATCGCTGGTGCCGCGCCATTTGCCGGTACAGGGGGACGTGTGGATTTCGCCGGTCTTACAGCCAAACGCCTGCGCGATCACATCAATCTTGGCCTGCAAGGGCAGGTCTTTGTATCGGTCAGCGATTTCCAGCGCCTTTTCCTGCAACTCCGTCAGGGTTTTTGCGGGGGCTGCCTGCGGTTCGGTGTCGGAAGTAACTTCCGGCTCCGGGGCGGTTTCCGGCTCCTGCACGGGTTCTTGTTCCGGCTCCGGCTCTGGTGCCGGTTCCTGTTCCGGGGTGGGTTTCTGTTCCGGCTGCTCCTGTTCCTTGGCATACAGCTCCTTGACGGCCTCCTGCGTCAGCTCCCCGGTATTAAGCTGATCCATCAGCTCCCGGCACCGTTCCGGCGTCCCGATGTAGAGAACATCCCCAATCTTGGCCCTGCCGTTGTCCTGCGGGATATAGGCTTGCAGCATATACAGGTTTTCCCGGCTGTCGCTGCGGGGGTTGGCGTGTACCCGGTAGAAGTAGTCCGGCTCGGCCTGTTCCTGTGCCGCCTGCGCCCGCTGTTCTCGGCTGCTGTTGCGTTGCAGCTCCGTGGGCTTGATGCCGGAAAGGGGCTGAATACAAGCAATCCTGTCCGACGCACGGTAGGCATTGTCGTTCAAAAGCCGCTGCCATGCGCCCACACTCGGCGCCCAGCGGAAACCGTGTTCTTTCAACTGCTGGCGGGCGTCCGCTTCCGGCTTGCCGTCAAAGAACACCTGCAAGCGGCCCTGATCCCGGTTGGCCTCCACATGGCCGCCGTCAAACTCCCAGCCCACATAGGCCACTTCGTTTGCGCGGGTCAGGCTTTCGATCCGCTGCCGGACGCGGCGGATTTCCGCATTGTTGTTGGACAGCTCCCAGCTCTGAAACGGCTTCTTTTCATAGTGCCAGCCGGATGCCATATCCGCTTTCAGGTTTTCGATGTTTTCAGGAGAGAGGTGCGGGCAGCCGTCCAGTGTGCCGTGTTTGCGGTAATAGGCATTGACCGCTTTCATGGTTTCCTGCGCCTTTTCCAGACCGGCCAGCTTTTTTTGCAGCTTGGGAATGGCCTGCGGGTCGTCCTGCCGGATGCCGCCCATGCCGGTGCTGCGGATTTTATCAAGCAGCCCTTGGATGTACTGCCATTCCTGCATATTGCTGTCGCGGGCCGCGTTCTGTTTCTCTTTCTGGCGTACCGGGAAATTGGAACCACCGGCAATCAAAATGGACGGAACACGGGCGTCAATCTCATAGCCATGGTTCATGTTGGCGGCCAGTTTCCGCGCATAGGTGTCAAGCAGGCTGTCGATCTTCTCATGGTACATGGGATCGACGCGCTTTTTCTGTTCCTGTGCCAGCGCAAAGGCTTTATCCACATAATGCCGGTATTCGGCTGTGGCGCTGCCGGGCTTGTAGTCGGAAAAGCTGTTCATTTCCTTGGCACGGCGGGCCGCGCCCTCATTGATGGAATAGTAGTAGTCGGACGCCGCAGGTTCTTTTGTCTGCTGTTCCGGGGCTTCCTGCTGGGGCGGCTCTTTGACCTCCTGCGGCTGGGCCGGGGCCTCATAGCCAGCCGCCGCATATTCCTCTACGGTCATACCGGCGTCGGCGGCCTCCTGTGCAATTTCGGCCTCCACCTGCGCCTTGTAGTCCTGCAAGCTCTGGTCGAAGTCGGTCAGTTTCGGCATTTCCGGCAAAGGCTCTCCGTGGTTGAGCAGCGGACGGCACTCCATAGCGTAGTCCACCAGCGCCCCATAGTAGGCGGTTTCCTCCGGCGTCAGGGTGTCGCTGGACGCCAAACGGGTCTGCGCCTCCTGTTCCAGCCGGGACAGGTTGCAATGCAGCTCCATGTAGGGGATGATCTCGGTGAGAAAGGCTTCCCGGCTGGCGTGATCCTCCGCCCATGCCTCCGGGCCTCCCTGCCGGGTCAGATGGTCTTTCCATTTTTCGTCGTTCAGATAAAAGGTCTGATACTCCCGGATATGCTCAATCAGGGAACCGTCCCGGTCGCCAAAATCCTGCCGCCCGGAATAGCTGTGCGGCTCTCCTTGGAATGTAAAATCAATGCGGAAGTCGGTCTTGTCATAGTAGCCGCCGCCTCGATGTTCTGCGTCCAGCCGGGCAAACAAGGCGTCAGCCTCATGCAGCGGCATTTGCTGGCCCATTTCCAGATGGGGGCTTTCGGTGAAAAGGATCGTTACAACCGGCTCCGCTGCCGGATCAAGGGCGGTTTGCTGTTCCGCCTTGGCAACGGCAATCTCACTTTCAATCTGGCTTCTCACAAAATCATCCATGTGGCCGTGCTGCATTTCATAGCCCTGTTCGCACAGACGGTTGATAAGCTCGATCACCTTGTCCGTATCGCCCACAGTCTCGGCATACTCCACGATCAACCGGCGTTCCTCGTTGCCCATGCGCTGACCGTCACGCTCGGCCCAGTCGATCAGAGCGTTGGCCCGTTCTGTGGGGGTGGCCTCCGGCATAATGGGCTTGTTGTTCAAGAGGCCGTCAATCCCATTCCACGGCTGCGGCTCCGGCTGTACGGAAATAGCATTGGCTTGTTCTGCGGCCTCCTGAAAATCTTCCAGTGCGTCGCCGGTGATGGTTTCCGTTACATGGCCCTGCGGTGCTATCCCGGAAAAAATTTCGTCGCGGGCCTCCGACAAAGAATACTCCGTATTGTCCAACTGTCCGCCGTCGATCTCTTTGTAGTCAGGGCCGTACACGGTATAGTCAAAGCCGTTTTCGCTGGTCTGGATAAAGAGAATATTGCCGCTTTCCAGACGGTAGGCAGCTTCTTGGGCCTCGGCCCGTTGCAGCGTCCTGTCGCTGGAAAGGACAAAGCCCTGTGTCTGAATAGCGTCCAACGTGCCTTGTGTCACCTCGCCGGTGGATTTCACATCGGCGTCAATCAGGGTTTGCAGCATGGTCTTTACACTGTCGGTCATTTCCTGCTGCTGTTCCGGGGGCAGCTTGGAAAACACACTGTCGGGGGCAGGCTGCTCGGCGGCCTGTTCCACAGTCGGCTCCACAATTTGCTCCACGGCCTGCTGCGCCTGCCGCTGTTGCTGAAGCTCGGCAAGGTGGCCGTCGATGGTGGTAATCAGCTCATGGGCGGTGGCCCGGATGGTTTCAAGGGACGCCCGCAGCTCTTTCAGGTCTTTGCCGGAACTCCAACCGGCCACATACCCAAAGGAATAGTCGGACGTGTCCAGTCCGTAGTGCTGGCAGACGGCATAGGCCACGCTCTCGGCCTGCACCTCGCGGGTGCGGCTGTCGGGCCGGTCGGCCTGCTCGGTCACAGGGGCCTCCGGGTCAATGGCGTGGAGCTTGGCATGGGCAATCTCATGGATGGCTGTTTTCAAAGTTTGCAGCTCACTCATGTTCTCCTGTATGGCGATCCGCTTTTCCGTCAGGTGGTAGTAGCCGTGAGAACCACCGGGGATGTCCTCAAAGGCCATCGGCACGGGGGAAGTCTGTTCCAGCGCCTTGAAGAAGTCCTCGTATTGCTCCACATTCCCGGCCAGCTCGTCCACACCAATAGAGGGCAAGGGTTCGCCCTCGGTCTGGCTCACGTCAAAGACAGACACGATCTTGAACGCCGGAACTTGTGTTTCCTGTACTTCGGTCAGAGGCTTGCCGTCTTTGTCCATGACCGGCTTGCCCTGTTCGTCCAGCTTCGGCACTTCCTTTTTCACCTTGTAGGGGGCGGGGGCCAGAATCTTGATGCCTTTCTCGCCCCGTTTCACATTGCGGTGAAAATCGTCCCGCCACTTGTTGTAGCCCGCCACAAGCTGGCCGCCCTGCATGGCGATCAGCAGCGTATTGTTGAAGCTGTAACTGTGGAACTTTGCCATAGAGGTGAGATAGGCTTTGTAGCGTTCACTCTCGAAAAGTTCCTGTATGCCGGTTTCCAGCCGGTCGGTGATTTCTTTCATGCGGTCGGCGCTGTTCTGGCTGTTGAGAATAATGGGGACGACGGGCGGCGGGGCCGCAGCTTCGGCGGTGGGCGCTGCCTCTGGCTGCACCGTCCGGGCCGGGGCCTCGTCCCGCAGAATTTCCGGCGCGGGATAAGCCATCACCCGGTATTCCTCCGGCACCGGCTGGCCCTCATGGACACGCTGCCCCTCGTCGCCGCTTTTCACCAGATAGCCGTAGTCGGTGAAAACACCATGCTCCGTATTGGCAATATGCAGGCCGAAACGGGGCAGGAAAATTCCCGCTTTCCATTCCTCCGGCATATCCACCATGCCGGAACGGTTCAGGTAGTAGTCACCCAACTGGCCCGTGCCGGTGACATCCGGCAGATGCACATAGTAGTCCACGTTGTCGGGGTAGTCGATGATCTGGCCGATGCTGTGGAAGTCGCGCTGCGGGCTTGTCAGGGCGGCGTTCAGCTCCGCAAGCTCGGCGGCGTCCAGTTTTTCCAGCCTCGCGGCAAGGAAGTTCAGCTCGTCCACATCAGCGGACAACACCAGATCGCGGGGCAGCTTAATGGGACGCTCCTGCGGGCTTCGGTAGTCGTACAAGAAAAAGTCCTGCGGATTGTCGGCACTGATCCCGATTTCCCGCAGGGCTTCTTGCAGCTTTTCGGTTGTGGTCGGCAAAGAAAACCAAAGGCCCTCGTTGCCTTGCTCATAACGCTGTCGGTTATGAAGCAGGATTGAAAACACTTCGCTCATGGGTTCACTCCTTTCATATTCATAGGGGTTTGGGGCTTTCCCCAACAAGCAAAATCCCCGGCCCGGCAGGGTGGCCGGGTCAGGGATTTATCGGAAGTGTGGCTACACTTCCTATGCTTGCTACGTTACTCCGTCAGCTCTTTTTCTCCACGCGGTAATTGACATACTTCCCGCCGGTATCGGCCAAAAGCACCGTTCCGTCATAGGTTTTGCCGGTTTTCATGGAGCGCAGGCCCTTTACCTTTGCCTTTCCGTCTTTGAGCAGCGCGGCGGCGATCTTCGGGGTGAACGTCTTGCCTCGTTCCTCAAAAAATCGGTCATTCTTCCACATGACAAACTGGCAGGCCCGGTTTCCGCAGTAATAGTTTTTCTTGCCCTCGTAGACGGCTTCGCCGCAGCGGGGACACTTGCCGATAACAACACTCTCGGCCTGAAACAACTTCTGTGCGTCCTCGCTGATCTGCGAATAACGAGAAATCAGGTTTCGGGTCATTTCCTCAATGCCCACCATGAAGCCCTCCGGGTCGGCCTCGCCCTTGGCAATGGCCGTCAGCTTGGTTTCCCATTCCGCCGTGAGCTGGGGAGAAGTCAGCACTTCCGGCAGTACGCACACAAGGTTGTGGCCGTCCTTGGTGGGAAGTAGCTGTTTGCCTTTGCGCTCCACAAAGCCCATCTGCACCAGCTTTTCCAGAATAGAAGCACGGGTTGCCGGGGTTCCCAAACCTTGGCGCTCGGCGTCCTCCGGCATATCCTCGGCCCCGGCACGTTCCATAGCAGACAGCAGCGTATCTTCGGTATAGGGCTTGGGCGGCGTAGTGAAATGCTCGGTGATGCTGGCCTTCACCGGGTCAAAGGTCTGGCCCTCGGTGATCTCCGGCAGCTCCCTTGCCAGCTCCGGCGCGTCCTCGTCGGCGTCGGTCTTGAACGACGCCTTGAAGCGGCGCTCAATCTCTTTCCAGCCGGGGGTGAGAATGGTTTTGCCCTTGGCGGTGAACTCGTTCCCGGCGCAGGTGAATGTGGCGGTGACAGCCTCATACACATGGGGCGCGGCCACAGCACACAGCAGCTTGCAGCACACAAGGGACAGCAGTTTCTTTTCGCCCTCGGTCAGCCCGTCAAAGCCTTTCTGCACAAACTCCATCGTGGGGATAATGGCGTGGTGATCGGACACCTTTTTGCTGTTCAGCACCCGGCCATACTGCGGGGCAATGTCCAGCCCTGCCGCAAAGGAAAGCAGCGGCCACAGGCCGGACACAATGCTTTCCGCTGTGGGCTGCATATCGTCGGTAAGGTACTGGCTGTCGGTGCGGGGATAAGTCAGCAGCTTCTTTTCATAGAGCTGTTGGGCATAGTCAAGGGTCTGCTTGGCGGTAAATCCAAACAGGCGGTTGGCCTCCCGCTGCAAGGTGGTGAGATCGTAAAGGCGGGGCGGCTGCTCCGTCTTTTTCTCACGCTTCACCGATACACAAACGGCCTGCGCTCCTGCACAGGCCGTCTTGGTGGCGTCGGCGTCATCGGGGTTCAGAAAGCGGTCGCTGGCCGCCTCCATGCCGCCCGCCGCGATATGGACAACGTGGTATTTCTCTTTCTTAAAATTGCTGATTTTGGCCTCCCGGTCAACCAGCATATTGAGGGTAGGCGTCTGGACACGGCCCACGGTCAGGGTCTTGTGGTAGAG
>ULRD01022369.1_pt1 | contig 10470 bp, 12 predicted proteins | sample 1955181 | NCBI WGS metagenome assembly ULRD01 (sample SAMEA4835675, study PRJEB28245) | human gut metagenome | biome: gut microbiome; material: fecal sample | place: Denmark | collected 2008
ACAAAATTTGCTATCGTCACAGGTATCGCCTCACGGCTGTTAATAACGGTCGTCATTGTGCGGCAGCGCTCCTTTCGATTTTAGTTGTACCGACCGCCGAAACTATCGCAGTAAGAACAAGTCTGTTAATATTTGAATCAAATTTAATAGAAACTCGTTTAAGAAAGCTTCCAAGCCCTGAAAATTCGGCTGCAGCAGGAGCAATTTTTTCCGAAAAATATTGATAGATCCGCTCGGCAGAATAATTTTCGGGAGCAGTAACCTTTATTTCAAGCTCCGCTTTAAACGGCAGAAATATTGTGGAAAGAGAGTAGATCGGCGAAGTACTCTCAAAGGAGCTTACACCGATAACCGTAAAGATCCCCCTGTTTTTCAATTCAACAGGAACAGCGTCAAAAGCGCTGTAAACATGAGAAGCGCCATAAGCCTCAAGCTTAGCTACTGCTGCCGAAATAATACTGTTCAACATAAGACATCCCCCTTTACCCCTGAAAATCCCGAAAATACAAATATCCTTGGAGCAATAAGCCCTTCGCAAAGCTGCAAGTAGTCCCTGAGAAGCTTTTCGGCATAGACGCATTTATCAATTCCATCGTCAAGCATTTTTCCCGCATAAGTGACCTTTGTGCGGTCGTGGACGGACTTTACTTGACATAAACGGTAATTTGCAAGCGCAGCCGTTAGAAAATCAAGCCGAATATTCGTACAATCAGCGTCAGGAAGAAGCATTTTTTCTACTTCTGCCAGAGCAAGCTCGATAAGCGGATCATTGCTTTCAGCGGCTTCCTCTCCTGAAAACAGTGAAAAAAGCGTCTTTACAGATTCAATATTCATATTATCGTCTCCTTACTTCATTGAAAAATCCGATGCAGCCGAATCGCCGCCGATATCGCAGTCTGGCATAAGCTGAACCTCCGTCCTGCCCGAGCTTATCCGGCTCTCGTACGATTTTTTTAAGGCTATTAGCTGAGATGTGGTCATGCTCCTTGCCGTAATTGCTGCCGCTTCCGAAGCTGCCCTGCCGCCAACAAAATATGCAAGCTTCCGCACATCGCGGCGCAGCTCTTCGTCAGCGGCAAGCAGATCTGCATCAACAGGCGAACTGACTGTTGATTCCGTTCCAAATCGTTTCGTAACGCCTGCATTTACCTGCGCCGGAACCGCTACAAAGCTCCATTCATAAGCGTCTGTAATGCTGCCAAGGACTGTATGACAAAGCTTTCCGTTATATTTTCTTCCCTTAACATGACTGCATGAACTGATTGCCTTATCAGCCCCACAGATCGAGCAGACGCGCCGTGCGGCTGTACAGGAAACGCTTACTTCCTTTTTTATACCGCCGTCGATCTCGGCGATGAGGGACTGATTTTCATCAGTGCGCACCATATATGCGCTCGCTTTGAGATATTTGTAAATTTCACCGTTTTTTGTGGTTTTTAAGGGATCGGTCACAATTTCCGTGTCAAAAATGCGCGCCGTCTGGTTTGACGTACTTGGATCATGGTCAAAAATGCCCGTCTTTCCCACAAATCTTTCTTTGAGAGTTTCCAAAGCCTCATCGGAAAAGCGTTCGCAGTCTCGGTCGATCTCGTTATCGCAAAGAATTACCGAAAATACATATACCTCCTCTTCGTTAAGCGCTCTCCGCGTAAATTTATTGATTTTTTCAAGAATTTCCTTATCCATACAATCTCCTTTCGCAAATTTTTTATGCTGTTTGCATCTTAGCAAGGGATTTGTTTTCTTTATCTCTCGCCAAAAGCAGAAAACCCTGAACCTATATCGCAAGTTTTTGCCCCTTTAGTGGACAGAAACTTGCGACTAATGGGTTTCCAAAGGGTGTAGTCACCCTTTGGCAGGGGATTTAAAGGGGACAGAGTCCCCTTTCTAAAGTTGCAGGGTAGGATTTAAGAATTCTGCGATGCGGAAGTAATCGTGAGAACCTTTACGGCATCGGGAGTGATCTTGCGGAATCCGCAGGTAATAGATACGCTTATTTGGTCAAGCTGACGGTCAATAAGCTTATCGGTCTCCATAACAAGATCGGTGCTTGTAATAAATTCGAGCGCAAAGTTACGGTCGATACCGATAATTTTATTTGCGTTTGCCGCAGAAGTCTTGACAAGCTCAGAACCGAAAGGAAGAACGATTTTTCCGTCCTTATCGGCGCGCGTATCTGAAAGCTGATCCATTGCGGCGATCTTTGAGGCATTTTCGGGAGAAGCGATAACAGTTGTCATATCGAAACAGTCAAAGCTTCCGTAAAGCCTTGCGAGATCGGAATAGGTAAGAGAAGTAGTAGAGATCGAGGATGCGTTTGCAGCAAGAACATCCATAGCCTTTTCGGCAACGGAAACAGCAAGCCTTACGCCGATGCTTCTGAGCATAACGCCAAAAACATCGAGTCTCTGCTGTCTTACCGCCTCGTAGGACGCGCTGATAAGTCTGCCGTACTTTGCAAGAACGGTAGCCGTAGCGCTTTCCTTGACCGTTGCGGCAGGAAGCGATACCGTCTGAGCAGTCGTTGTATAATCCGCGCTGTCATCAAGAACACATCCAAGATACTGACCGGAATTTACAGTAGTCTTTACCGCACAGATAGACGAAAGAATTGTTTCATTAAATCCCTTTCTGATGCAGCGAGCAACAAATTCAGGGAAAAGCACCGCTGTTTCGGTTGAAGAGAAAAATTTCTCAACACAGTCGCAGTCCTGACCGCTGACCCTGATGTTGAAACGCTTGAGCTGTCTCTCAAACGGGTCGAGCTTTTCAAGAGGAGTACCGCTGTAAGCGGAGGACGGATCAAGCTCCTCGAGAGCTGCTGTAAAAGATTTTCCGCTGAGATTGTAAAGACCTTTTTCAAGTTTGATTTCGTTATACATAAAATACCTCCAAGAATTCAATTTGATTTTAAGCGCTGTTCAATTTCCATTGCCTGCGCCGTTTTCAGACGCGCTTCGGCAAGAGCCGATTCGTCCTGAAGATTGATATTGTCCCATTCCACCCTGCATGAACATTCCGCGCCTATCGAGCAAAGAAAGGATTCAGCAACTTCACAGATTATAGGGTTAAGCAGCCTGCGGTAATATTCAAGCTCCGAAGTGAGTATATCCGCCTGCTGAGAAGACATCCTTTCGGTTGAGCTCCAATTAAGTCCAAGCAGAAAAGGCGGTATAGAAAGCTTCGCTATGAGCTGTTCAAGAAGCTGACGAACGGGCACGTTTGTGTCGATAAGCTGATTTTCCGCGCCGATGACCTTTATATCAACATCGCCGACAGCAACAAAATCTTTGACCTGACCGTATTTTGCCGAATTCATTCCGTCAGACCATTCACGTGCAATCTGCTCCGCTCTTTCACGGGAGTATATCATATCCCCCGAACCCGAAGCAGGCTTATAAGTTACGGCATAGCGAACATTTCCCACACGGTCAAAATTCTGACCAATACACTGATAAATGCGCAGAAGAATGCTGCTGAGTGAAGGAAGTCCGCGAAGCAGCGACTTTCCTCCCGTCAGTGAAGCATATAAAATACGCTCGGGATGTGCAATTTTTTTAACCGAGCCGTCGGGATTTTTTACTGTGTAACTCCTTACAAAAGGCGAACTTCCACCGCCTACCATTATTGCGGAAATATCTCCGAGCCAAAGTCCGGCAATGCGTCCCTCGGCAGGATCAACGGATATTTCGCCGACTGCGCTGCCGTAGGTAAGCATATTGTCAAGAAAATTATCCACAAAACAGCCGATCGACCTGCCCGTAAGTCCGACAGGAACGCTGTCAAGAAAGCTTTCAAGCTTATCCTGATATCTGTCATCGGAGCATATCACCTTAAATCCTCCGACAAGACGAATAATTTTCATGAGCGCAGCGTCAATTATGGGAACTGCAAAGCGAAGCCTGTCATAAAGCTCCTTTTCAAATGGCTCGACAGCCGACGGCAGGCATATTCCGCTTTCGGGGCATCTCTGTGCCGAAACGATCTCCGGCATTACAGCAGCCGATCTTTTTCTTTTAAAAAGCGTCATAGAACCTCCTTTTTTATTATTTAAACGGTGATAGATCTTAAAGTTATCTTGATACGGAGAGCGCAATAAACGCATCGCCGTCATTTGAAACTATCGTATCCATTACGAAATAACGCATATCGTCCATAGCGTGATCGTTCTCCTTAACAGGAGCGTCCGCGCCTGTTTTCTCATTCCAGCAGTAAAGCTGAAATTCCCTGAGAATATCGGAACATGACTCATGAAAACGCAGCTTATTTTGTTTCAGCGCAGTGCATACATGGCGTATTCCGGTGACTACATCGTTATCGGCTTTGACAACTCTGAATTTTCCGTGTCTGCGGATACACTCGATAAAGCTTGCGGCAGACGGATCAACGATCACTCTGTCAATTTTTTTATTGCCTGCAAGCTCCTCCAGAGCGGCATAATGTTCCTCGTCCGTGCGTGAAGCTCCCTCTTTTTTCGACGAGTAATAGTACTCGCTCAGGCGATGCCATACGCCGTTATGAAGTCCCCACAAACCAAATGAGGATGGATTTACAGTGCCGTAGTCGCAGGAGATAACGAAGCGTTCGCATTCGATCTCGCCGCTGAAAACATGAACGTCTCTGTTGAACATCGGATAAACGACTCCCTGAGAAGCTGTCCACTTGCCAAGAACGAATCGCTCATAAAAAGTTCCCGAATAGAGCCTTTCATAGCGTTTTTTTAAATTTTTTGAGAGAGACGGATTATCGTCCATTGTGAAATGAAGATAAAGTGCTCGCTTCTCCTCAGCCTTTTTTATCCACTCGTTATAGAACCAATGAGAGGGATTATCGGGATTGCAGTTAAACCACATTTTCGAGCCGGTCACAGAACACCTTGCCAAAGCCTGTTCCACAAAAGAACGCGGCATAAGAGCAACTTCGTCAAAAAAAACGCCAGAAAGCGTCATTCCCTGAATAAGAGAAGCCGATCCCTCATCCTTTCCCCCGAAAAGATAAAAACGATTTGTCCTACCGAGAAGCGTCACGTCAATATAATTTTTACTGACTTTTTCAAGGCAGGTGCAGCCGAATTCTTTAAGCATCGGCATTATCGGCGTAACAACGTTTCGACGGAGTGAAGTCACTGTCTTGCCGCAAAGAGCGAACGCACCTCCCTCAAAACTTTTGCAAGCCCAGAGAACGAAGCCTATCGACATTGAAAGAGTTTTTCCGCTTCTTACCGCGCCGTCGCAGATAATAGCGTCAAAATCACGATATTTGGGGATACTCCACCAATTCATTGTAAGCCGCTGTTTTTTTGAAAGCTTACTTATCGTCAAAGCATTCATCCCCCTCGTTGTCATGAGCAGTCAGCGCGCGCATCAGTCCGGCAGCCTTGTCTCTGTCGGAAAAAGCATTTTCAAGCTCAAAGAGCTTTTCAAGCGCCTTCAATCGGTCAAAAAGTTTGACCTCAACGCCTCCGCCCTTTACTCGCTTGATTTCCGAAACATTGAACAGATCGAGCCGTTCAACGACCTCCTGCGGCGGCAGCTCTTCGGCAAATACAAGATAGACTGCGTCGGAACAATCTCCAAAAGCCAGCCGTTTCAGTCCTGCCGCAACGCTGCCTCTGTCGTTAAGAAGCTCCCTGAGATCGGCAATGACCTTGCGGCATCCTGCCGACCTCAGACATCGTATTCCCTCGGCAAGAGCATCTTCCTTGTCAAAGCCCGCCTTTACAGCAGCCTCGGCAGGATTTCCGAGAACGGCATAATGACAACAAAAAGCGTCGCGCTGAGCCTTTGTAATTTTTTTCTGCAATAAAAAACCTCCTTTCGGTTATGAGCGGTATCACCGTTCATAAGGGGTCCGAAAGGAGGTATGTTTCAACGAAAAAACGTTGAATATTGAAAAAATAAATTTTAGTTTTGTAGGAGTGCACAATATTCAACAGCAAACATAGTTAAATATAACTAAACAAACAATCCTGCAATAAACGCAGCGCCTGACGCAGCTAAAGCAACCGCGATCAGAGGAAGATTCATATACGCAAGAACTACGGCAACGAAAGTTCCGACAACAGCGGTAGCAATGCTTCCGGTACTGTAAAAAATAGCGGGAATCGTCATCGCGCTGAGGACAGCGTAAGGGATATAATACAGAAAGCTTCGCAAAAACCGCGATTTGATCTTTTTTCTGAAAAAGGCAAACGGAATCATGCGGATAAGATAGGTAACCCCCGCCATTACCGCAATATAAACTGCAACGCTCATTATTCAGCCTCCTCTTTTACCGGAAACAACACTGCTCCCAGTACCGAAGCTGCAACCGCGCTGATAATAACAGCAAACCCGTCTGAAACTACTGTAAATACATAGCGGAACAAAATGCTTGCCGCTGCCGCCGCAATAACTACAACGAGTACACTGTGCTGTTTTCTTGCAGGCGGAACTATTATAGCAAGAAACATACCATAAAGAACGATACCCATAGCGCTGCTCACCGCAGCGGGAAGAAGCTGACCTGCCGCTGCTCCGACAGCCGTTCCCGTAACCCAGCCGAGGAACGCCACAAATATCATACCGTACATATATGCAGGAGTCAACGGCTCTTTCTGTGCCGAACATACGGCAAAAATCTCATCGGTAATACCGTAAGCGGCAGCAAAACGATGAGGCGAAGTAAAACTTTTGTCCAACCTCTGTGAAAGCGACAACGCCATAAGAGAATACCTTATATTAATGGTAAGCTGTACAAGTATCATCTCAATAATCGCGCCGCCGGCAGCAATAACGTCAACCCCGGCAACCTGACCTGCCGAAGTCAGATTTGTTGCTGAAATAACCGAAGCGGCAAGGATCGAAAGACCCGACTGAACCGCCTTGATACCGAAGCCGAACGATACCGAAAGATAGCCAAGCGCGATCGGAATTCCGTGATACATTCCTTTAAAAAAATTTTTTCTCATTAATTTTGTCCACCTTTGAAAATAATGCTGCAACAGGTTAAATTATAGCATAAAGCGGCAATTTCGTCAAGTGGAGCGATAGCGATCTTTCTGGTTCAGGTTTCCAGTTCGTTTTCTATTTTTATAATAATATCGCTCATATTTACATCAAGAGCGCAGGCAATACGATACAGTGTTTCAAGCGTAGGCTTACGCTCGCCGCGCTCGATCGCGCTCAGATGAGTTCTGCCAATATCTGCAAGACCGCTCATCACCTCCTGTGATATATTTTTCCTTTTTCTGAAATCTGCTATGACCTTTCCTACTATTTTAGAATCCAACGTCGGTATATACATATTATCACCTCTGATAATATGATATACCGAAATTTTAAAAAACTGGAACACATATGTTGACAAATGAATACATATGTGTTATAATAATTTTAGTACATAAAAAGCACAAAAAATCATTTTGGAGGTTTTGCTATGAAAAAAAGTCAAATGTGTTTTCCGTTGTCAATGATTACAAAAAGGAGAATTGATATAAAAAACAAATTTAAACCGATTATTGCGGCGTTAATGTCTTTCTGCATACTGGGAAATGTAACTGCCTGCGAGAACAGCAATAACGACAACGATAGAACGTGAAAAAATTCTTCGACTGAGTACAAAGATTCTGAGCAGAAAGTTTATGATGAAAACTATTATAGGAATACAGAGTTGCACAGAGCATATAATGCTGCTGCCTGTCTTTATAATGCGGCAAATACCGCTTTAGTTGAAATTGACGAAGATGGCAGAATGGAATCTGTAATAAAAAGCAGCAAAGCTGTTATTATATGTTCGGATAAAGGCAAAAATGTAAACGCCTCCGGAGTTGACGATAAGTTTTATGAAGTTATGTATAGTTATTTTTCAGAAGCCAAAGACGAGCAGTGGTTTGTCATTGTCAAAAACGGAAGTTGCGAAGAAACGTTTATAAAACTCAACGACTGTGAATTTATTGGACATAAACCTCGGCTTGACAAAGATAGCTCTGGCAATTATATAGATGAATTTGACAGCATGACATTTGACGAAGTTTATAAACAGGTCGTATCAGAGAATACTTGATATTTCAATCCCCATTTCAAGATCGGGAATTGCATTCTACGTTTTTTAAACAATTTATAATCTAAAAAAGGACTGACCAAACGGTCAGTCCTTAATTTTATTTATTCAAAAAGATCAACCCATTACGATTTCAACATCGTGAACGCCGCCCTCAGAAGCAGGGATAACGTTGCCGTCAACAGCCTTGCCGTCAACAGTCATAGACTTAACGCCCTTGCAAACATGGTCGGGATTCTTAACGGTGATGTTATATGTAGCTCCGCGGAACTGTCTTGAAGCGGTAAAGCCGTCCCATTCATGAGGAATGGAGGGGTCTACCTTAAGACCGTCGAAATCAGCGGCAATACCGAGAATATACTGAGAAATTGCAACCATGTTCCAAGCGGCAGTACCTGTGAGCCATGAGTTTTTGCCCTCGCCGAAGCGGCTTGCGTCCTTACCTGCGATCATCTGACCGTAAACGTATGGCTCAGTCTTGTGAAGCTCGGAAATTTCCTCGTTGAACGCAGGAGCGATCTTCGAGTAGTATTCAAACGCCTTGTCGCCGCGTCCTGCATAAGCTTCGGCACAGATGATCCATGCGTTGTTATGAGTAAATATACCTGCATTTTCCTTATAACCGCCGGGATATGTGGAGATCTCGCCGTACTGGATATAATATTTGCTGAACGCAGGATTATTGAGTACAAGACCATACTTTGTATTGAGGTACTTGTCAATTGAATCGAGAGTCTTTATGTCAGCTCCAACGTCCTTTCCTATTTCTGACATAACAGCGAATCCCTGAGGCTCGATGAAGATCTTGCCCTCCTCGCACTCCTTAGAACCCATTTTAGCACCTGTGGAGTCGTAAGCTCTGAGGAACCAATCGCCGTCGAAAGCGTGTTCCATTACATTCTTCTTCATCTTGTCGATCTCAGCCTGAGCAGCATCAGCTTCCTCGTTCTTTCCGAGATGCCTGAGAATAGCGACATAATTAGGACCTGCATATGTAAAGAGTGTAGCGACCATTACAGACTCGGCAACCTTTGAGTAACCGCCCTCAGCGGCAAACTTAGGATTGGTATATGTCTGGAAGCTCTCTCCGGGAGTATCAGAGTAGCAGGAAAGATTAATACAATCGTTCCAGTCAGCACGCATAGCAAGAGGCAAATTATGAGGTCCGAGATTGTTTACGATCTTGTAGAAAGAAACTTTTAAATGATCGAGCATAGGCTGAGCCTTTGATGCGTCGTTATCATAAGGAACCATTTCGTCGAGAATAGACCAGTCGCCTGTTTCCTTGATATAAGCAGAAACAGAGAGGATCATCCACAGCGGATCATCGGAGAAATCACCGCCGATATCTGAGTTGCCTTTCTTTGTAAGAGGCTGATACTGGTGATAGCAGCCGCCGTCGGGAAGCTGAGTAGAAGCGATATCAATGATACGCTCTCTTGCTCTGTCGGGGATCTGGTGAACGAAACCAAGAATATCCTGATTAGAGTCGCGGAAGCCCATACCTCTGCCAATACCGCTCTCGAAGTAGGAAGCGGAACGCGAGAGGTTAAATGTAACCATACACTGATACTGGTTCCAGATATTTACCATACGGTCAACCTTATCATCCGGAGTATTAACGTTAATAACGCCAAGGAGCTTGTCCCAAGCAGCTTTAAGTTCTGCAAGACCGACAGCAACCTTTTCAGGAGTATCATACTTGTCGATCATAGCAAGAGCCTTTTCCTTATTTATAGTAACACCGTCAGCCTCAAACTTCTTGTCAACAGGCATTTCAACATAACCAAGAATGAAAATAAGAGTTTTTGATTCGCCGGGAGCAAGAGTGATCTTTTTATAATGAGAAGCAATAGGCGACCAACCGTCAGCAAACGAGTTGTTAGCCTTATCTGCAACAACAGCCTGCGGATCACCAAATCCGTTATAAAGACCGATAAATGAATCTCTGTCCGTATCATAGCCGTCAATAGAATCGTTTACCGTATAGAAAGCAAAATGATCGCGTCTGTCTCTGTATTCTGTCTTATGGTAAATAGTTGAGCCTACGACTTCAACGCGGCCTGTGGAAAAGTTTCTCTGGAAGTTCGTGCAGTCATCCTGAGCATCCCATAAGCACCATTCTGCAAATGAAAAAAGCGAAAAATCCTTTGTCTCGCTGCTCTCATTAGTAAGAATTACCTGCTGAACCTCGCCGGAGTAATTCTGAGGAACGAAAAAAGTTGCTTCAGCCTTTAAGCCGTTCTTTTTACCTGTAATAATGGTATATCCCATACCATGACGGCATTCATAAGAATCCAGATCAGTCTTAACAGGCGACCAGCCGGGATTCCAGATAGTACCGTTATCGTTGATGTAAAAATAACGTCCGCCCATATCTATCGGTACATTATTATAGCGATAACGGGTAATTCTTCTAAGCCGAGCGTC
>ULRD01032869.1_pt1 | contig 10464 bp, 9 predicted proteins | sample 1955181 | NCBI WGS metagenome assembly ULRD01 (sample SAMEA4835675, study PRJEB28245) | human gut metagenome | biome: gut microbiome; material: fecal sample | place: Denmark | collected 2008
GCAACCGGGCGACGGACTGGACCGCTGCTCCGGAAGATGCCGAAGAAGTATTGGAGCAGAAGCTATCTTCCGTTCGTGCTCAGATCAGCACGGAGGCGGACAGCATCCGCTCAGAGGTCCAGGCCACCTACGCGCTGGCCAGCGATATGACCCAGGTCACCCAGCAGGTCAGCACGCTCTCGGAGCAGACGCAAAGCAATTACACCTGGGCGGTCACCAGAATCAACCAGCTGCAGCAGGATTTGACAGACACCCATGCGGCAACGGAAGAGGAACTGGCCATCTTCCGGACCTATATGTCATTTGATGAGCAGGGTTTGGTTATCGGCAAGACTGGAAATCCCTTTACCTTCCGCGTGGTGAACGACAGGCTGGCCTTCTATATGAATGATACCGAGGTGGCCTATTTGAGCAACAACAAGCTGTACGTCACCCAGGCGGAGATCCTGACGAAGCTTATCATCGGAAAATTCGCCTTTGAGCCGCAGGCCAACGGCAATCTCTCCCTGATCTACAACGGCTGACGCCGGGAAAGGAGTACGCATGGCAAACACAGTGGCGTATGCCGCGTCGATGTGTACAAGGAAAACCAACTCTTCCTCCAACGCAAAGAACGGCGTAGCCTGCCAGGAATTCTACGATTCCAGCTATAACTATGTCGGGATCGTCTGTTTCTCCGGCATGAACCTGGCCAACAAGGTCATCACCGGGATCTGGTTGAGCATCGACGCCGCAAGGGCCGGTTACGGCGCGGGCAGCACGAAGACTGTCTACATGCGCAAGGCAAACTATCAGAACAGCATTGCCTCCGGAGTGACAGGCTCGAATTACGCTGGCTCTGCGCTCGGCACCTTTGATGGTTCCTTCTTCGGAAACTCAACCGCCTACCAGATCACAGGAACGCTTTTCAACAACATGGCTGCCTACATCAGCCAGGGCAACAACACTTTCACCATCTACAATCCCAGCCCCAGCGCCTCAAGCCAGGGATATTCCTACAACTACCTGCAGTGGTCGGCGGTCACGATCACCATCACCTATGAGGAGGCTGTATCCCAGCCATCCACATCGGCATCGTCCGTCAACATGGGCAGCGCTGTCACAATCTACACCAACCGGGTCAGTACCTCCACCACGCACACGCTGCTTTATACCTTCGGCAATACCAGCGGCACCATAGCGACGAATGTCGGCGCGTCCGTCAACTGGACACCCGCGCTGACGTTGGCCGCGCAGATCCCCAACGCCACCAACGGCACCTGTACCATCACCTGTCAGAGCTACAACGGCGGTACGCTGACAGGCACCCGCACATGTACGATTACACTGAATGTCCCGGCAACGGTGGCTCCGTCCATCTCCTCTGTGACGGTGGAGGATACCGTCACGACCGTGGCCAGCCGGATCGGAGCGTTTGTCAAATCTCTGAGCAAGCTGTCTGTAGCCATTACAGCAGCAGGCACCAACGGAAGTACCGTCTCCTCGTACCGCACGTCCCTGGACGGCGTGACCTATACCACGGCGTCCTTTACCGCCAGCAAAAAGCTTTCGACTGCAGGTAACCTGACGCTTACGGTCACGGTTACGGACAGCAGGGGCCGGACAGCTACCTATACCGAGACCCTGACCGTACTGGATTACAGCTATCCGTCCATCCGGCTGTTCAAGGCGGACCGCTGCAATGCGGATGGATCTGCCGCCCAGGTGGATGGCACACATGTTCGCTACTCCTTCGAGGGCGGCGTGGTGTCGCTGAACAATAAGAACGCGCTGGCATGCGTGGTGTACTACAAGCTGGCCTCAGCCGAAACCTGGACCCAGGCGGAAACGCTCTCCGTCACTTCATATAATCTGAGCGAAACGGACAAGGTGTTGACGCAGACATTCGATGCGCTGGCCAGCTATGACCTGAAGGTGCGCCTGCAGGACTATTTCTATTATGTAGAACAAGCGGTTTCCATCGGCACGAAGGGCGTTATCATGGACTTCCTGGCGGACGGTACCGGCATCGCTTTTGGCAAAGTGGCGGAGACCTCCGGCTACGCTGAATTTGGCTGGCCGCTGAAGCTGTCCGAGCCGCTGGACATTGAGAGCGGAGGTACGGGAGCGTCCACTGCGGCAGAAGCCATTGCCGCTCTTGGCGGCGTGAAAAAGTCCGGCGACACCATGACGGGCAATCTGACCATCCAGGGCAATCTGTATCCTTCCGTATACCTCAGCCCGTATTACAACGGCACCACGAACCGAACGGTATTTGAGGGCAGCTACGTCGGTGCGTCCTCGTTTGCGTCGTGGGAGGACAGCACGGGCAATAACCGCCGTATGCTGGAGGTGCGCACGAAGAGCTATGCCGCCAGCCTGGACAATGCAGTTATGCTGCGTGTGGCGGACGCTGGGGTGTGGTCGAATTACCGGGTGTTCCATGCCGGGATGCCGTCGGGTGTGCCCATCGCTAATGGCGGCACAGGAGCGACCACGGCGGCCAACGCCCGGAGCAATCTGGGAGCCAACAACGCAAGCAATATCAATGCTGGTACGCTGGCCATGGCGCGATTGCCCTTCAAGGTGGCCTATGGCTCCGGCAACGTGGCTGGCAACAGCGCGCTGACGATCAACTACAGCAGCGCCGGCTTCACCTCAGTTCCGCATGTGGTGGTCAGCTATTCCACCACGGGCAGCAACTGGTCCGGTGACAATGGCGCGTTGAAAATCTACAACAAGACAGCCACTGGCGCGACTATCATCGTCGGCGGCAGCTTCAACACCAGCAGGGCGATTGACTGGATCGCGATTGGCACATGACATTGATACAACATAATTCCCGGGATCAGCCCGCTCTCATCACGAGGGCGGGTTTTCCATATCAACGACAAGGAGGAAACGAGTATGAGAGATTTTTCCATTGACCTGATCTGGATGAAGGTTCAGATCGCCATCACCGCGCTGGGAGGGTGGCTGGGCTACTTTCTGGGCGGCATGGACGGACTGATGATCGCGCTCATCGTGATGATGACCTTGGACTACATCAGCGGCGTGATGTGCGCCATCATCGACAAAAAGCTGTCATCGGCGGTGGGCTTCAAGGGCATCTGCAAGAAGGTGTTCATCCTGATGCTGGTAGGCGTGGCGCACATCATCGACCTGCATGTGGTGGGCACAGGCAGTGCGCTGAGAGGCGCGGTGATCTGCTTCTATATGTCAAACGAAGGCCTCAGCCTGCTTGAGAATGCCGCGCATATTGGCCTGCCCATTCCGGACAAGCTGCGTGACATCCTTACCCAACTGCACGACAAAGAACGCGACACGACTGACCAGGGCGACGGCGAATGACCGCCGCCCTCTTTTCATGACTGGAGGTATCATCATGTCTGAGAGAATCAATACCCCGTTCACGAATGAACACTTTGCCGACTGGTGCCTGAAAATGGCGGAGAAGAAATCGCCCTACTGGTACGGCAGCTGCGTCTACAAGGCCAGTAATAGCCTGCTGTCCAGGAAGAGCAATCAGTATCCGTCCCACTACGGTTCCAGCCGCACTTCCCGCTACAAGAAGGACATCGCCAACAAGCAGGTGGTGGCTGATTGTGTGGGCGGCTGCAAAGGCTACGCCTGGACCAATGGCGGTCAGGGCGTGCTGGAGAGCATCGGCACGGATAAGACCTATTCCAGCAAATATGGTTCTAACGGCTGCCCTGACAAGTCCGCCAGCGGCATGTTCTCCTACTGCAAAAGTAAGGGCATGGACTGGGGCACCATTGATACCCTGCCGGAGATCGTAGGGCTGGCGCTCTTCACCGATGGGCATATCGGCTACTATGTCGGCGGCGGGTATGCGGTGGAGTGGCGCGGCTTCAACTACGGCTGCGTGAAGACCGTGGTGAAGGAACGCACCTGGAAGCACTGGGCCAAGCTGCCGTTCATCGATTATGGGGATACCGCTTCTGTGCAGCCTGCCGAAACGGTGACATACACCCTTGGCAGCCGCTTGCTGAAAAATGGCTCCGTTGGCGGGGACGTGAAGACCCTGCAGGAACTGCTGAACCAGCTGGGTGCCGCCCTGGCGGTGGACGGTGACTTCGGCAGCAAGACTGAAGCCGCTGTGAAGGCTTTCCAGAAGAAGGCTGGGCTGAAGCAGGATGGCAAGTACGGAGATCAGAGCCATGCCGCGCTCATGGCCGCTGTGGCTGATAATGAAGTCGGTCAGCAGACGCAGCCTGAGCCCGAACAGGAGCAGCCGACAGGGCCGAAGGTGAAGATCGTCTGCAACAGCGGCACGGTCAACATCCGCGTGGGCAATGGGACGGATTATGCCCGCATCACTGCCGTTGCTGACGGGACAGTGTTCGAGCATATCGCCACCGCCGCTAATGGTTGGCACGCCGTGAAGGTGGGCAGTCAGGTTGGCTGGGTGTCCGGGAAGTACAGTAATATCATCACATGATGACTTTTGCTCAAAAAAGAGCCAAAGTCAGTTGTGCCGCTGATGGGGAGATACCTCCCTGTCGGCGGTCCTTTTTTGTTTTTGGCACTGTAAAACGATACGACTTTTGGGCGTAGGAAGGTGAACCACTTAAGCGATTGGAGGGACACCTGATGACGTCAGAGGAAAAAAGCCGTCTGTCCGCAATGCGGAAAGCCGGACGGAGCTATACGGAAATAGCAGCTGAGCTGGGCATCTCAAAGAACACAATCAAAACGTTCTGCCGCAGGAATGGGCTAACCTCAGAGGTCGAGAGCGCGCCTGTTGAAGTCATCCCTGCGCCAACCACCGAACGCCTCTGCCCGCACTGCGGCAAACCGGTGATCCAGCCCGAAGGCCGGAAACAGAAAAAGTTCTGCTCGGACACTTGCCGGAACCGCTGGTGGAACAGCCATATGGACCTTGTCAACCGGAAAGCTATCTATGCTTACACTTGCCCGACCTGTGGTGTCGCTTTTACAGCCTACGGCAACAGTCACCGGAAATACTGCTGTCACGAATGCTATATCGCGGGTCGATTCGGAGGCAGGACATGATCGGTGATGTCCTCAAGCGTGAGTGCCGATACGAGACGGTGATGTATCAGGTCAAACGAATGCTCAGCGTCGGCCTCATCTCCGAGCAGGAATTTCAGGAGATCGAAGCGCGGTTCAGGGCAAAGTATAAACCCATTTCCGGAGGTTATATAATACAGACTGACTTGCTATGTGCGCGCAGAAGAGTGATTAATGGGTGTGGAAAGGAGGCAGGCTGTCATGAAGAAAATTAATGTACTTGAGCCCAAACAGCCCGCGCTGGCACCCAGGAAACGAGTCGCTGCCTACGCCCGGGTCTCCATGGATACCGAACGCTTGAAGCATTCGCTCTCCGCACAGATCAGCTACTACAGCGCACTGATTCAGAAAAATCCTGAATGGGTCTACGCTGGCGTGTATGCGGACGATGCCATATCCGGTACAGGAACCGAAAAACGAGGTGAGTTCAATCGCCTCATCGCAGATTGTGATGCCGGGCGCATCGACATCGTGCTCGTCAAGTCGATCAGCCGTTTTGCCCGCAACACGGTGGACCTGCTGAACACGGTCCGGCACCTGAAAGACATCGGCGTGGAAGTCTGGTTTGAGGATGAGGGTATACACTCTCTGGACGGGGATGGCGAGCTGATGCTTACCATCCTCGCTTCTTTTGCCCAGGAAGAAAGCCGGTCTATTTCGGAAAACTGCAAGTGGGGTATCCGAAAACAGTATGAGCGTGGCGCGTCGCGGGGCTGCAAGATTTACGGCTACAGGACGAAGAAGGGCCAACTGGTTATTCGGGAGGACGAGGCCGCCGTGGTCAGGCGCATTTTCCAGATGTTTCTGGATGGAGATTCCTGCTACATCATCGGCAAAAAGCTGGAAGCGGAAGGCGTGCGGTCTTACGCAGGCAAGACGCTCTGCGGTGAGGTGATCGCCAACATGATCCGACAGGAAAAATACACCGGCTGCACCCTGGCGCAGAAACTGTACACCGAGGACCATGTTACGCACAAGCAGGTCCGGAACAACGGCGAACTGCCGATGTACTTTATTGAGGGAACGCATCCCGCCATCATCAGCATGGAAACTTTCCAGGCAGCTCAGCAGGAGTTTGCTCAGCGCTACGGCGTGGAAATCGTCAATGGCATCGCTCAAAAGGCCAGCTACTTTTACCACCAAAGCGGCGAGACCGGTCCGCACCCAAAGCACAGAGCTCCACAGTGGTCCGCGGAACGCCGCAGGCAGCATGCGGAGTACTTCCGCACTCGTGAGTGCGGATTGTGCCGGTACGACTTCTCGCATTTCATCGAGTGCGAACATTGCCACGGACATCTGCAGGCTTCCCTGAAACACTACGTTGACGGCACCACGGAGGTTGGCTGGGTCGATGTCGAACATACCATGAGGGCGAAGGACACACCAAGGCCAGTGGTATTCAGGGACAGTGCGTTGAAAGCACAGATTGCCAGCGTCCTGGGCTGGGAGACGTTTGACGCGGACAGAATGTTTGAAACGCTTTCTGGCATCAGTGTGAACATGGATATGGTCACGCTTCACTTCAAGGATGGCGGCGCAAAGCAGTTCCGGTACATCCAGCCCAAGCAGATTCACAGGAAAAGGAAGGAGACAACCTGATGGCAACAGTCACGAAGATTCCGGCGACGGTCAGCCGGTACACGGCAACGCCAATACAGACGAGGGTCAGGCGAAAGGTCGCCGCCTACGCGCGCGTTTCCACTGACCACGAAGATCAGTTGAACAGCTACGAAGCTCAGTGCGATTACTACACCACTTACATCCAGGCCAACGACGAATGGGAATTCGCAGGCGTGTACAGCGACGAAGGCATCTCCGGAACATCGACCCGCAGGCGCGACGGTTTCAACCGCATGGTGGAGGATGCGCTGGCAGGCCGCATCGGGCTCATTCTGACAAAGTCGGTCAGCCGCTTCGCCCGCAATACGGTTGACAGTCTGACCACCATCCGTAAGCTGAAAGAGCATGGAACCGAGGTCTATTTTGAGAAAGAGAACATATGGACCTTCGATTCCAAGGGCGAGCTGCTTCTGACCATCATGTCCAGCCTCGCCCAGGAGGAGAGCCGGAGCATATCGCTCAACGTCACCTGGGGCCAGCGTAAGCGGTTTGCTGACGGAAAAGCGACAGCGCCGTTCTCCGTTTTCCTCGGCTATGACCGGGGCGAGAACGGTGAGTTCGTGATCAACCCGGAGCAGGCGGAGATTGTGAAGATCATATACGGAGAATTCCTCAAGGGCTTCTCCTTCAAGGCTATCGCCAGGAAGCTGACGGAGATGGGGATCAAATCTCCGAAGGGCAAAGACGTGTGGAATGAGAGCACAGTCAAATCCATTCTGACGAACGAGAAATACAAAGGCTGTGCGTTGCTCCAAAAGCATTACACCGCCGATTACCTGACGAAGAAGATCGTCAGGAACGACGGTGTGGTTCCGCAGTATTACGTCGAAGACTGCCATGAGGCCATCATCGATCCTGCGACATTCGACCGGGTACAGGAGATGATCGAGCAGCGCAGTAAGGTGCGTCACTTCAGCGGCGCGACCATTTTCAGCACCAAGATTCGCTGCGGGGAGTGCGGCGGATGGTTTGGCTCGAAGGTCTGGCACTCCACAGACCAGTACCGCCGGGTCATCTGGAGGTGCAATGCCAAATACGGCGGAAAGGCAGCCGGGTGTAATACGCCGCACGTCACGGAGGAAGAAGTCAAAGCCGCTTTCGTCCGGGTGGTTAACAAGCTGATCGGAGATCGAGCAACGCTACTGGCGGACCTCAGGGAGATACAGGAGACCTACAGCGGAACAGACGAACTGAGCCAACGCCTGCACGAGCTGGATGACCGCCTGAACGCAGAAGCCGAAGCAGTCCAGGGGCTGATCGCCCAGAACGCCAGGGTGGCACAGAACCAGGATGATTACAACGCCGCCTACGATGCTGCTGTCAGCCGGTACGAGACCACAAAGGCAGAGCGCGAAAAGGTGGCGGCTGACATCCGGCAGCGCGGCATCCGCAGGCGGGAGTTTGAGCGGTTCATCTCAGAACTCGAAAAGCTGCCCGAGGCAGTTTCGGAATTCGACGAAACGCTCTGGGGCAGCCTGGTGGATTATGTGACCGTGGGCAAGGACAAGACGATGGTGTTCACGCTCATTGGTGGGACAGAGGTGAAGGCCTGACTCACCAGAAGGGATTGATAATTTGTATGAATGATAATGGCGCATCATGACAAGTTCTGGGATGCGCCATATGTATCTTTGTCTATTAGATTAAGGCTGCAGCGGGGCATTGAAATAGTCTGTGTGCCCGGGAAATATAGCGAGATCACAACTATATAAAGCAGTAAGTCCGCAGTCTGTTTTCTTTTGCCTGGTTTTCCCTATCGACGGTTTTCTTCGTTATATGTGACTTTACATGGATTTGATTCTTCTCCGATAATACATTTGATTCTTTCCCTGTAGGCTTTATTTGTACACAGGCAACAATACAGCCCATCCCCTCGTTCTCGCAGCAGATTCTGGCCGATGCGCGTCGAATGTCCGCATTGGTCGATGATATCATTCGCCTCTCCCATCTCGATGAAGGTTCAAATGACATGGAGCGCGAGGAGGTCGATCTGATGCAGATTGCCCGCGAAGTTGTAGACGGGCTTCAACCGTTAGCGACTGAATTGGACGTATCTCTGACGCTGACCGGTGAGAACGCACCGATATTCGGAATCGCTCAATCTTTAAACCTCATGATTCAAAACCTATGTGACAACGCTATAAAGTACAACAGGAAGGGTGGCAGCGTCAACGTAGATATTCAGAATCATGATGACGAAATACTGCTGACTGTGAGCGATACCGGCATTGGCATTGCACCGGAACTTCAGGATCGCGTGTTTGAAAGGTTTTATCGGGTGGATAAAGGCAGATCGCGAGAGATGGGCGGTACTGGATTGGGTTTATCAATTGTTAAGCATGCTGCAATGCTGCATAATGCGACAGTTGATCTGAATTCGATACCAAATGAGGGAACAACAATAACCATCAGATTTCCTAAATCAGAAGAATAGTGTACTCATAAAACAGCTCCATGTTTGCGAGGGAAGGCGAAGCGCGAAAAGGCGGCACCGACATCCGGCAGCGCGGCAGCTGCAGGCGGGAGATCACTATTCTTATCCCGAAAAGGCCATCTGAAATACATGGAGAAGTTTGTTCCCGATACGGTATTCAGAAGCTTTGATGGGATGGACCACGGGGATATGGCGCTGTTTTATCCGGAACAGATGGCGTAGGAACTTCACTGCCTGTAACCGGAAAGTGGCCGAAGGGAACAAGGCTTCCAGTGTGTAGTCAAAAATGAGATCTGCATCACCATCCTGCATAATGAATCCCTTCGAGCGCCTCTTCGGAGGCGCTTTTCCTGTGCCTGAAAACACATTTCAACGATGAATCGACCTTCAAGTAAATGTGAAACCTTTGAACCCCGATTCACAATCGTTAAAGGGGTTCCGGGATTCATCGTTACATTGTATCAAATAGCCGGATAAAATAGACCTGATCCTCGTAAAGAGTATTTCCCGCTTTTCGCGCAATGTGGTAGACTGTCAGGTCTATGTCCAGCAGCTGCGCTCCAAGGGCGTCGAGGTGCGCTTCGAGAAAGAACGGCTCAGCTCGCTGGACGCATCCTCCGAGATGATCTTCTCCATGATGGCCGCCATTGCCCAGGACGAGAGCCGGTCCATTTCGCAGAACATCCGCTGGGGCTACGAGAAGCGGTTCGCTCAGGGGATTCACCATATGGGCAGCAATCAGGTATTGGGCTATGACGAGGTGGACGGCGTGCTGACGCCCAATGGGGATGCGTGGATCGTCAAAATGGCGTTCGAGCTGTTCAATCAGGGGACGCCGTATCAGAGGATCGCCGAGGCCATCACGGCGGCGGGCGGGAAACGGCTTCGCGGCGCAACGCCCTTTGACGGGGGCACGATTCGCTACATGATCCAGAACGAAATCTACGTGGGCGACCGGCGCATGCAGAAGCAGCCGCCGCAAAACTACCTGACAAAGGAGCCGGATCCCAACGCACGGTACCAGAGCTACTACTGGCGTGATACGCACGAGGGGATCATCGACCGGAAAACTTGGGAAAAGGCACAGGAGGTGGTGGAAGCGCGGCGGAAGGATCTGCAAATGGGCGTGGATCGGAAGGGCAAGGAGACGCACTTCCTCTACGGCAAGGTATTCTGCGCATCATGCGGCGCGCCCTACAAACGCAGGACGCTTCCCCATAAGCGGGTGGAAGGCGAGACGGTCTACCACAAGGTGTGGAACTGCCGCGAGAGACAGAAGGGGCCGAAGGGCAACGGCTGCAGGAACAACTTTATCAGGGAAGAGGAGCTGCTGCGCAAGGTATCCGACCAGCTCGGCTGGGAATGGAAGGGCGCGG
>ULRD01012914.1_pt1 | contig 10445 bp, 10 predicted proteins | sample 1955181 | NCBI WGS metagenome assembly ULRD01 (sample SAMEA4835675, study PRJEB28245) | human gut metagenome | biome: gut microbiome; material: fecal sample | place: Denmark | collected 2008
ATCACCACTAATCAGAAATTCTATATTTATAATCTTGATAACGCCTATTACATCAAACCCATATGTACTAATCTTTTTGTGGACATGGACATAAACAATTATCCCGGTGATGTTGCTGTGTGGGACAAGGGCAGCGACTGGGCTCCACAAAAGTTTGATATTGAAAAGATCGATTACAATGGCAGTCTGCCCGTCGATATCGGAGATACATTCTATGCAAGAATAAAAAATCAGCATATAGGATGGTATTTTACAGAAACCAGCACCGGAAATATTGAAGGTCAAAATATTAAGGACGATAATACACAGATCTGGAAATTTGAAAGGTATGCCGATGGTTCATATAAAATCAGCAATGCAGAACATCCGAATAAAGTAATTGATGTAGATGATTGGGCGAAAGCTGGCAACGGCTCGAATGTTCAAACATACGAATTTAACACGGATATTACTACTAATCAAAAGTTCTATATTTATAATCTTGATAACGCTTATTACATCAAACCCATATGTACCGATCTTTTTGTGGATATGGACATAAACAATTATCCAGGTGATGTTGCTGTGTGGGACAAGGGCAGCGACTGGGCTCCGCAAAAGTTTGATATTGAGGAAGTAAGTATGAAAAAATCGGGTGATGTCAATGCTGATGGGAAATTTACAGTATCCGATGTTGTACTTCTCCAAAAATGGATCTTAGCTGTACCAGATGTAGAACTTGCCAACTGGAAAGCAGCAGATTTGTGTGAAGATGACAGGCTTGATATATTCGACCTTTGCTTGATGAAGCGTATGCTGATTGAAAGTAACTGAGTTGGTAGTACAATAAATTCAAATTAGGAGGTCTTATAATGCTAAGAATTCATTTCAAAAAATCTTTTGCTATTTTTACCAGTTTACTAATGATGATAGCTATTCTGTCAACGTTTAACCTTACTGCTTCAGCTATCTGCTGCCGCAAGGACGGATTTGATAAGAGCAGATATACTTTAACAGGTAATCAGGCAGAAGATGTAGCTGCTATTGCTAAATCACAGAAAGGACGAACAGGAGCAGATTTTGGCTATACAGAGGCATGGTGCGATGAGTTTGTTGCAGATTGTCTTGAGAATGCAGGCTGTGATTCATCTATTGTTGGACATGGAGGAACAGTGGCTGACTTTGAGGAGATAATGCGCGAACAAAAAGGTGCAAAACCAGTTGATTCGCCACAAGCAGGAGATTTAGTATTTTTCACTTATTCTCATGTAGAAATTGTAACTAAAGTTGAAAATGGTGTTGTTTATTGTGCGGGAGGCAACAACGGTGGAACCGGAAACTATAAAACAAATTATTGTGCGGGTGAAAGAGAACTATATGCCACTGCAAGATTATATTTACGTCCCAATTATCCAAATTCTAAACCTGCACCAGACCCACCAACGCTCTCTATTAATCAAACTACGGGCACTCCTGATGATGTCATAAGCATTACATGGAGTCCGGCACAGTATGCGGATTCTTATTGGCTGCATATTTATAAAGATGGTAACGATTATGTAAATCAGACATTAAATCAAGATCTATCCTACTCGGCAAAATATCCAGCCGGTAATTATACTGCTTATGTTGTTTCCTGCAATAGTAAGGGTGAAGCATTAAGTAGTATTGATTTTATAATTTACGGTTCGAATCCTGAAATTCCTCATCCGCAAATCGGTAAATCTCTTTACTCTGCCGATGAAATTGTAGAGGTAACATGGAATAGCACAGCCGACACAACACACTATTGGCTGCATACTTACAAAGACGGTAGTGAATTTGAGAATACAGACATGTACAATAATCTTTCGTATGCCCGTACTTATCCGGCAGGTCATTATACACTATATATAGCTTCATATAACAACTATGGAGAATCTCATGATTGTGTTGAATTTACAGTATATGACAACATTCCTAAAGCACCAGAAGTGAAAATTGAAAATGACCTGTATTCAGCAGATGAACCTATAACTGTAAAATGGAGCGAGACAGCTAACACGACACACTATTGGCTGCACACTTATAAAGATGGCGAAGAATTTGAAAATACTGATATATACAATAATCTTTCATATTCTCGTACTTACCCTGCAGGGCATTATAAATTATTTATAGCCTCATATAATGATTATGGAGAATCACATGAGTATGTTGAATTCCTAGTATACAACAAGGGTGACTGTAACGGTGATGGGGAATTTACAGTATCCGATGTAGTCCTTCTTCAAAAATGGATTTTAGCAGATTCAAATGCAGAACTTACCAACTGGAAAGCCGCAGATTTGTGTGAAGATGGTAGACTTGATGTGTTCGACCTTTGCTTAATGAAGCGTATGCTGATTGAACAAAATTAAACTCTCTCTATCTGCACAATAAGAGAGAATATATAGGGTTTTATTTCAATATAATGGGACAAACAGCAACCTCCGCAGGAGCAATCTTGCGGAGGTTCTTTTTTTAGCAAATTCTAAAAAAAGGATATATCTTCTGCACTTTGACAGAAGATATATCCTTTTTTGTTGTAATATACCGAAATATAGCTGTTTTGCTATCACTTAAATTCCGTTCTGCCATTTTGGGCGGCGGCAGTTTTTGGTGAGCAGAAAACAGATTGGGAGTTAAAACCTGCGGGCAACGGGATAACAGACCTATATGGACTGGGTATTGATTTCAAAAAAATAGCCATACGGATTTTAGCGGTATATTGCGGATTTTGGGATATTTGCCCCTGCATTAAGCAAGGGCATTCGTTTTATCCCTAAGCGGTTTGTCGATCAGTTTGTAGTAAATGTGAATGTCACGCTGAGTTTTCATATCCACATATTTGTCAATGGTCACATACTCAATAAGTTCCAGACACATCTGTCTTGTAAGCTCCTCCGCACCTGCATAGCTTTTCAGACGGCGGATAAACTCGTCAACATCTTCTTCCTCACGCTTGTAGCCGTCGAAGCGTTTACGCAGTTCATTAAGCTCAGCCTGCAAGTCCTCTTTTTCCTGCTGATACTGTTCGAGCAGCTCTGCACAAGCCTTGTCGGGCATATTGCCAAGCACTCTGTCCTCATAGATCTTCTGCATCAGCTTTCCGAGGTCATCAAGACGCTTTTCGATTTCACGCTTGCGCTTGTTATCCTCCGCCATTACAAGAGCAATGTTGCCCTGCTTTCTTGCGAGGTACTTCGCCCTTGCTTTATCGTCATTGGTAACGAAGTCGATCTGTCTCCTAATATCCTCAAGGATAAGCTGTTCAAGGATAGTTCCACGAATGTTGTGCGAGGTGCAGAAGCTCTTGCCGTAGCGGACGTGAAGCCCACATCTGTAAGAATAAGGACTTTTGCTTTCAGGTGTTTTCTGCATTTTCATTTTAGCACCACAGCTATCACAGTAGCACAAACCCGAAAGCGGACTTGTGATCCTCTCCGTTGTGATCCTGCCACGGCTCACCGATCTGTCACGCTCACGCACCTTATCCCAAAGTTCCTGAGAAATGATAGGCTCATGATTGTTTTCAACGATCACCCACTCAGATTCATCGTTGCGGATAACCTTGTGATTCTTGTAGCTTACCGTGGTTTCTTTCATCTGAACGAGCTTGCCGAGGTACATCTGATTGTCCAGAATACGCCTTATCGTCTGAGCATTCCACAGGTGGTGCGAATACAGAGGATAAGTCCTGCCGAGCTTGTCATACTTGTAATCAAGCGGAGGTGTGATATGCTCCTGATTGAGAGCATCGGCTATGGACTTATGTCCCATTCCGCTTGCCCTCATTTTGAAGATACGCTGAACAACGGCAGCGGCTTCGGGATCGATCAGCGGAGTACGCTTATCATCGTCAGCCTTGTAGTAGCCGTAGGTGCAGAACGTAGCCATATACTTGCCTGCCTTAGCGTTAGCGTGGAACACCGTTCTCAGCTTTTTGGAAGTGTTGGCGCAGTGCCATTCATTAAAGACGTTCATGATCGGCATCATATCCATACTTGCACTATCCGAGTTTGCTGTATCAATGTTGTCAGTCAGTGCAATGAAGCGGATATTGTACATCGGGAACAGGTAATCCACATATTGACCTACTTGGATATAGTTTCTTCCGAAACGGCTCATATCCTTGCAGAGTATCAGATTGATCTTGCCCGACTTTGCATCGTCAAGCAATCTCTGGACACCCGGTCTCTCGAAAGTAGTGCCTGAAATTCCGTCATCAATGTAGGTATCGTAAATGCTCCAACCGTTCTCCTGAACATAGTTTGTGAGTATTCTTCTCTGGTTTTCTATTGAAAGGGATTCGCCCTGTCTCTCATCGTCACGAGAGAGTCTCAGGTACATTCCCACTTTATAGTCGGTCTGCTTTGGTAACATCTATAACTCCTTTCTCCAAAGCGACCTTACCGATATATCCATTGTAGCGCAATATATCGGCAAAGTCAATAGGTTTCGGAAATTTTCATCAAGCTGTTACCGCAGACGGAACAGTGCCGAGCATTTCGCTCATAGCTCTGTCCTCAGCGTACTTTAACATCACATCGTTAATGTCCTTGTCACCGATGAAATGACTTGTAACTTTGTACTCCGTCCCGTCAATGACATAGGTGTTGACCTGAACGGGACAGTCCTTGTACTGCTCATTCATTTCCTGCATAGTTTTCTGTTTCATAGCTTGTTACTCCTTAGCTTGTCTATCTCTACGCTTATAGAGCGAGGGGATCGCTTTCTCTATCTGCCCCTCTGTTGTGTTTGTTGTTTTATGCTGATAGCCGTTCGGAACGGCAAACGCCGTCCCTCACACAGCTATTATTGCTTAGAATGTTTTCATTCTCAACATCAGAACATCTTCCAGTTCACGCTTGATCGTATCTTCATCGCAAAGCCAAACGTCCGTATAATGCTTGCACAAAGTGAGCTGAATATCCTCCGGTCTGTTGCGGAGCGTTCCCACCGTCATACGCAGGATATTCGCCACAGTCGGCAGTAAATAAAGACAATCCTCTCCGCTGTGTTCCTTGACCTCACGGAGCATTTCGTCAAACTCCTCCGAGCTTGCCTTTGCGATGATCTCCTGTGCAGCACTCTTATAATCAGCGTCATACGCAAAAGAGATCCTGTTCTTATCAAAGTGACCTGAAAACGGAATACCGCTTACCACAAGAGCAATTGTGATCCGCAGTCCCTCACTTGTATTCATGCTCACATATTCCCGATTGAATTTCGGGAAGTTATCTTCACCGATCTCAAAAACATAGTCACTCATTCAAAGCCCCCTTTCCGTCAATTACTGCCTGAGTAACTATGGGGAAAACTGCCGTGCTTGACCGCAGTATCGTCCTGCTTTTCCTCATCGTCCGTGACGGAGGAAATATCGTCCGCATCATCATCGGACTGCTCACCCTCACGGAGCTTTTCAAGCTGTTCATGTTCACGCTCGATAGCGGAGAACAGGTCTTTGCCACTCAGCTTATACTTGCTTGCAAGAGCCGTCAGGTAGAGCCTGTCATACTCAGCAAGCTCCTTGTCGAGCTGTGTCTGCTCCTCAGCGATCGTAGCCTGTCGCTTGGCGATCTTCTTTTCGAGTTTCGCCAGCTTGTCAGCGATAGAAGTTGTAGCCATATCATCACCACCATTCTGAAATTTTAGTCGAGCCGATCATTCAGCCCCATACTAAAATTATAGCGCACTTTCGGGGTGAAAGTCTATTCGCAGTGCGCATGAACTTGGGTGCGCCATAAAACTTTTCTTATCGTGAAATTGTTATGGGGAAAATAAAAAAGCTGCGGAGCGGAGAACGCTCACACAGCTTGTGAATAGTAAGTTAATATGACCTTGATTTTATCCTCTCTATTTCAGTTTTTATCTTCTCTACCCAGTCATCATCTTGCTCACCGACAAGAAAAACATTAAAACTGTATATCTTTCCATTTTGTAAAACGGATATATCATCGTCGATGTGCAGATCTATACGATACTTGCTTGGATACTTGGAAGGCATACCGTCTGCACGGTCAGCTTGCACTTCTTTTGCGTGTTTTTCTCCATTTATGACATTATCCAGCCTAATTCCATAGCTTCTGAATAATCCCCGGATATATCGCTCAGAACGATACGAAGTGGTGTAGATCCACAGCATTATATTTTGACTGCGAATATAGTTCATGAGGGCAACAGTCCCTGCTCGAAGTCTCTCTTTATATATAATGCACATAGGGAATTTCAGCGGAGGCTCTGTTTTGAAATTACTATCAGAGACAAATAAGGTATCGTCTAAGTCAAATGAAACAATCATATTTATTCTCCTGAATGCCTATTTTTGCCATTCTTTTTAGCGCGTTTAGTTCTAAAATAATACGCAACTGAAACATAAAGCAACGAAAGTAGTCCTGATATTCCAGCAGTCACATCAACCCATTTCGGGATAGTCGAATGATCAATCATAAAAAGATCAATAATGCCGCAATATGCACCTGTAACCATCATGATAATAACAGCTATGTAGAAGATCATATCTAAAATTCTTTTCATCACTGAAACTCCTTTGAGCCATATCTCGAATCGCTCTGCGCTATTATACAATGGTGTTTACACTCTAAATTATATCACACCGTTCTCGAAAATTCAATTCATTTCTGAGAAATCCGCCCTCCGAAATCACCGTCATCATTAACAGAAATCTCGTGTTGAAACTATGCAAGAGGGAGAATTGCCATGAACAAACTGTAAACTTTTCAGAAAATCATGCCCGAAACCTCAAAAACTCCGGTAGTAAAGTGAAGGGTGTTTTTCATGGGCGGTCAGGCAGGGCAGAAATTAGAATGTCACGATAAGCATATAGACATTCAAAATCGGCTCAGGGAGTGCAAAAAAATAGTTTCACCAGACTGCCGCCCAGCCAGCATAATAACTGCGCCGTACCCCAGTATCATATAGTCAGAGCCGTGACCGATACAGATAGAAGTCGCATAGCTCCAATCACGTAGAAGCGTGAAAATAGCCGTAGGAACGGCAAAAAACAAGCGAGGGCGTGAAACGCCCGATCAATTTTCACAAGCACGGTATAAAGTATTACGATTATGGAAAATCGTAAACTTTATACGGCTTGTCAGGGGAAAATTCCCCTAAGACCCCTGAGAGGTCGGCACAGCCGACCGAGATACAGAAAGGAGACACAATGTCAATATTCAAAAAATCAGGCGAGGGCTTCCTTGCAAAGCTGTTCAAGCATAAGCAAGTCGAGGAACTTGCGGAGGAACTTGCCCACACCTATGCGGACGAAATGCAGGCGGATATGCTGTCAGATAATTCTGAAACAGATACCGCCGAGGACACCGCTGCCGAGCCTGTCCAAATGTTGGAAGTCACGGAATCGGGCGAGGTAGATTTCACCGAACCGCCCGAAACCACCGAGGGAGAATCACCACCGCAGGACACCGAGCCGAGCGAAGTCCGCAAGCACCTGATTACTTTCCGAGTGAACGACATGGAGCTTGAAGCGATCAACCACAGATATGCGGAAACATCATTCAGAAGCAGGGGCGATTTTTGCAGATATTCTGCACTCACTGTCATGAATGTTGAGGAAGATACCGAGGACATCAAGCAGATAGCACGGTACATCTCGTCTATCTCCAATTCGTTCAATCAGGTAGCCCACCGTGTCAACAAAGGCGGCAAACTTTACGATGAAGATATTTCCGATATGAAAGCGAGGTTAGAAGAAATATGGCGGTTACTCGTATCCATACGATCCACACGGGAACATACGGTGCAATTGCTTATATCTGCAACCCAGACAAGACCGCAGACGGCAAATATGTTGTTAGCAACTTGTGCGTATCTACTCCATGTGGAGCATCAGAACAATTCAGAAACATCAGGCAGTCAGTCGGCACAGGGCGAAGCCGAAGCGAGTGCCGGCACATAATACAATCGTTCGCCCCCGGTGAGGTCACTCCCGAACGGGCTTTGCTTATCGGGCAGGAGCTTTGCAAGGCTCTTTTTAATGACGAGTATCAGTATGTTTTAGCCGTGCATTGCGACCATGAACATATCCACAATCATGTGATAGTAAACAACGTAAATTTCTACACGGGCAAGACCTTTGAAACCGAGCATAATCAGGGTAAGATACCCGACCGAGCGTGGAGCAAACTCCGCACCATTTCGGACGAGCTATGTAGAAAGCACGGACTTTCTATCATCGAAAACCCGCATCTTTCAAAGGGTAAGAGCCATTGGGAGTGGGAGCTTGACAAGCAGAATTTGTCGTGGAAGGAACAGCTTAAAAGAGCCATTGACGAGGTTATCAAGGTCAGCGAGGACTTTGAGGATTTCCTTGCAAAGTGTGCGGATTTCGGCATACTTGTAGACTACAATCCCGACCACAAGATCAACCTGAAATTTATGCTTGCGGAGCAGAAAGAGCGCAATCCGAGGGCAAAATTCACAAGAGCCAAAACGCTGGGCTACTTCTACGAGAGCCAGCAGATCAGAAGGCGCATCGAGAGTTACAAGTACCAAATGTCGCACCGCCCGACAGCGAGAATTATCCGCACCACAGCCGAGAAATTTCAGCAGTCTCAGGGCTTGACAAATTGGGCAGACCGTGAAAACATGAAGGTGGCGAGCAAGGCTCTCAACGAGATGACCGCAAGCAATTCTACCCTTGAAGAATTGGAGAGTGCAGCTCACAGGGCGCTTGCTGAATTTATGGTCATGTCAACTCCGCAGATCGAATTGAGTGACCGTATCCACAAAATGGAGGAGCAGATTCCTGCAATCGAGAAGTATCATGAATTTGTGGCGTATCACAAGAAATATACTTCTCTGGAGGGCAGGGCTAAGAAGAAATATGCGGAAAATTTCCGTTATGAACTTGACCAGTATCATGAATACTGTAAAAAAATGAAAGAGCTTTTCCCCGACGGTGTTATTCCGAAAATCACGGACTTGCAGGAAGAATTGGATAAATCCAATACGGAGTATGCAAGAATGAGTGCGGAGCGTAAAGCCATAAAGAAAGAAGCGGACAGGCTTTCAAGGCTTGCACAGCAGAAGCGTGACAGTCAGAAAACTGTGCAGAAGTATTTACAGAATGAAGAAGCTGCCAAAAGAAAGAAAAATCAGCTTGAATAAAAAACGGCAATGAGTGCGTTCTCCTTGCCGTGGGGATGTGTGTAGTTACTATGCAAAATCAGATTTTAGTTGTTCTTGACAATGTATCTATTGATTAACACTGTTTTGTCTTTTAACGGAAAATAATCCTCGTCGGTTTTAGAATATATGCCGCCGCATTTTTGAATGACCCTGATAGAAGCTATATTTTCAGACACAGCATCTATCCTTATTTCAGTATGACCTATGGAAAATAAATAATCTATCACACAGCGGCAGGCTTCTGTCATGTAGCCGTTACCCCAATATTTCCGCGCCAGATTATATCCTATTACAGGAGTACCCCGGACGCCTCCTAAATAACCAACTACATCGATCCCGCCGATAAGCTTACCTTCTTTTTTCAGTCCTATTGCAAAATTTAGGCGTTCCGGCTTTTCATACTCATCGATCCATATACTCAGTATTTTCTTTGTTTCTTCAATATTTTCGTGAGTATTCCATTGGAGATATTTTGTGACTTCTGGATCGCTTGCCCAGCCAAAGAACATTTCTTGAGCATCCTCTATTGTAAAAGGTCTTAAAATCAGTCTTTTTGTTTCCAAAGTTAATTTCATACATTCCACTCCAAAACCCGATTTTAACGAGCAAGCCGAGTGCCTACCCTTATTAGTAATTATACATCATCACCGCCAATAAGTCAACCGCCAATCAACAGAAAGAAAAATATTTATACATATGAAAGGAAACAACAACTATGAGCAAAATAGGTTATATCCGTGTTTCCACGGAGCATCAGGAGACAGCCCGTCAGCAAGAGATCATGTGCGGCTATCAGGTTGACCGCATCTTCTCCGAGAAGATGTCGGGAGCAAACGCAGACCGCCCTCAGCTCAGGGCAATGCTTGACTATGTGCGTGACGGCGATACCCTCTATGTTGAGAGTATCAGCCGTTTGGGGCGCTCCACAAAGGACTTGCTGAACATCATCGACACCCTCACTGAAAAGGGAGTAACGCTTGTCAGCCACAAAGAGAAAATCGACACCGACACGCCTGCGGGCAAATTCATGTTGACCGTGTTTGCAGCACTCTCTCAGTTGGAGCGTGAACAGCTCAAACAGCGACAGCGTGAGGGCATCGAGATCGCTAAGGCTCAGGGCAAGTACACAGGCAGAAAGCCGATTGAAATCGACTGGACGAAGTTCGGTCAGCTTTATGGGGAATGGAAGTCGAAGAACATCACGGGCAGGGACTTTATGCGGAGAATGGGCTTGTCGGCAAACACCTTTTACCGCCGTGTGAGGGAGTATGAAGCGG
>ULRD01041390.1_pt1 | contig 10395 bp, 8 predicted proteins | sample 1955181 | NCBI WGS metagenome assembly ULRD01 (sample SAMEA4835675, study PRJEB28245) | human gut metagenome | biome: gut microbiome; material: fecal sample | place: Denmark | collected 2008
GGGAGCCAAGAACGTTCTGCCGCTTAACTTAATGGCATTACCCGCATGGGGAAGGGGCCCCGAAGGGGCGGATAAGATGACTATGGCATGAAAGACGGCTGAGATAAGGTTTCCCGGTCACTCCTATGAGAGCTGCAAGTCCCCCGCGGCAGATGGAACGCGAAAATGAGATGATCGTTATTTCACAGCCCCTTTTAAATTTGAGAAAATTTCGCAAATCTGTTGACGGAAGGACGGGAAGCGATTATAATGGGGTTCGTATTTGCGAAAGTGTCGCAAATCTTTATAATGGTTTCTGCTTTCGAAAGAGGGGCGGCCGGAGGGGCTGCTATTGGTTTTGCGGATGCGGTATGCTGCCAGATCATGGCGGAGCGCATTGCCGGTCACAGGCAATGCGAGGAAGAAACCTTTCCCTCTCCGGTCATAGGTCATCCCTGCTTTCAACCGTAAAGGAGTTCTTACTATGAAAATGAAAAAAATAGGTCTTTTCATAGCGACGCTTGCCGCTTGCCTGATAGGCGGCGTTGCATTGACAGGCTGCACGCCGGGTCAGAAGTCAGCTGCTTCTCTCCCGCCGGAAAAGAAGCTTCAGATCGTTTGCACCAATTTTCCCGGTTATGATTTTGCAAGGCATATCGTAAAGGATCATGGCGAAGTCACCATGCTGGTGAAACCCGGTACGGATGTCCATAGCTTTTCTCCCTCGCCGAAGGACCTGAAAGCGGTGGCTGACAGTGACCTTCTCATTTGTACGGGCGGTGACTCTGATGAATGGCTAGGGAAGATACTGGATGCGACCGGCAAGAAGCCCGGGAACGTATTTCGGATGATGGATGCCGTGAAGCTGTCTGAAGAAGAACATCCGGAAGGCATGCAGCCCGAAGAGGACGCAGAGAAAGAGGCGGGCCCGGAAATGGATGAGCATGTATGGACAGCGCCTGCCAATGCCAGTGAGATCGTCAAAAAATTGAATGCTTCTATTTCCATGCTGGATGGTGCGCATGCGGAGGAGTATCAGAAGAATGCAGAGGCATATATGAAAGAGATCACCGATCTGGATCAGAGCTTCCGTGATGTGATCGATCATGCAGCCAGAAAAGAGATCATCGTGGGAGATCGCTTCCCCTTCTTGTACTTTATCAAGGAGTACGGTTTGACATATTATGCGGCTTTCCCGGGATGCGCCAAGGATACGGAAGCCGATCCGAAGACCATTGCCTTTTTGATCAATAAGGTCAAGGCAGATCAGATCCCTGTGATCTTCCATATCGAATTGTCCAATCAGCAGATGAGCCGCTCCATTGCAGAGGCGACAGGAGCCAAAGAGAGACAGCTCAATTCCATTCATAACGTCACGCAGAAGGATTTTGACGCCGGCGTCACCTATGTGGATCTGATGAGACAGAATGTCAAGACCTTGAAGGAGGCATTGAACTAAATGAGCGTATTGGATTGTCGGGATCTTTCTTTTGCATATGAAGGAAGACCGGTGCTGTCGCATGTGAATTTTTCTTTAGAAAAAGGAAGCTATCTGGGCATCATCGGTGAAAATGGCTCCGGTAAAAGCACTCTCGTCAAAGGGATTCTGGGGCTCAAAAAACAGGCGGCAGGTGAGATCCGTCTCCATTTGCCGGACGCGCAGAAGGGGATGGGCTACCTGCCGCAGCAGCAGACCATGAAAAAGGATTTTCCTGCCAGTGTGTGGGAGGTCGTATTGTCCGGCAGGCTGAGTCAGCTTTCCTTTCCTTATCGATACAGAAAAGTAGATCGGGAATACGCAGAGCATATGCTGCAGTTTCTATCCCTTTCCTCTTTGAAGAATCATGCATTCCGCGAATTGTCGGGCGGACAGCAGCAGAGAGTGCTTCTGGCGCGGGCACTGGCGGCGGGCAGTCAGGTGCTGGTACTGGATGAACCGGTGACCGGGCTGGATCCTCGCATCACGGAAGAAATGTATGCCATGCTGGAACGATGCATTCACGAGTTGGGACTGACCATCATGATGGTATCCCACGATCTGCCCCGCGTGTTTCATGAGGTTCATCAGGTTTTGTATCTGGCGAAAGGGAAGCAGATGTTTTTCGGTCAGACGGAGGACTTTCTCAAAGCGCATCCCGAAGTCATACGGCAAGGAGGGATCCTGTGATGTCTCTTATTCTGGAATTGCTGCAGTATCCCTTTATGGTGCGTGCGCTGGTGGTTGGTATCTTGATCTCGATCTGTGCTTCGCTTTTGGGGACCAGCCTTGTCCTCAAACGGTACTCCATGATCGGTGACAGCTTGTCCCATGTGGGCTTTGCGGCATTGGCGGTATCTTATGCTTTTTATCTGGATCCTTTGGTGATCTCCATCCCTGTCACGATGGCAGCGGCTTTTCTTCTTTTGGAATTGAAGGAAAGCATGCGCATCAAAGGGGATGCGGCGACGGCACTTCTTTGCAGCAGTGCTTTGGCCGTGGGGGTTCTTGCCATTTCTCTCACCAGAGGGATGAATACGGATGTGTCCAATTACATGTTTGGCAGCATCCTGGCGATGAGCAGCGCAGATGTATGGCTCAGCCTGACAGCGGGCAGCATCATCATCCTCCTGTACATTCTCTTTTATCATCCCTTGTTTGCTGTGACTTTTGATGAATCCTTTGCCACCGCTTCCGGTGTGCGGAGCCATTTCTATCATCTGGTCCTGGCACTCATGACGGCAGTCACGATCGTGCTCGGCATGCGTATGATGGGCGCGCTTTTGATCTCCAGTCTGATCGTATTTCCTGCCATCACGGCGATGCAGATCTGCCATCGGTATCTGACCACCATTTGGACATCCACCATCGTGGGACTTGTCTGCTTTCTGGTGGGGATCACACTTTCGTATGCATTGTCCATTCCCACCGGGCCTTGCATTGTCTTGATCAATCTGATCGCCCTCTTTGCGGCTATCGGCCTGCGAAAATGGAGAGAAAGCGGGCGCATGGCTTGAAAGGATAGGCTTGATAGATCCTGCCGGGCATGCTTCCTGTACAGGGAGGCTGCGGCGTAAAACAGGCAGCAGGCCATAGGATACTCACGCACAAAACGGTGCAGGCGGGTATGTGAATTTTGAATGCAATTCCCGAGTAGAAAAGATCTCTTATAACGGGAAGGGAACCATCGTTGATGGAGAAAAGTACGGCTCTATGCATGGGAATAGCGATCGGCACTTGCAAAAAAAGCTGCTGCCTTACCGGCGGCGGCTTTTTTTGAAATACGTGTAGTAAAAAGTCTCGTATATATGATAAAATAATATAGTTATTTTCTTGTTCATGAATATTTTACAAGGGTCATCAGAATGAATCAGACAGATACAAAATCATCCAAAGACATAAAGCAGACAGATAGTCCTGGCCACTGGAAGATCTGGTGGGCGATCGCGACCTTGGTGCCTTTTGGCTTTTCCTTTTTCCTTTCCTGGTATTTCGGCGCGCCGGGCGGATTTGAGCTTTCTTCGCAGGTGAAGGTCTTCCTGCTCTTCCTGCAGGTCGGTTTTGTGACGGCCTATTTTATCCGGCACCGCTTGACGCGGGCAGCCGTGCATCTGTGGATCACGATCGGCTTTTTGTGGCTGCTCTCACTCATCGTGCCGTACCTTTCGACGCAGACGGACGTGGTGCTCGACATGTCGGATATGTCAGGCGAGCTCTCTGCGCCGCTCTATCTGTTCATCTCCTGCCTCTCTGCGGCATGGATCCTGCCGGGGAAATGGCGCATGATCGCACGCATCGCGTGCGTCGTCCTGATGCTCCTTTATGTGGGCATCCAGTTCACGTATGTGGGCTACTACTTCATCACGCATTCTCTGATCTCCATCAATATGCTGCTGGCGCTCGCGCAGACGAATCTTGCCGAGACGAAGGAGTATATCGATGTGAATATCCCGTATGCCGAGCTTATCTTGGGGACGCTTGCGATCCTCATCCTCGCGTGGCTCATCTTCCACAGCAGCCGTTTCTCCTTCAATGGTCGCCTTCCTGTTTCCCGAAAGGCGTGGTGGGCGATGGCGCTGCTCTTCTTTGTGAATGTCGGTCTCTGCTGTCTGTCCATCGGGGCGACGCGGCTCGCGCATGTGTATTATGAGACCTACGAGACGCTTTCCAGCTTCTCCGATTTCCAGACGATGGTGGAGAAGCGCCGCCACATGTCGATCAAGGATCGCGTCCTTGCCGCGCAGCTCAAAGCGGCGCCGGACGGTGTCTACGTTCTCATCATCGGCGAGTCTCTGACGCGCGATCACATGGGTGTCTATGGCTATCACAGAAATACCACGCCTTTCCAGACAGAGGCCGCCGCAGACTCTCACTATACCTTCTTCAATCATGCCTATTCCTGCTACACACAGACCGTCCAGGTCCTGACCGAAGCCCTGACGGAGAAGAACCAGTACAATGATATGGAGCTGGTCGATGCCTACTCCATCATCGACATGGCAAGGCAGGCCGGCTTCCATACCACATGGATCTCAAACCAGTCCCGCTACGGTGTCTGGGATACGCCGATCGGTGCGATCGGAAGTGCCTGTGATGATCAGTACTGGATCAACCAGTATGTCGGCACAGATGTCGTGACGAAGGACTTCGATACCGCCCTCATCCCCTATCTGCGGAAGGTCGATCCGAAGAACCGGCGCCAGCTCGTCGTCGTCCACCTGATGGGCAGCCACGTCAGCTATTGGGACCGTTATCCGTCCGAGTTCTATCACTGGCCGGAAAGCATGGGGAAAGAACGCTCGACGGCTGACGTCATGAATGATGAGTATGACAACTCCGTCCTCTTTAACGACTACGTCGTCGAAAGCATCATGAACGAAGCCGTGAACTACATGAAGGCGGACAGTGTCCTCTACTTCTCCGACCATGGCGAGCAGGTCACTGAGCGTCCGGGGCATAATGCAGACCAGTTCGACTACACGATGGTACACATTCCCTTCTGGATCTACACCTCGGATGACTATCAGAGGAGCCACCCGCGCACCCTGAAGACCATGTGGGAAAGAAGAAATATGCCATTCACCAATGACATGCTCTACGATACCTTCATGGGTCTCATGGGACTTACGGCGACTCGCTACGATGAAAAGTCCGACATCCTTTCCCCTGACTTTGATAAAGATGTGACGACGCTCATGACCATGTACGGCAATGTAATGGTCAGAAACGATACCGAGCAGCTCGGAAGCAACAAGGAAGCAGAGGACGAGCGTTGGAACAATGATATCCATCGCCGCCGCCTCTTCGCTCCGTCTTTCGATTGGAGCCGGTATCAGCCTGTCAAGATCGCGGGAGAAGAGATCCCCGATGTACCGAATGCGGGTGCAGGGCAGTAGAAATAGGTTTTGAGGGTTCGCCCTTTGATTCCGCTTGAAAGCTTCACTTGAATGAGAAATTAGAAATGAGAAATGCGAAATGGTGGTGCGGCGCAAAAAATAATGAAACGCCGCAGAATATAAATAGGGCGATGCCCGCTGGAGATGTCAGACGTCAGATGCCAGACGTCAGATGTCTAATGTCTCCCAGTCTTTTAGTCTAATCTCCAGGCACCAGTCACTCCTAATCCCTAATCCCTAGTCACTTTACTTTATCCCCGAAAGGAGTCTCCCATGCGTCTCAGACGTAAACCATGGATCGAAGAAGCCATCAAAAATTACACCTCCATCCTCTTTCTGGAGGAACCGACCGACATGAAAGGCAAGTGGGAGACACAGTTTCCCCGTCCGGAGCAGCCGCTCCATGTAGAATTCGGCACCGGCAAAGGCCAGTTCATTTCTGGTATGGCCGCGCTCCATCCTGATGTGAATTACATCGGCATGGAGGTGCAGGAAGGCGTCATCTACTATGCCGCACAGAAGACCGCGGAGAAGGATCCGCCGGTAGACAATGTCCGTCTCATCTTAGGCGATGTGAGCGAGATCCTGAATATTTTTGACGAAGGCGAAGTCGATGTGATCTACCTCAACTTCAGCGACCCCTGGCCGAAGAAGCGCCATGCCAAGCGCCGCCTCACTTATCGTGATTTTCTGAAACGCTACGCCGTCATTTTAAAAGAGGGCGGTGAGATCCGCTTCAAGACGGATAACAAGGACCTTTTTGATTTCTCCGTCGAAGAATTTGAGGCCATGGGCTGGCAGCTTTCGGACGTGACCTATGATCTTCATGCCGCTCCCGTCCCCGGGGATGTGGAGACAGAATATGAAGAGAAGTTTTCCAGAAAGGGGAACCTCATATGTCGTCTCGTAGCGAGACGTCCCTGAAGGATACGAAGTATGTGCCCGAGTGTCTGAAATGGATGCTCATCGCGGCCGCCATACTGATCGCCATCGGGGCGATGAATGTCTATAATGCCACCTACTATATGAATATGGCGGCAGGCGATGGGCCGTATACCCACTTTGTGAAGCATATCGGGGTCTTGGCGCTCGGTCTGGCCATCGGCGGCCTCGTGGCTTGGCTGCCGAAGGGCTTCATCCGCGGTGGGGCTGTCATATGGGTCGGATTCACCTTGGTGCTGCTCCTCCTCGTTGTTGTAGCCGGGCATCGGGCGAATGGCGCGACGCGCTGGATCATGCTCGCGGGCTTCTCTCTCCAGCCGTCTGAAGTCGCGAAAGTGACCGGCCTGATCTGGGCGGCATCCTTTCTGGCCAAGCGCATACGGAAAGGAGAGAAGATCACGCTTGTCAAACGCTTCTTTCGTCCGGTCTTCCATTTCGCGGATCGGAAGAAAAAGGAGAATACCTTCCGCTCCATGATTTGGTACTTTCTGCCGCTCTATGGGCCGCTCGTGATGGCGATTCTTGTTCTGAAACAGCCGGACATGGGGACAGCGGGGATGATTCTGCTCTTCCCCCTACTTCTCTACGTCTTGGCAGGACTTCCGCTTTTCGAAATCCTCTTGGGCGTAGGGGGTGCGATCGTCACCTTTGCGATTCTCGTCATTGCTGAACCGTATCGCATGGACCGTGTGGTTGTACTTTGGGATCCCTTCTCCTATGCGGCGAACCGCGGCTATCAGACGGTGCAGAGCCTCATCGCTGTCGGCTCCGGCGGCTTCTTCGGGCAGAGCATCGGCGAAGGCATGTCGAAATTTCTCTACCTTCCCGAGCAGTACACCGACTTTGCCTACGCCGTTTTCAGTCAGGAATTTGGCTTCGTAGGCTCTGTGTTCGTCCTCATTCTCTACCTCGTTTTTCTTCTTGCGGGATTCGCTGCGGCTAGAAAGCTGAAGGAGACCTATGCGGCTCTTCTCGTCTACGGACTCACCATGCTGATCTCCGTGCAGGGCATCGTCAATATCGCGATGGTCATCGGCTGCTTTCCGGTCACCGGCATCCCGCTGCCCTTCATCTCTTATGGCGGGTCCTCGCTCATCATGAATATCATCTCTGTCGCACTCATCTACGGCACCACGGTGCAGAGCCTTCGTGAGACAGATCTGGAGGAGCGAAAGCGCCGGATCGCACAGATGGAAGGGCGCGGGTGAGCCTCTGGTGTGCTGTCCCTTGATTGTGGATGAAAGCTCGACCCAAATGAGGAATGAGGAATGAAGGGGGCGGCTTCGCCGCAAATATATATGGGGCGATGCCCGAAAGTGGTATGTAAGTCACCAGCCACGCGAGGCTCCTCATCCCTAGCCACTAGTTACTAGTCACCAGTCCCTATTCACCAGTCCCTAGTCACGAGTCACCTGACGCCATTTATCCTTACATCGCTCGCTAGTCGCGCCTTATACTCCTTGCCTTGCATGAAAATACAAGAGTAAAATCAGACAAAGATTTAATCAGTGTTTCCCTAGTCAGAATTTCCCGGAGGCTGGCATGAAGTATAATGAAAATGACACGCTCGATGTGCTGACCCGGCGTCTTTCCTTGGCCGCTGCCGAGGGAAAAGGGATCTGTTTTCTTCCTGTGGGCTCCGTGAAGGGGGAGGGAGTGATAGCTCTTTGCCGGGCTGTAGAGGAGATCCGAAAGAGAGCCGTGAAGCCTCTTACGATCCTTGCACTGACCATGGACATGGTCGCTATGGGGCGTATGGCACTTGCCATCAGGGCTTGCGGCTTCGAAGGCGCGGCGATCTGTAAGCAGGATGGGATGCGCTTTCTTGCGACCGTGCATGGCGGGAAACTTTCCGCGGAGCGGCTTTCTCCGTCTGACCTTGCATTTCCCGAAGAGAACGAATGGACACCCTACCATGAGATGGCTTTTTATCTGGGGATCACGCTCTATGCGGCGGGGATGGAAGAGGCGCTCCTTCCCGCGATGGACCGGGCAAGACACATGGCGAAAGAGCTTTTGAAGGACAAAACGGTTTGATTTTATGGGATAATGAATGAAAATAAAGAGCAAGCAAAAGCCATGAGAAACGGCGATTCTCATGGCTTTTGCTTGCTTACATTCTCTTTACAAACTTTACTGTGCGATGATAGATGGATGACCGCTTTTTTTATATAATTTATTTATAAACAGGACTCGTTTTGCAAGGGGTTCGTATGTCTATCAAGGGAAACACTGATTGCAGCGTCAGACGATGGAGTCGGTGTTTCCTGAGGAGGAGCACGGAATGAATGAAACAGTCAAGATCTGCTTTGGCCTGATCGGCGGCCTGGCACTTTTCCTGTACGGCATGAATACGATGAGTGATGCCCTGCAGAAAACTGCCGGGGAGCGCATGAAAAAGATTCTCAGCTTTTTGACAAAGAATCCGATTATGGGGGCGCTCGCCGGAGCGCTGGTGACGGCAGTTCTGCAGAGCAGCTCGGCGACCACCGTCATGGCGATCGGCTTCGTCAGTGCCGGACTGATGACACTGCCGCAGGCGATCTCCGTCATCTTCGGTGCGAACATCGGGACCACGATGACAGCACAGCTCCTGGCGTTCAAGCTCAGCGACTACATTTATCCCATCATTTTCATCGGCTTCATGCTGCAGTTTGTCGGCAAGACAGAGAAGCTGAAGAATATCGGCATGGTCATCTTCTCTTTCGGACTGCTCTTTGAAGGGATCGAGATCATGGGACATGTGATGAAGCCGCTCGCAGGCAGCAGCGTCTTTGTCGACCTGATGGCAGAAGTCTCTTCGACACCGGTCTTGGGCGTACTTCTCGGCGGCGTGATGACGCTGGTGGTACAGAGCAGCTCGGCTACGATCGCCGTGCTGCAGAATTTTGCGGCCCAGCCGGCAGCTGATGGCGTCAGCAGTGTCATCGGCCTTGCCGGTGCGATCCCGATCCTTCTGGGAGATAACATCGGTACGACGATCACAGCCATTCTGGCATCGATCGGGCAGACGAAAAATGCGCAGCGCACCGCGATCGCGCACAGCATTTTCAATATCAGCGGCAGTCTGGTCTGCCTGTGCATCATTCCGCTCTTTGCACAGTTCGTGCAGTACATCTCGCCGAGCGGCCGTGAGATCGATGTCATTTCCCGGCAGATCGCCAATGCACACACGACTTTCAATGTCGTATGTACGCTGGCATGGCTGCCATTCATCCCTGTCATGGTCAAGATCGTCAAAGCCATCATCCGCGGGGAAGACAAGAACCTCAAGGCCGCCTATGAGCCGCAATATCTGGATAACAATCTGCTCGATAAGCCGGCCGCTGCCATGTACCTTGTCTCTTTGGAGCTTGAGCGTCTGGTCGGACTGGCTGACCGGACGCTGAACCGGCTGAAGCTCGTCCTTGACAGCCAGCGAACCGCCAAGGATTATGAGGCCTTTCAAGAGGATCTGATGATCCTGGAACAGCTGCAGGGACGAGTCACCGAGTACATCACCAAGCTGCTTTCCGGCGGCTATCTGACCGAGCAGCAGTCGGAGGAAACGGCGAGGCTTCTCTTCGTCACGAATAATATCCAGCGCATGGCGGAGCGATGCAGGGATATGGATGAGATCTGCCGGCAGGTGGTCGCGCAGAACCGTGTGTTCTCCTCGGCAGCCAATGAAGAAATCGTGAAGTGCATCACACTTGCCCAGTCGCTTCTCTCGCGTGCTGTCGAAGCCGTGAAAACAGGCTCCAAAGAGATGGTGAACGATATATTCAGGGACACGGATCAGATGCGCCGCTCGGAGAGGCGCTGCAATAAGGCACATCTGAAGCGTGTGAAAGCAGGCGAGTGCCATGCCCATATGACACCATACTTCTCCGACCTTCTCTACAACCTGAGTCGTATCGCGGACAACTGCGTCAGCATCGCAGAAGAAGCAGACACCGGTGCAGGATTTGCAGAGCTTCACAAAAATGCGAAGAAAATGGGATTCGTAGAGGGCAGCTGAGAGGCATGAAAAGGGATGCGCCTTCCGGAGCTTACCGCATCTGTTTTCCGGCGAAGGGCAATAAAAAAGGCGATGTGAAATAACGATCATCTCATTTTCGC
>ULRD01015514.1_pt1 | contig 10331 bp, 17 predicted proteins | sample 1955181 | NCBI WGS metagenome assembly ULRD01 (sample SAMEA4835675, study PRJEB28245) | human gut metagenome | biome: gut microbiome; material: fecal sample | place: Denmark | collected 2008
GCTGTGCCTATGGCATATAGGAAGTGTTAATGCCGTATTTATCACGTTTTTACAACTGCATAATTTTAAAAATGTCGCTTATGTGTCATATATGTGTCTATTATATGTCGCTATAAGCGTCTTTTTTTATGCCAAAATTAAGCTAGAAAGAGAGGTAGTGCGAATGTTTTCTGATGAAGTTAGAGAAAAAATCTTAAGCAAAGAAGAGTTGCAGAAACTTGACTTAGTGACATTATCTCTAGTTATCCACGCAATCGAAGATGTTTTAGAGGAGGCAGACAATGAACAATCCTTATCAGGCACCTATGATGAATAATCCTTATATGCAATCTCAAAATCCGTATATGGATAGAATGAACTTTTTGCAAAGTTATCAGCAGAGCTTACAGCAACAGCCTATGCCGCAGCAGATGACAGGTATTAACGGAAGAATAGTACAGGCGGTTGAAAACATTAATGCTAACGAGGTTCCTATGGACGGCTCAATGGCATTTTTCCCGAAGCAGGATATGTCGGAGATATATGTTAAGGGTTGGAACGCTGACGGGACCATTAATACGATTGTGTATAAGCCTTATACAGCCCCAAAAGATAATCAGACAGTAAATTCTATGGCTAATACAGAAAGCGCTAAATTTACCCTATCAGACGAAAGTACACAGCTATTCCTGAATAAGTTTGAGGAATTATCAGATAAGATAGGGCAGTTGGAAGATAGATTTGACAAATCTTTGGGACCACAGAGAAAAACTTCACGAACGCAAAGTAAGGGCGGTGATGAAGAATGAATCAGCAGTTAATTCAAACTATAAATCAACTTAAGTCAATTCGGAATCCACAGCAAATGGCTATGAATTGCTTGCAACAGTCGGCACAACGTGGAAATCCTATGGCAAAAAACTTACTTAATCAGATAAACAGTGGAAACACACAAGGTGCAGAGCAAATTTTAAGTAATTTTATGAATACGCAGGGGATAAACCTTAATGACATTAAGGGAATGATGAATTAGGACATTTTGGGTTGTGCGCACATAATGACCGGTTATCCCATTTGTTAATATAATAAATGGAGGTAAACAAGATGTTTAGTTCAAACGGAGTTAGTCTCGCAGATATTGCCGCAGTAACAGGCAATAATCGCAATAACGATGGCATGTGGGGCGATGGTGCATGGTGGATTGTAATTCTCTTAATCTTTGGCTGGGGAAACAACGGCTGGGGCGGTTTCGGTGGAAACGGCAACGGCACAGGTTATACAGACGCGGCTATTCAGAGAGGTTTTGACAATCAGGCAGTTATCAGCAAGTTAGATGGTATTTCTAACGGCTTATGTGACGGCTTTTATGCCATGAACAACAGTATGCTCACAGGTTTTAACGGTATTAACACAAATATCATGCAGACAGGCTATGGCATACAGCAGGCTATTAACGCTGATACAGTCGCTAATATGCAGAATACCAATGCTTTACAGGCGCAGCTTGCTAACTGCTGCTGCGAGACAAGAGAAGCCATTCAGGGTGTAAACTACAACATGGCAACTAACACCTGTGCTTTGCAGAACACAATGAACAATAATACAAGAGATATTATTGACAGCCAGCAGGCAGGAACAAGAGCAATTCTTGATTTCTTGACAAATGACAAGATTGCAACATTACAGGCAGAGAACAACGATTTGAGAAGAGCCGCTTCACAGGATAGACAGAATGCACTTCTGACTTCTGCTATGAGCGCACAGACAAATCAGATTATTGACGCAGTAAGACCTACACCGGTCCCATCATTCCCGGCAAGCAATCTTTACGGATATGCTTATGGTTGTGGATGTAACGCAGGTTGTGGATGCTAAACGTATGTAAATTCATACGGATAACAACTGAATAATTGAGTATCTTAATTGAGTTTAACTCGATCATGTCTGCTATGCAGTATTACTTATAACCAAAGGGCAGACTATAATGTTTGCCCTTTTGCACATTGAAAACAGAATATTAAGTTGATGGATTTTTAAAGTCGTGGTACAATTTTCAAAAAAGAAAGGAGTGCCAAAATGGTTATTTTCAGAGAACACAGAGGCGGATTATCTGAATCCCTAGAAACGGCAAGGGAATTTGAAAACTTTGATGATATGAAAAAATACATATATCAAATTCATAAAGACTTTTGCCAAAAGATAGGAGTAGCAAATGCACCATTTGAAATGTCAGACATTGTAATTGACCATACTTCAAAAACAGAAGATACGAGAACGAATTGGCACGATACAATGTATGTTTGTGTTAAACGATACGGAGATGAAGATTATATTGAAAAATACGGAACTCCGCAATGCATAGGAATGTGTGCTACAGACTACAAAAAATAAATAATGGATTTTCAAACCATCAACTAATATTCAGTTGGTGGTTTTTTATTTTGTGAAAGAGAGGTAAAAATAATGGAAGTAACAGGAATTGCATTACAAACCGTTGCCGCTGGAGAAGATGTGGCATTTACAGAAACAGCAGTAAACGGAACAAAATGTATCGTACACAGACAGGGAAGCGGAATTATCAAGTTAAGAGGTATCACAAATCAGTGCAAGGCTAGATTCCTTGTATCGTATTCTGGCAACATTCAGATTCCGACAGGAGGTACAGTTGGAGAGATTTCACTTGCAATCGCGGTTGATGGAGAGCCTTTGCAGTCAACAAAGATGATCGTAACGCCAGCCGCAGTTGAGAATTTCTTTAATGTATCGGCACAGGCATACGTTGATGTGCCTTGCGGTTGTTGCAGTACCGTAGCCGTGCAGAATACGTCCACACAGGCTATCGAGGTGCAGAACAGTAATTTGATTGCAGTAAGGGAGGCTTGATATTATGCATAAGTTTGCGAAACAGATTATGGATTGCGTGAAAGCCCACGTTGACGGCATCGGAATCGAGAATTTTGAAGGACAAAACCTTGATGATCTCAAGGATTGGACGGAGATTGCAAAGAACATCGTATGCTTTGACAAAGACTATAACATTGTTGAGGCCATGAAAAAGTCTGAAGATGAAGAAATCATGCGCATGGCGGAAGAATTTGGGGATTATCCGGGAAGAAGATATTATGACCACTACCGCTATGCAAATGGCAGATTCGCCCCTAAAGGCAAGGGAACATACCGCAGAGGATATGAAGAACCACCTTATATGCACATGTACCCAGAAGCAGAGCATATGAGGGATATGGATAGGGATTATGGCAAAATGTACTATACAGAGCCAATGTCTGAAAGCAGTTATGACAGAGCAAAGAGAAACTACACAGAAACTAAGGAAATGCACAAGAATAACACACCAGAGGATAAGGAACACAAGATGAAGTCACTTGACAGCTATACTAAGGAACTTGCAAGCGACATTACAGGTATGGTGGCTGATATGTCGGCAGAAGAGAAGAACTTGCTTAGAACGAAGTTAAGCACTCTTGTATCTAAGATATAATTTTAAAGGCTATGGGTAGCAATATTCATAGCCTTATTCCATTCAGAAAGGAGCATACAGATGATTTTTAGCATTAATGGTACAATGTGGCAAGCACAATATAAAAATCCGTTATCGGGCGAATTAAAGCGGTCAGACAATGTTTCTGTGCTAGGTGTAACTGATAGAAATACGCACACAATTTATCTGTCAAATGCCTTGCGTGGATTTATGCAACGCAAAGTGCTGATACACGAAGTATGTCATGCAATCTGTATGTCTTATGATGTGTATTTGCCAATAGAACAGGAAGAGATATTGTGTGATTTTGTAGCAACTTACGGAGATGAAGTGTTTGATATTGTCGATATGGTACTTGGGGCAGTTAGGAGAGTGGGATAATGAGTGTAGATGAGCTGTTAAAAATAATTCAAAGAACCAATCCGGATATGACAAAGGAGAGAATGATATATGAGCTTAGTCAATGCCTGTATGCAAGTAAAGCGTTGATTTATGTAGAAAAATGTTGTAAGTTGGCGAAATAATTATTCGCCAACTTTTTCTACGCAGTCAATAATGTATCCATTTAATCCTTTGAACCCTTTTTCTTTGGCAATCTTAGACCAGACTTCCTTTTTACCCTTAGGTGCCATTACTGTAATTCTATCATAATTTTTCTCATTCCAACGATTTTTTACTTCTGATGATGTTTTTGATTTTGCCATATAAATATAAACTCCTTTTTTATTTTTGATTATACTACTTATAAAAGTATGTTGCAATACTTTATAAAGTATAATATAATACATATATAATCATTAGAAAGGTGGCACTTATATGGCTGACTTAAACAGTATTGGCGGACTACATTACGAAATGATGAGAAGATGTTATAATCCTAAAAGCATAGCATTTGAAAGTTACGGAGCTAAAGGTATAAAAGTATGTGAAGAATGGCATGATAGAGATAATTTTAGAAAGTGGTGTAATGAAAATGGATATACAAAAGGTCTAAGACTTAATAGAATTGATAGTACAAAGGATTATTGCCCAGAGAATTGTGTATTGGGAAATAAAAATTGCAAAGACCAAAACAGCGCACACCAAAAACTATATAGAAACATAAGACAAAACAAAGCAATCAAAAAAGAACTTGGAATTGAAAGATATACTGATAGTCCATTATACAGAAAACACAAGAGTATGATGGAAAGATGTTATGATGAAAAAAATATAAGTTATCCTTATTACGGAGCAAGAGGAATAGATGTTTGCTCTGAATGGAGAGGAAAGGATGGCGTTAAAAATTTTATCGCTTGGTCTATGAGAAACGGATATAAGCATGGTCTTTCATTAGACAGAATGGATAACGATAAAGGTTATTGTCCTGAAAATTGCAGATGGGTTACTATTCAAGAACAAGCAATAAATAAGCGAAGAAATAAAAAATATGAATGGAAAGGGCAAGCACTTATATTGGCTCAAATTTCAAGAATGGAAAATATTTCATATGGTAAATTATATGGAAGAATAAATAATAATCATATGAGTATAAAAGATGCAATCGAAGATATAAAGAAAAGCACCGAATAATCGGTGCTATTTTTTATGCTAACCTTAAAAGTACCCGCCACCCATGCAAAATAAACTTGAGATTTTGGAAATAAAAAATTTAAAAATTTCTGTCAGATTTGCAGTCAATTTTTTCAGTACGCCCCTATATGCCTATGGCTATATGAAAAATAAAGAAACGCCCCTATATAAAAATTCGAGTTAAAAATTTTGATACGGGCCGGGGTATGCAATTTTGTATTCAAAAATCCGTGAAAAACTTTTCCGAAAATTTGAACCGGATTTCAAAGCAATTCATTCTCTTTTTCGTACATCATAAGTAGGGTGGCAGCAGTCATTTTTACAACCCGTTCCCCAGGTTCAAGCGTGAACTCCGTCGCCGGGTCATTCTCAATAAAATTATAATCTTTGTAGATGGTCACGCCCTCTACATCCTGCACCACCACATCTAATATAAGGTGGCTCCCAAATTCCGCTATATCCTGCTTAAGCTCGTCAATCAGGCTTTGACAGTCATAAGAAATTTTAATGCCGGCTTTATTCATAAATGCCACACGTTTTGTCCCCTTTTCTGATGTATTTTGCGATTAGGGCATACGCCGACGCAATATCAAAATCGTAAATGCCAATAACCGCTATAGCTCTATCAAATAGGGCAGCAGTATATTCCGGAACATTCCGGCGGATGTCATCTCTCAAATCTGCAAGAGAGTAACACTTGCCAAGGGTTTCCCAGATGTAGGCATATTCGCCCTCTAATCCCATTATTTTGTTATATTCGTCCAAAAAGTCCCGAATAGAATAACCTTTTACACCGGAAAAACGTCTTTTTGAGCATAAAACCGCCTCAAATTCAAATTCTTCCTTTTTGGCAGCAATCACCGCCTGTTTTAAGTCTGTAAATTTAATCATAAAAATCTCCTTAAAAATTAAAAGTTAATCCCTGCGGATATGCACCGCAGGGTATTGCACTATTTATTAAAATTCTGTCTCGTATTTTTCGTTGATTTCATCAAAGAAATCACGGATTTTTCTACTTTCATCTTCAATACAGTTGCGCCATAAATCATCGACATTGTCGCACACTTCTGAAAACTGTCCTTCCTTGAATCCTTCGGATGGGTCATATTCGATTTTGAAATATTCCGCCAGCACATTGTCCTCGTCGTCAAGGTCAACTTCTGGGACCTGTGGATTTTTTAATTCTTTATCAACAATATTATATTTCTTGTTGATTTTATTAACCTTATCAATTAAAGTTTCTCCCCAACTATACTGATTGCCTAAGTCATCAAAGCACTTATATTCCCTATAGTTTGAAGAATTTAAGCACTCAAGTTCAATGTGCAAATCTGTTAAAACCTCTAAGCCCTTTAAAGCCTCTTTGTAATCAAAGCCTGCATTTTTAAGTGCCTGTGCAACCCTTTCAATGTTTTCGTTCATAATGTTTTCGTTCATAATGTTGCCTCCTATAAGTCAATTTTTTTAAAACCCCCCTAGGGTATGGTTTCCCCAGGTGGTAAAGTTAATTTTAAAATGTGGCAAAATTTCAAGGCAAAATTGCTCTGATTTTACCGTAAAAACAGGCTAAAAACTTTAGTGTCCTAAAGCCTGCAAGCGTCCAAAAACCTGTCTTTATTATACACTGGGCAAGGTCACCCGGTCAAGGTTTGGAACGCAAAAACCGCCGCCGGTATCGGTCCGGCTGGCATTCTCTGCGGCGGTTGGATTAACAGTAACAAAAATCGCCTTGCGTTCCTGTATTTATAATCATTTTTCCATCTTTGCGGCGGTAAACTACACCGCAACCGCCATCACTTAAAGACCATACAAGCCAGCCAGCCGGAGTTATTTTTTCATGCTTTTTATAATCATAAAAAGCATAATGCGGTTTTATTCCGCTTTTTTCCTGTTCAAGCGCATTGTTTATAATTTCATCGTCCGTTAATAACAACGCTTTTCCGTTTTTCTGTCGTCCGCAATATCTCATTTTTACGCCCTTTCTAGCCTACCATCATCAGAGCCGGGAGGCTGTCCCACGGCTGACGCTCCGATCTGGAGCGTTTCGGCTTAAAAATAAATATAAAAGCTGTTTCCGGTGCTGTTCCATTCTTCGTCTAATACGGTGACTTTTGAAAGTCTTCCTATGCATCCATAAATCCCAGCGGCGTAGTATTTAGAATCAACCTGGCAACCTTTAGCGCTAGGGAACTCTTTTTTATTCCTTCTATAATTTCATTTACTTTGTGGCAGCAGACCCCGCTTTCTTCGTTGAACGGCTCCAGCCGTGAAATATAGTGCTCTGCATTTTCAAATGTGTAGATATTGCACTGTAACTTGATACCGTCCATCATTTCGCCCATTCTGCAAATTTCCTTGTGTGATAATTTTTTCATTTTCTTTTCCCTTTTGACTGTGATATAATACAGTCGCCTTTCTTTTATTTGATTGGTGCCGGTGTTCGCTTGGTAGGTGTCACCGGCTTTCTTTATTTGATGGTTTATTATACAGAATATAATGCACTTATGCAATTGGCAGAATCAACAAAATAATGCACTTATATATGTGAATTTTGTATAATGCACTTATAATATTGACAATATAATGCACTTATGATAAGATTACTTATAATATAAGGAAGCGGAGGAAAAACCATGGAAGAATTAAAGACAACAGAAGCGCAAAGAAAAGCCGTGAGAGAATATGAAAAAAAAAACGACCGCATCAACGTTATTTTCCCGGCTGGGACTCGTGACAAAATGGAACGGTTAGGAATTGAAAAGCCCGGAGCATTCATAAAGGAAGTTGTAGCAGCAGAACTTGAGAGAATCGAAAAATATAAAAAATAAGTGCATTATACTATTGACAATATAACGCACTTATGCTATACTTAAGCTACGAATTAAGAAAGGACCAGCCGCCGGAGGACTTCCCGGAAGAATTAATTGAAGAATGGGAAAACATAGCGGATTTATACGATTTACGCGAATTTTTGGAACACGAAGCGGGCGGAATGGAGCAGCCTTACACATTCGAGACGGAAAACGAATAAAACCAATCAAGACCCGGAGCGGTTCCGGGTCTTTTCTTTTTGCCCTGAATTGCCTTAAAAATGATTTTTCATTAATAGTATTATTCAAAATATTTTTTGAGCGAAAAATTAGAGAAAGAAAAAAAGAAAAAAGACAGAAAGAAAAAGAAAGAAGCAAAGAAAAAGAAAGAAAGAAAAAAGAAAAAAAGAAAGAGAGAGCCTACAAAAAAATTTTTCCGGCTTGATTTTTTCAAAAAAATAAATTATGATTTGACTTAATAAAACAGAAAGAGAACACGTTACAGATAGAAAACAAACACCGTTTGAAGTCCTGAAACGTGTTTTTTTAATTTATAGCGGAAAGGATAGAACGAATTGGAAAAGGTAGAAGAAACACCAGGCACACCCGAAGTATTCAAGAATGATATAGAATTATATCTCGCGCAGTTTTGCGAAGAATACAAAATTGACGACATGATCAAGGAACCACAAAGCCGATGGAATGCTGCATTGATGTATATTAATAGATATGCTTTCAGTGATAAAAGTATATTAAAGCTAAGTAGTAATATAAATAAAAGCAATACTAATTGTATAATGAACAGTAATTTTTGTATGTATGATTTAGATAAATTAGATTATATATTATATATATATTATTATTTATGCTCCGTATATGATAAAGAGTGTAGTATAATGGGATATAGTTTATTAACTGGTATTAATTACGATACATTGATGGATTGGGGAGCAGATGAGAGGAAACTAAGTACAAAGGGATTCGACATCGTCGAAAAGTTGCGACTTTTTCGTGAAGAAAGCTTGTCAAACAAACTCGCAACCGGCAACAAGTACCCTGTCGGCATCCTTGCAATACTCAACCGGCATTATTCATGGAATCTGCCGGGCGTTAGCCGAGAAACGAACCAACGGCAAGCCTTGACAGCCGCAGATATTCGGCAACAGCTCCAAAACTCCGCCGATAATGCTTTATTGTCTGACAATTTAAGCCAAAAAGACCCGTAAAACCGCTAATATTAACGTTTTGATGTCGCAAAATAAAGATTTTGCGACGTACTAACCTAATAAATCAAGTATATTGATATATTTTATTCTGTGGGTGTAGCAATACACCCACAGCGGCAACACCTGGAGCATAGGGGGGGAGGGGGGTTTATAAAATAGCCCAATATGCCGCCACTTAGTCCCTCAAATATCTCAAAAAATAAAAAGCCTATATACATACTTGCAATATACATAACTTTTATATATAATACATATATCTACAATTCTGATAGGATAATCTATAAATATTACCCCTTATAAATTAAATAATTAAATAGCTCTATCGCCAAGTGGTAAGGCACAGCACTTTGACTGCTGCATACGTTGGTCCGAATCCAACTAGGGCTGTTTAGCTGTTTGACAGCTAATATAATCCATAAGACCCCTTAAAATATTTATTCACCCATGCAATTTAAAGGTTGCCGGGAAGTTTCAAGGCTTCCAATGGGTTTAGTCCGTAATTGGGACATACGGACAGACGCATTTTTCTCCTTAATAAGTTAAAATCAATCTGGTTGGGGATATAGTTTAAATGGCAAAACTTTTAATGCAGGTTCGATTTCTGTTATCCCTACTAGCCTAGAAATAGGCAAGTTTTTTTCATAACAGTACCCCTTTTATGTGAAAATCAACCCTACAGATGTAGACCGTTACAGGCGGTATGGTTTTGGGGAAGCGGCAACGATTGGCGGTGTTGCGGCTGACTGTAAATCAGTTCCCAAGTGGTAAACAATAGAGGTTCGATTCCTCTCTTCCCCATTGGCGATGTTGCCAGTACACCCCTAGTGCGTTTATTAGAGAAATGCAGGTGCTAATCAATATACCGGTTAAACTTAGTACAGGGAACTGGATTGAGCCGCTTGCGGCTGACTAAAAAATCCTTGGGTGGGGATAACCAAGTAAAAAACCCACCACGTGCCGATATGGGATAAAGGTATTCCAATAGCTTGCTAAGCTATCCAACAGAAATGTTGTTCGTGTTCGATTCACGATGTCGGCGTTTAGGGTTCACGATTGTTAAACCTTGCTTCACAACCTCATAGGTCAAAATCGTTGTAAAAATGTGATGTTTCACGTGTAATCTGTACGCGTGAGTTGATGTGTGGCGGAACGGGTAAACGCTAACTGATGGTTAAGAAAACGGTGTGCATCAAGAATTGCTATTAACAAGTCTGGTAAATAGCTGTAAGCAATTACACCAATAAA
>ULRD01027029.1_pt1 | contig 10321 bp, 10 predicted proteins | sample 1955181 | NCBI WGS metagenome assembly ULRD01 (sample SAMEA4835675, study PRJEB28245) | human gut metagenome | biome: gut microbiome; material: fecal sample | place: Denmark | collected 2008
ACACGAGCTGGAAGCCTCTGATATAAATATTGATCACGACAGCATTCTGGACAAGGCCAACGCAGGCGCACCCCAACAGATAACGCTGTTCGGCCCCGCGTCGCCCGACGACATAATGCAGGAGTTGAGAAACGTGGACGTAAACAGCATCACGCCCATGGAGGCGCTGAACATGATATACGACCTGCACCTTCGTGCGAAGCTTAGGTAGCATAAGGAGAAGCATTGCAAATAATGCAGACAGCAAAGAGAATACAGGTGCTCTCGAAGCACACCGCAAACCAGATAGCAGCAGGCGAGGTAGTGGAAAGGCCGGCTTCCATAGTTAAGGAGCTGCTGGAAAACTCCATAGACGCAGGCAGTACCGCCATTACCATCGAGATCAACGGCGGTGGAATAGATTATATAAAAATAACCGACAATGGCTCCGGCATTCTGGCTGAAGACGTGCCTACGGCATTCCTGCGCCACGCTACCAGCAAAATATCCTCAGCTGACGATCTGGGTCATATATCCACGCTGGGCTTTCGCGGCGAAGCGCTATCTTCCATAGCCGCGGTATCCCAGCTTACCATGCGCACACGCACTAAAGATTCGGAGTCCGGCACCCAAATTCATATTGAGGGCGGAGATATAAAGGAATGCGCCGAGTGCGGCTGTGCCGAAGGTACTGCCATCGAAGTCCGCAATGTATTTTATAATGTTCCCGCACGGCTTAAGTTCCTGAAATCCCAGCGTGCGGAAGGCGCAGCCATATCCGATTACGCCGCCCGCGCCATTATGGGCAATCCGGGCGTATCAATAAAGCTATTGAACAACGGCAAGGTAATATACCACAGCCCCGGTGACGGGCAGCTGCGTTCTGCAATATTCTGCATATACGGCGGAGAGGTTCTGCCGCATATTAAAGAAGCAGGCTACGACGACGGCAGGTTCAGGATAACCGGATATGTAGGCACCGAGAGCATATCCCGCCCAAACCGGCAGCAGCAGTCGCTGTATATAAACTCCCGCTATGTGCGTTCTCAGCAGATCTCCTACGGCGTACAGCGGGCCTTCGATACCCGCATAATGGTGGGCAAGTTTCCGTTTTACGTGCTGGACATAGGCGTGAATTACGAGGACGTGGACGTAAACGTACACCCAAACAAGATGGAGGTGCGCTTCAAAGACGAACAGGGGGCTGTAAGGGCGGCTACCATAGCTACGCGCATGGCCCTTGGGGATCCCGTGGCTCCCACTATACGCCGGGAAGACATTATTACGAAAAAAACGGCATTCGGCTCTATAAATGCCCTGAATGCGGCTGTTCGGCAGGAAATCGTACAACCGACCGATAGCAAAAAGCCTGATAAACAGCTTTCATACAGCGAGCTTTTCAAACCGGCGGACAAATCGCCGCTAAAACTAAAGGAGCCCGGCGCAGTGTCAACTGTAAGCATACGCTCCGGCATGGGGTTCAAATACGATTCGGCATCCGCCATGGAGCTGCTTCGTCAGCGCTATGGAGAATCGGTCGTGGGGCCGAAGAATGCGAGGGCTGAAACAAAGCCTGAGGTACAGCCTGTTTCAGCTGCCGAAGATATCGCAAAGAAGGAGCGCATGCTCCCCGAAACAACTCAGTCTGATGTGCCCGTGCCGTCAGCAGAGCCTGAAACCCTATTAAAAGAAAAGCCTCAGCAGGCTGAATTCGGCCAGTCGCATTACGACATCATAGGCCAGCTTTTCAGCTGCTACTGGATAGTTCAGCAGGGCGAGAGCGTATTCTTTATCGATCAGCACGCAGCCCACGAGCGCAGGCTTTATGAGCGCATAATGAATAAGCCCTTAGAGCCGGATTCACAGATGCTGCTCATGCCGGTAATAGAGAAGCTCATGCCCGAGGAATACCAGACGCTGATGGATAATCTGCCTCTGTTTGAGGAGCTGGGTTTTGAAATAGAGGAATTTGGTGCGCTGACGGTAAGCGTACGCGCCGTGCCCGCCATACTTAATGCGCCCGAGACGGCAAGCTTCCTCCACGAAGCGATAGGCAGGCTTGAGGCAAAAAACAGGCTCAGCACAAAGGATCTGAAGCGCAGCGCACTTATACAGTATTCCTGCAAGCATGCCGTAAAGGCGGGAGCGCTGCTTTCCAAAGAGGAAATAGAGGCGCTTTTGAAGGAATTCGAAGGCGACGGGGTTCCCATGACCTGCCCCCATGGCCGCCCTATAATGGTGCGCATGACAAAGGCCGAGTTTGAAAAGCTATTCAAGCGGGTACAGTGATATGGAAGAGCTTAAGCTTATACTCATCGTAGGCCCGACGGCAAGCGGCAAGACCGCCGCTTCGATATATGCGGCAATCAAGCTCAACGGCGAGATAGTTTCGGCAGACTCCATACAGGTATATAAGGGCATGGACATAGGCTCAGCCAAGCCTACCATGCAAGAACGGCAGGGAATACCCCATCACCTGATGGACGCCATAGACATAAACTCACCCAAGTTCAGTGTAGCGGAATTCCGCAAGATGGCAGGGGAGGCAATAGAGGACATAGCAGGTAGAGGAAAACAGCCTATCGTAGTCGGCGGAACGGGACTTTACATTAATTCCCTGGTATTTCCGCTGAACTTTACAGAGGTACAGTCAGATGAAAAACTTAGGTCCGAGCTATCAGAAATAGAAGAAAGGCAGGGAAGGGGTACGCTCCACGCCATGCTGCAGGAAGAAGACCCAGAATCGGCTGCCCGGCTGCACCCAAATGATACAAAGCGCATAATACGCGCACTTGAGGTGCTGAGACTGACTGGAAAGCCAATAGATGCCCATGGCGGAGACTTTTCAAACAAGGCAGGTGCGGAGATACCGTATAATCCAGTTATGATAGGCCTGACGATGCCGAGGGCAATGCTGTACGACCGCATAAACAGGCGGGTGGATATTATGCTGGAGCAGGGCCTTGTGGAAGAGGCGCGGGCGATATACGACAGGAATTACGACCGAAGCCTACCCGCACTTCAGGGCCTTGGGTATAAGCAGCTTTTTAGGGTATTCGACGGTGAATACACACTATCTGAAGGTATAGAAGCCATAAAGCAGGAGACACGCCGCTTTGCCAAGCGCCAGCTTACCTGGTTCAGGCGCGACAGGCGAATAACATGGCTGGACGTAAGCACCTTTGAAAGCGCAGAGGCTCTGGGCGAGGAGGTCTGCCGCATATGTACACGGGGGATGTGATAGATGAATAAGCCAATGAATTTGCAGGACGCATTTTTGAACAGCGCGCGCAAGGCAAAGGTGCCCGTGACTATCCACGTCACAAACGGATACCAGATAAAGAACGCCGTAATAACGGGCTATGACAGCTTTGTCGTGACGGCAGAAGTCGGAAATGAGCAGATGATGATATACAAGCACGCCATATCCACCGTTACTCCCAACACCAGAATAACAATAAACAATCAGGAGCAAAGGGAAGAATAAATGAATCCGGAACTTAAACTGCTCGGAATATCGCAGAAAACCTATGATTTTGTAAAATCCTGCGAAAATTCTCTCGGAAATATCTATGAAGGCATAGAGGCGAATGAGGCATACACACAGGCGAGGGTGCTCAAGGCATTTCAGGACAACTGTATAGCGCTGAGGCACTTTGCGCCCACCAGCGGCTACGGCTATGACGACATAGGCCGCGAGGCGCTTGGCGCGGTATTTGCTTGTGCTCTGGAGGCGGAGGACGCGCTGGTTCGCCCACAGATATCCTCTGGTACACAGGCGATATTCACGGCGCTGTCAGGCCTGCTGGAGCCCGGGGACGTAATGCTTTCCCTTACGGGCAAGCCATACGACACGCTGGAGAAGGCCATAGGCATAAGCGGCGATGAATACTGTTCATTAAAGCGCATGGGCGTCATATACCGTCAGGTGGATCTGACCGCCGATGGACATATAGATATTGATGCCGCGAAAGCAGCCATTACCGGCAGCGAAAAGGTGATATACTTCCAGCGTTCCCGCGGCTACTCCTGGCGCAACGCGCTGACGCCGGAAGAGATGGCGCCGGTGTTCGATATGGCAAAAAAGCTTGCCCCAAATGCGTTTGTCGTAGTGGACAACTGCTACGGTGAGTTCACTCGACCCCATGAGCCGGCCTATTACGGCGCTGATGTAATGATAGGCTCTCTTATAAAGAACATCGGCAGCGGCATAGCACCTACCGGCGGCTATATAGCAGGTTCAAAGAAGGCCTTGGAACGCATTGAGATGCGGTTGACAGTGCCCGGAATGGGCAGGGAAGTGGGCTCCTATTACGGCAGCTACGCACCGTTCTTCCAGGGTATATTCCTGTCGCCCCACGTGACGGCACAGGCGCTGAAAAACGCCGTGCTATTCGCCAAGGTGTTCGAGAGCGTAGGCATGATAAGCATGCCAAAGAGCGATGCAGTGCGTTCCGATATAGTCCAGTCTCTGCGCTTTAATACCGCAGATGCGCTGATTTCCTTCTGCCGCAGCATACAAAAAGCGGCTCCAGTGGACAGCTTTGTCCAGCCGGAACCGTGGGATATGCCCGGCTATACCAGCCAGGTAATAATGGCGGCAGGCGCCTTCGTACAGGGATCATCTATCGAGCTCAGCGCTGACGCGCCAATAGTGGAGCCTTATACGGCCTATGTGCAGGGCGGTCTGACCCACGCCCACGGACGTATAGGCGTTATGCTGGCATTGGACGATCTTATCAAAAACGGCGAGGTAAGCATATAATAAACCTTAGTAGCGCCTGAGAAGAGCGACTACCCTGCCTAATACCTCAACATTATCATAATCCGCATATATGGGCTCCATGCCTGAGTTTTCCGGCTGGAGCCTTATCTTTGGATTCTCATAGAATATGCGCTTTACCGTGGCGGTATCGCCACATACACGTGCAACTACTATATCTCCGTTTTCCGCGCCAAGGCCGCTGTTTACAACTATCTTGTCGCCGCTGTTTATGCCGGCCTCTATCATGCTCTCGCCCTTTACTTCAAGTATGAAAGCTTCGCCCTTCTTCGCCCCATGAAGCAGAGAGGTGGGGAGAGGCAGACTTTCGGTCACGTCATCAAAGGCAAGTATGGGTGTGCCTGCGGCAACCGTGCCCACGCATGGTACGTCCATGACGTGGCGCTGTTTATTCTCGGGCATGGCCAAGGCGATAGTCCTCTGGGTTGATGGGCTGGAAACGAGATATCCCTTATCTATAAGCGTCTTGACGTGTGAATGGACGGTAGAGGTTGAGCTCAGACCCACCGCCGCGCCTATTTCACGTATTGTAGGAGGATAGGACTTTTTTTCGATATAGCTCTTTACAAAGTCATATACTGCCTGCTGCTGGCGGGTAAGTTCCTTCATTTTATAATATTCCTCCATTAAACCGTATGAACGTGGTATAATATCGATATAAGGCAATGCTTTTGGGCATTACACAATATTTTTCTAAATTATAGCATGGCGCACAAATGTTTGCAACAAACAAACGTTCTGTGCAGCATTCAGCGTAGAATAAAGCGGAGGTTTTATGCAGGACGAAAAAGAACGGGGTACAGAACTTGACTACTGCGACCTGGATCCCACCAAGATATGCGACAACTGCTGCAAGTGCATAGATAGCGGCAAGGACTATGAGGATTTTCAGATTGAGCTCACGGACAGCATATCGACCCTTGACGAGATAATGGAACTGCCCTTTGACGACGATCTGTTTGACGACGATGATGAATATTCCTTTGACCCGCACAACGTTGCTCCACTGGATATAGACCCTAAACTCATGGCAGAATGGGAACAGAAGCTCCGCGCCGCTGAAATAGAGGACGCACAGCAAAAGATACAGGGCCTCAAGGGCGTAAGAAAGAAGCGTTAATCGTCCCTGAGCTTTACCACCTTTGCTGCGAGGCGGCGGTTATCCTGAGATACCGCAGCGTAGTGCTTTCTGGTGGTGTTCACATCCTTATGGCCTAATACGTCGGCCACAAGATATATATCCCCGGTTTCGCGGTAAAGGTTTGTGCCGTAGGTGCTCCTGAGCTTGTGAGGGGATATTTTCTTTTGTGGCGTTACTATGACGGCGTACTTGTGCACCAGATTTTCCACGGCACGAACGGTTATTCGCTTCTTTTGCAGCGAGAGAAACAGCGCGTCCTCATGGCCTGGGCAGGCGTCAACCTGCTCACGCTCCAGCATGTAGTTGAGCAGGGCAGAGCGAGCCTCGTCGCCGAACACCAATATGTCCTGATTGCCGCCCTTGCGTGTAACGGAAAACTCGTTGGCCGAGAAATTGACGTCATCCATATTGATACCGACCAGCTCGCTGATTCGTATGCCTGTACCTAAAAATAGCGTAAGTATGGCCAGATCTCGGGCCTGCGTGCGCTTATGGTACTGCTTTTCCTTTTCAGTCAGCCCTTCGCCCGACTGTACTGCGTCCAGCAGCCGCGCAACCTCGTCAGGTTCAAGGCGTATTATGGATTTATCATGTATGGAAGGCTGGTCGACGAGGGAAGGGGGATTGTTCTTTATCCGTTCCTTCCGATAAAAATACTTATAGAAGGCACGAAGGGTGGAAAGCTTTCGCGCCTTGGCACGCTCACCATTTATCTGCTCGTGGTCGCCGTCATCAGTATAATATGAAACATAGCTCAAGAAATCCTCAACAGTAGAAGTCGTGACACGGTCAAGGTCGGCAAGGGTGAGCTCGGTAATGGCCTTATCTGAAAACTCCGGCTGCAGCACCAGATATTTGAAGAATGTCCGCATATCCACCGCATAGGCGTATCTTGTACGCACCAGCGTATCGTTTTCTATGCCGCGGAAAAAATCTCCCGCAAAGCTCGGCAGTTCCTTTAAAACGGCCCTGATTTTCGTAGTATATGCTATATATTGGCTCCCGGCATAATTTTCGCCCATAGGGAAGTCCCTCCAAGATCTCTTTTTATACATCTATATTATACACCAAACTATTCGTTAAACACAAGTTTAACGAATAGTTGGTAGTAAAAAAGATATTATTTAAGGTATAACTGCACTGGAATCCGCATTACCTCATAAAAACTTATTTTACAATAAAGACTTTCTCATTCTCTGTTCCGGGATTTTTCTGAACCGCTGTAAAAAATATGGTTTTATGCACTAATTGATCAGGATACCGTGAATCATAACTTGTCGCATACCGGAACCTTGGCACCTGGCTGAACAGCGTAACCGCAACATAATCGGATAGCGCAAAAGCTCCAAATAGCAGGCAAACGCATCCGAGGACCGTCAGTATGCGCAAGCCTCGTTTAGCCACCACCGGCCTGATAATGAGATATATGCCGGCAACCAGAAAAACACTTCCCAAAACCGAGTAAATGCTTCCCCAACTGCTATCACTTGGAAATATTGACAACGCCGACACAATGATGAATATGCCGAATGCCGACATCAGAATACCAATTGCTTTTTGCTTTCCTTTCTTTACGGCATTTCGACCGTACTCTGCCATGGCTACGGCAGTATCTCTCGTTTCTTTATTCATATTCTCGCTTTTCCTTTCTCCGCTAACGATTTCAGGTATGCTCACATCAAAAAAATCAGCCATCTCGACCAGCATACCGATATCAGGCATATTGCTTCCCGTTTCCCAACGAGATACCGTCCTGCCGGATACATTTAACTTCTCTGCCAACTGCTCCTGCGTCAGTTTTTTTTCTTTTCGGAGCTCTTTCAGAAATATTCCTATCTTGATCTGATCCATCAGATACCCTCCTTTCGCCGTTAGTATAGCACCGGCTTTTTCATTTCAACACGACACAAAGCGAGAAATGCCGCATTGCTTCAATTAGACATTGCTGCCCTGCATGCTAATTCCGATTTTCTGTTTTGTCTTATAATACTATCATATGACAGAATAAAGCATAAGAACAGCCACAGCAGGGCAGCTACTGTGGCTGTTTAATCGTCTTAATTTTTACATCACTTTTCCGCCAGCAGCTTCTCAGCAGCAGCCAGCTTTACACATGTGCAAAACACCGACATTGCTTCCTTGAGTTCTTCTACAGGCGGATAGCTCGGCGCTATGCGCAGATTTGAATCCTCGGGATCTATACCGTAAGGATACGTTGCACCTGCGGCTGTCATGACCACGCCGGCTTCCTTGGCAAGTTGATTGGTGCGCTTCGCGCAGCCAGGAATCGTGAAAAAGCTGACAAAATAACCGCCCTTAGGCGTATGCCATTTTCCTATGTCCAAAGGCTTTATTTCGCGCTCAAGATATTCGAGGACTATGTCGAACTTGGGCTTGAGGAACTCGGCGTGCTTCTTCATGTGCGCCAAGGTGGTTGCCCTATCCTTCAAAAACAGCGCATGGCGCAGTTGGTTTATCTTATCAAAGCTGATGGTCTGGGCGGATATCAGCTTCTTCATGTACGCCATATTCGCCTCGCTGCACGCAAAGCACGCAACACCGCTTCCTGGGAAGGTTATCTTGGACGTGGAAGCGAATTCAAATACCATATCCGGATTGCCGGCCTCGCTGCACAGCGTCAGTATATCCCTAAAGGGACGGAATTCTCCGTCAAACTCGTGGATACAGTAGGCGTTGTCCCACATGAGCAGGAAGTCCGCCGCCGCCGGCTTAAGATGCGCTATGCGGTCGATGACCTCGTCGCTGTATACTATGCCGTCGGGATTGGAATACTTAGGCACGCACCACATACCCTTTACGGCGGGATCCTTTATAACCTCCTCCACCATGCCCATATCCGGGCCGTCGTCGTTCATGGGAACCGTTATAAGCTCCATGCCGAAGGCCTGGGTGACCTTGAAGTGGCGGTCATAGCCGGGCGCCGGGCAAAGCCACTTTATCTTGTCCAGCTTTGACCATGGCTTTTCGGAATGCAGCAGGCCGTGGGTATAAGCCTTTGCTATGGTATCGTACATAAGCTGAAGGCTGGCGTTGCCGCCTACAAATACCTGCTCGGGCTTTACTCCCAGAGTATCGGCAAAAAATCTCCTGCATATCGGCAGACCGTCCAGTCCGCCGTAATTAAAGGCGTCTATGCCGTCTGTAACAGCGTTGGATACAACGTCGATATTAAGCATATCGTTTGAGAGAGCCACCTGGGCCCTTGAGGGCTTGCCGCGGGACATATCCAGCTTTAGGCCCTTGGCCTTGCAGCTCTCGTATTCTTTCAGTGCCGCTTCATAAAACATCTGAAGTTCTGCGCGATCCATCTGCTTAAGAGATGTCATAGAAAATCCTCTCCTTTGTTTCAAAGTATAAATCTGACTTAGATTATATACCCCGAATCAAAGTATTTCAATAGTTATTCTTATGCTATGGTAGTTCCGGCCTTGCCGTCAAGAGCCTCTACCGCCTTATCAAGGCTGGTGATTATGGTCATCCTGCCGGGCTTGCTCTCCACGAACTTAACAGCAGCCTCTACCTTGGGCAGCATAGAGCCGGGGGCGAACTGACCTTCGGCCATGTACTTCCTGGCTTCCGATACGGTAAGCTTATCCAGATCCTTCTGGTCGGGTTTCTTGTAGTTGATGCTTACCTTTTCTACAGCGGTAAGTATAACCAGAGCATCGGCATCCAGATCCTCCGCCAGCTTCTCGCTTGCAAGATCCTTATCTATAACGGCGGCTGTGCCTTCCAGCTCACCCTTATCGTTGCGTATTACAGGGATACCGCCTCCGCCTACGGTGACGACTACGAAGCCGTTGTCAACCAGGCATTTTACCGCGCTGAGCTCCTCTATCTCAACGGGCATTGGGGAAGCAACTACTCGCCTCCAACCGCGGCCCGCGTCTTCCTTCATTACATAGCCCTTCTCGTCGGCTATCTTCTTGGCTTCTTCCTCGGTATAGAATGGGCCTATAGGCTTGGAGGGGTTTTTGAACTTGGGATCGTTCCTGTCTACCAGCACCTGAGTTACCACAGTAGCCACCTCGGACTTGTTTCCGCGTGAACGCAGTACCTTTGTAAGGCCCTGCTGAATGTGGTATCCTATATAGCCCTGGCTCATAGCGCCGCATACATCAAAGGGCATTGCCGGGCTTACAGGGGTGGCATACTCGTTCTGGAGAACTATACGGCCTACCTGAGGGCCGTTTCCGTGGGCAATAATGACCTTATATCCCTCGCCTATTATGTCCGCGATATACTCGGAGGTCTTTTCGACTACTTCAAGCTGAGCCTCTGCCGTTGCAGGCTTGCCCGCTTCCTGAAGGGCGTTTCCGCCAAGTGCGATAACTATCTTTTTCATATTGTATTTCTCTCCTGAAAATTTGATAGGTTTATACAAACATATTTATTTT
>ULRD01019561.1_pt1 | contig 10319 bp, 10 predicted proteins | sample 1955181 | NCBI WGS metagenome assembly ULRD01 (sample SAMEA4835675, study PRJEB28245) | human gut metagenome | biome: gut microbiome; material: fecal sample | place: Denmark | collected 2008
TTTCATAAACAATCACCGCTTTTAGTTTTCCAAATTTTAAATGAATATACAAAATTTTTATGAGAAAAATAGTTACGGTGATTTTATGCTTACAACAATTATAAGAACTCTTATTTTATATCTTGCCGCCGTCTTTTCCGTAAGACTTATGGGAAAACGGCAAATAGGCGAATTACAGCCGACGGAGCTTGTGGTAACTATTCTGCTTTCGGAAATAGCCGCAATCCCCATACAGGACAACGACATTCCCCTTATAAACAGCATCGTTCCGGTTATGCTGCTTGTGGGCTTTGAAATACTTTCATCGGTAATAGGCATAAAAAGCGTGCGTTTTCGCAAAATAAACGACGGAAACCCTTTTATTATAATAAAAGACGGCGTAATAGACCAAAAAAAGCTGAAGGCACTGCGCCTTACGGTTGACGACCTGCTTTCGGCATTAAGGCAAAAGGACGTTTTCGATATTTCGGACGTCGAATATGCCGTAATGGAAACAAACGGCGCGGTATCGCTTCTTTTAAAGCCCGAAAAGCGCGGCGTTACGGCGCAGGATATGAATATCACCATAAAAGACAGCGGGTTTTTGTGCCCCGTGATAGTCGACGGCAGAATTATAGGCAAACATCTGTCAAGCTGCGGATTTTCAAGAAAAAAGCTTGATTCGGCACTGAAAAAAGCCAAGCTTTCGCAAGACGAAGTGCTTTTAATGACGGTTGACAAAAACGGAAAAACGGAAATAATTAAAAAGGAGGTCGGCGGCATATGAAAAAAGCGGTTATAGGAGCGCTTCTTATTGTTCTTGCGCTTGTTATGGGGATTACTTCACTCAAAATAATCGACAAAAGCTGCGACGAATTGACAGAAAGACTCGACGCGCTGAAAAGCGCTGCCGAAAGCGGCACAAAAGAGGAATTGAACCGCGAAAGTGTTCTTTTGAACAGTCTTTGGGAAAAGAAAAAAACTTTTTTTCACATTTTTTCAAATCATTCGGTTACAAGCGAGCTTGAAAAGGATTTAGGAAAGCTTATGTATTTTACGGAAAAAGGCGACACAGAAAGCCTGCTCGAAGCATGTCGGGACTGCCGCAACGACACACAGCATATAAAGTGTTCATCGGAACCCTCTTTAAGCAACATTTTTTAGTGACATTTTTAATTAAATATCTATTGAAAATCGCGAAAAATCATATATAATTAATTTGAGAGGTGGTAATTTATGGCAACTTTTATCTGGCTCGGCTTATTCGCGGCTTTCATAATCATTGAAGCGGCAACGGCTCAGCTCGTTACCGTTTGGTTTGCCGTGGGCGCATTTTGCTCGTTTATCGCGTCTTTTATTACCGAAAGCATTGCAATTCAGCTTTTAATATTCATTGCTGTTTCGGCAATCGCGCTTCTTGTAACGCGCCCTCTGGTAAGGCGCCTTACTTCGGCAAAAAGGCTCCCCACAAACGCCGATATGTACATAGGCGAAGAGGGGCTTTCGCTTGAAAAAATCGACAATCTTTCGGCAACGGGTCTTGTCAAGGTAAAAGGCTCGCTGTGGACGGCGCGCTCTTTCGACGACTCGCTTGTAATAGAAAAAAACACGCCCGTTATTGTCGAAAGAATTGATGGCGTAAAGCTTATTGTCAGACCGAAATCATAAAAAATGCAATTCAAATAAATCACAAAGGAGAACGGCATTATGACACTTTTAACACTTGCAGTTAACCCCATGGCATTGGTACTTATTTTTGTTCCGATAGTCATTATTTTGCTTCTTGTCGTTGCAAACATCAAAATTGTTCCGCAGTCAAAAGCATATGTAATAGAGCGCCTCGGCGCTTATTCCACAACGTGGGACACGGGACTTCACGTTAAAATTCCGTTTATAGAGCGTGTTGCAAAGGTCGTTTCTTTAAAAGAACAGGTTGTCGACTTTCCCCCGCAGCCCGTTATCACAAAAGATAACGTAACCATGCAGATAGACACCGTCGTGTTCTTCCAGATAACCGACCCCAAGCTTTTCTGCTACGGCGTTGAATATCCTATTTCGGCAATCGAAAACCTCAGCGCAACAACGCTTCGTAATATCATCGGCGAAATGGAGCTTGACCACACGCTCACTTCTCGCGATACAATAAACGCCAAAATACGCGGTATTCTTGACGAAGCCACCGACCCGTGGGGCATCAAGGTAAACAGAGTGGAGCTTAAAAACATTCTTCCCCCGCGTGAAATTCAGGACGCCATGGAAAAACAGATGAAAGCCGAGCGCGAACGCCGCGAATCTATTTTAAGAGCCGAGGGCGAAAAGGCAAGCCAGGTGCTTGTTGCCGAGGGCAAAAAAGAAGCCCAAATTCTTTCGGCCGAGGCCGACAAGCAGGCGGCAATTCTTCACGCAGAAGCCGTTAAGGAATCAAAAATCCGCGAAGCAGAGGGCGAAGCCAACGCCATAATCGCAATTCAGAAGGCTCAGGCAGAGGGCATAAGAATGATTAACGAAGCCGCGCCGTCAAGCGAATACCTTTCGCTTCAGGGTATGAAAGCGTTTGAAAAAGCCGCCGACGGCAAAGCAACAAAAATCATTGTTCCGTCGGAGCTTCAGTCACTTGCCGGCATTGCAAGCGGAATAAAGGATATAGTAAAAGACTAACCGGAATATTTTCGGCCGCAGAGGTTGACGAAAACGGCACCGAAACCTCGCCCGCAGTCAGAGTTTCGATAAATCTTGACAAAGATAATTTCCTTAAAGCAATTAAAGACATTTCCGGATGCGGCAAATTCGCTGCAAAGGAAAGCGTTGCACGCGGATGCAGATACTATGTAACAATCGAAGGCGACGCTGCGGATACATTCACCGTTCTTTTCAAACACCTCCACTCTGAAATCAAAGCAAATAAAGACGCTATCGGCACAGCTCTCGGTACTGTAAGCACAGAACCTGCCGTTTCGGCAATACTCAAACTTGTTGTAAACGGCGTAGCTTCGTTAAGCGCAGAAAAAGCGCTCAGAGCAGTCATTAAAATTCTTCCCATAGTAAGGGCAGGCGTGAGCGTCGTTAAGTGGATAAAGGTTATTTTCCGCTGATATAAGTTTATAAATCAAAGAGCGTCCCGGTTAAAGCCGGGGCGCATTTTTTATACAGTATAATTTGTAACACAGCCCCGAAAAACGAATAGTATAAGGTAGAGAGGACTGAGACAAATGAACAAGAAATTCCTCATTCTCGGCGGAGACGACCGTTCGCTGTATTTAGGCGAATATCTTGAAAAGCAGTCGCTTAACGTGTGTTACTATGCTTTTCGGGATACTGACTGCTTCAAAACGCTTAAAGAAGCCGTCTTTGACGTTGACTGCATAATACTTCCGCTCCCCTTTACCCGTGACCGTGTAACGCTCAACGCGCCGCTTTTTGACGAAAAAATTCAAATAGCCGATATTTGCGCTTTAATTGACTCTTCAAAAGCCGTTTTCGGCGGCCAGCTGCCCAAAAGCTTTTGCGAAGAGCTTGATTTAAAAGGCGTTTATTGGTGCGACTATTTTTCGCTTGAAGAGCTTGCCGTTTTTAACGCCGTGCCCACGGCGGAGGGCGTAATAGGTATTTTAATAGATAAGCTTCCCATAACCATCCGTTCAATGAAATGCGCAGTTACCGGCTACGGCAAAATAGGTAAAGCGGTAGCCGCGTCTCTTAAAGCGCTCGGCGCAGACGTCACCGTTATTGCAAGAAAGCCGCGCGACGCGGCGGAGATACTGTCGCAATCAATGCACACCTGTACGTTTAAAGACCTTAAAACCGAAAAAAACGATTTTGACGTGCTGATAAATACCGTACCCGCAAAGGTCATAAGCAAAGAGGAAATGAACAACTTAAAATCGGATTGCCTGCTTCTGGAGGTCGCCTCGCCGCCGTTCGGCATAGACTTCGGCGCGGCTAAAGAGCATGCCCTGACCGTAATTAAGGCAAGCTCTTTACCGGGAAAGGTCGCCCCCAAGACCGCAGGCGAAATAATCGGTAAAATAATTCTTCCGATATTTGAAAAGAAAGGGCTGATACCTTGAAAACAATCGGATTTGCCGTATGCGGCTCGTTCTGCACATTTGAAAAAGTGTTTAAAGAGGCGGAACATCTTACAACACTCGGTTATTCGCTTGTTCCGATAATGTCCGAAAACGCATACAATCTTGATACCCGCTTCGGCTCTGCGGCGTTCTGGCGCGAAAAATTCCACGCGATGACCGACAGAAAAATTATTCACACGCTTCAGGACGCAGAGCCGATAGGTCCGAAAAAACTTCTTGACGCGCTTATTATAGCCCCCTGCACCGGCAACACGCTCGCAAAGCTCTCAAACGGAATTACCGACACACCCGTAACGCTTGCGGCAAAGGCGCATTTAAGAAACGGCAGACCGCTTATAATAGCGCCCTCCACAAACGACGCGCTTTCAAACGCCGCAAAAAACATAGGCGTTCTTCTCAACTGCAAAAACATCTACTTTGTGCCGTTCAGACAGGATAATTCCGAAAAAAAACCGTGCTCCATGGTCGCCGAATTTGCGCTCATCGAGCAAACGCTTGAGGACGCATTTTTAGGTGTTCAAACGCAACCTGTAATAATAGCGCCGAAATAAAAATTTTTTTTAAAACCTATTTACAAAAGAAAATTTTGCGTTTATAATATGAGCATAAAAGGGAGTAACTCGGCAACACACTGTTGCTTGGCATCGGTCGTCAGCACGGCTATAAGCCCGCCGCTGCCGCAGTCATTGACTAAGAGTGAGACTTTTACCGTTTCAAAGGCGGTAAAAGTCTTTTTTGTTACTCTTTTTTAAATATTATTGTGAGGAACAAGCAATGAAGTACTACCTTGAGTCAACCGACGACGTCCTTAAATCCGTCAATTCATCAAAAGACGGACTGAACGCCGAAGAAGCCGCCGCAAGGCTTGAAAGAGACGGAAAAAACAAGCTCGCCGAGCCTAAAAAGGATTCGGCGCTGAAAAGATTTTTTTCGCAGATGAAAGACCCGATGATAATTATATTGATTGTTGCCGCAGCAGTTTCGGCAATAACCGATATGTTTGAAGGCGGAGCGTTTCATCTTAAAGTGCCGACAGATACGCTTATAATTCTTTTTGTTGTAATAGTAAACGCAATTCTCGGCGTTGTTCAGGAGAGCAAAGCCGAAAAAGCAATTGAAGCGTTGCAGGAGATGTCTGCGGCAACGACAAAAACGCTTCGCGGCAAAAGCGTCCAAAACATTAAAAGCGAAAACCTCGTTGTCGGCGACGTTATTCTTCTTGAAGCGGGCGACAGCGTTCCTGCGGACTGCCGCATAATTGAGTGTGCAAGCTTAAAAATCGAAGAAGCCGCGCTTACGGGTGAATCCGTTCCCGTAAACAAGCTTGTAAACGCGCTTTCTTTAAAAAAGAAAGATGATGACAGCATACCGCTCGGCGACAGGAAAAATATGGCTTATATGGGTTCGACAGTTGTTTTCGGCAGGGGCAAAGCCGTTGTCACTTCGACGGGTATGAACACCGAAATGGGCAAAATAGCCACTGCCATTACATTGGCGCAGGACGGCAAAACGCCGCTTGAATTAAAGCTTGAACAGCTTTCAAAAACGCTTACGAAAATAGTGCTCGGCGTGTGCATTTTTATTTTCGCCTTTGATATAATCACAAAATATGTTCTCGTTTCCGACAAACCCGACTTTTTGACGCTTGCGCTCGACAGCTTTATAACGGCAATAGCGCTTGCCGTCGCCGCAATTCCCGAAGGACTTGTTGCGGTAATGACAATAGTGCTTGCAATAGGCGTTACAAATATGTCTAAGCGAAACGCAATAATAAGAAAAATGACTGCGGTTGAAACGCTCGGCTGTACGCAAATAATCTGCTCTGACAAAACAGGCACGCTTACACAAAACGTTATGACCGTTGTAAAAAGCTTTTCGGACGACGAAAAGCTTCTTGCAAAAGGAATGGCGCTTTGTACAAACGCCGAAATCGGAAGCGACGGCACAAAAACAGGCGAACCGGACGAAATAGCTCTTATACGCTTTGCAGAGTCTTTAGGACTTAAAAAGCAAGACCTTAAAGCATCGGCCCCGAGAATAGGCGAAATACCCTTTGACTCGGGCAGAAAGATGATGAGCACCGTGCACGAGGAAAGCGGTACAATAGTTCAATATACAAAGGGCGCACCCGATGAAATCCTAAAAAAATGCACACACGCGGTTTTCGGCGGAAAAACTGTCCCGATGACAGCTGAGATTAAAGAAAAAATACTTGAAAAGAATACCGAAATGGGCAACGAGGCGCTCAGAGTTTTTGCCTGCGCTTCAAAAACATATTCTGTACCGCCCGAAGAGTATTCACCGGAAATTTGCGAATGCGATATGACCTATATAGGTCTTACAGGTATGATTGACCCGGTAAGACCCGAAGTCAAAGCCGCAATAGAAGAATGCCGCACCGCGGGAATAACGCCGATTATGATAACGGGCGACCACATAAACACCGCAAAAGCCATTGCAAGAACTCTCGGAATTCTCAAAAACGACAGCGAGGCTATGGAGGGCGCCGAAATTGACAAATACTCGGACAGCGAATTTGAAAAGATAGCCGAACACATCTTTGTTTATGCGCGCGTTCAGCCCGAGCACAAAACAAGAATAGTAAACGCCTGGAAAAACAAAGGCTATGTCACCGCCATGACGGGCGACGGCGTAAACGACGCACCCTCTATAAAATCTGCCGATATAGGCATAGGTATGGGCATTACAGGAACGGACGTTACAAAAAACGTTGCCGATATGGTTCTTGCCGACGACAACTTTGCGACAATCGTTTCGGCAGTCGGCGAAGGCAGAAGAATCTATGACAACATAAGAAAAGCCATTCAGTTTTTGCTCGGCTCGAATCTTTCGGAGGTTCTTTCGATTTTCTTTGCGTCTATCATGAACTTCAACATACTGTCAGCCACTCACCTTTTATTTATAAACCTTGTTACCGACTGCTTCCCCGCGCTGGCTTTGGGTCTTGAAAAGCCCGAAAGCGATATAATGAAAAGAAAACCGCGCAGTAAAAACGACGGCATTTTCGCCGGCGGACTCGGCATTGACTGCCTTTATCAGGGCGTGCTTGTAACCGTTCTCACGGTGGCGGCGTTCTATATCGGAGAATTTCTTGAAACAGGCACATGGATATTCAGAAACATTTCGGACTGCAACGAGGGTATGACAATGGCGTTTTTTACAATGTCAATGTGCGAAATTTTCCACTCCTTCAACATGCGCTCTCAAAGAGCTTCGTCTTTGGGTATGGTAATAAAGGGCAGTCATAATATACCGCTTTACATCGCAATGGCGGCGTCGCTTCTTTTGACCACCGCAATAATCGAAATCCCCTTCTTTGCAGATATGTTTAATTTCACACAGCTTGATTTTAAAGCATATTCAATTTCGCTTGCACTTGCCTTTTCAACCGTTCCGATTGTCGAAATCGTTAAATTTTTCCAACGAAAAGCTGCAAAACGCGCAAATAAACAACGCTCGCATTAAACAATGCGTTTGAAAATCATTGGGCCAGTCGACATCATTTGACCGTTAAAACATTACGAAAATCCCTTTACAAATGCAAAATCCCCGTGTGTAATGCCATTTGTAAAGGGAAGTAACTCGGCAAGTGGCTTTCGCCGCTGCTTGACTCTGTCGCCAATCTCGGCAAATATGCCCGGCAGCGTCTTTAGCGTTCCTACTGCTTAAAGAGTGAGACTTTTACCGTTTTTAGGGTAGAAGTCTTTTTTTATGCCCTGAAAAATGAAAAGAGGTTTAATTATGAAGCACTACCTTGAATCGGCAGAAGATGTCTTGAAAGAGGTAAACTCTACAGAAGACGGCCTTTCCTCCGAAGAGGCAGCCGCAAGGCTTGAAAAGCACGGCAAAAACGAACTTGCCGAAGCCGAAAAAGAGGGCCTTTTTAAAAAGTTCATGGGCTCTCTTGCAGACCCCATGATTATTATGTTGCTCGTCGCCGCGCTTGTTCAGCGGCGGTCACGGTATTTGAAACCTTAAAAGCAGGCAGCGGCGCGCATTTCTCAGATTTTGCAGACGTTCTTGTTATTCTTGTTGTTATTATAGTAGAGCTTGCCGCATATTCCATCGGCTTCTATATGGAAAACAAAACCCTTACAGGCTGCATTTTCACCGAAACCACATGCGTCAACGCAATGGCAATGGCATTTTTGACAGTTAACTTTGCCGAAATGTTCTGCGCCGTCAATATGCGTTCGTAGCTCGGCTCGATATTCTCAAAGGATATGTTCAGGAAAATGAACCGGTGGCTTGTCGGCGCGTTTGTTGTCACATCGCTTCTTACGCTTATGGCAATTTACACGCCCGGTCTTCAGGAAGTTTTCGACATAAAGCCCGGCACATTCCGGCTGAACGAACTTCTTCTAAGCTTGCTTCTTGCCGCCTATACCATTCCGGTATTTGAGCTTGGCAAAGCAATCAGAAGAATAACCGCAAAATAAAATTTGCACTGCATTAACTTTCCCTGCAAGGCGATTTCGGTCGCTTTGCGGGGATTTTTTCTTTATAGACATTTTGCGTTAAAAATTTTTAAACAATTCAGCAACAGTTTCGCCAAAATCTATCGACAAACACAAAAAAATATGTTAATATTTACTTATATCAAATATATTTTCAGAGGTGATGTAATGGCAAACTGTCCGAAATGTCATGAGCACCTACGGCTCAGAGACTGGAAACAAATCTGTCCGCATTGCGGCGCCAATATCATTCTTTACGATATGCAGGAGCGCCTGATGCTTGACGCGGACAAAGCGGAGGTTCAAAATTACCATTTTCAAAAAAAGATTGACAGGCTTAAAGCGTCGTTTGCGGGGTCAAAGCTTGCCGTCCTCAGAATTTTTACAAGCCTTTTCCCGATAGGCGCGCTGTTTTTGCCGCTTGTTAAATGCAGTTTTTCAGCGCCGCTCCCCGAAAAAGAAGGCAACCTGAACATCATAGGAATTTACAAAATGTTTTCCGATATTGACTTCGGCGCTCTTTTTAAAGAGCCGTCAAAAGACGTAATTCTTTTTACGGCTTCAGTTGTGCTTTTCCTTTTGAGCGTTGTGCTTATACTCGTTCACCTTGTCCTTTTAACGCTTGCCTGTTCAAAAAAGGGAAAACAGCGAAGCTACGCTTTAAACATAATGATGGTTTTGTTTTCATTTGTTTCGGCAGTTCTGTTCGCCGTTTTGCCCTCTTCGTCATTTGCACACGGAACGCTCGGCATCGGCACATTTTTATATATTCTTCTTTTTGCCGTAAACTTCGGCGTTGAAATTGCAATCTATAAAAACGGCATAGAAATAACGCACAAACAGTGCTACGTCGGCGGAATACCGATTGAAGAATACTTTGATATGCTCGAAAGAAACGTTCCGCACGAAGAAATACGCCGTGAAATGTATAAACGCCTCGGTGAAATACAGGCGCAAAAGGACCGCGAGCTTCTTGAAGCGCAGAAGAAAGAAGCCGAAAAAGAAAAAGCCGAAAAAGCAGAAAGCGAGGTGCAGTAAATGTCGGAATATGAAGTAAACACCGCTGTGGAAGAACAGAACACCGAAATAGATTATTCGCTTCAAAACAGCCTTAAAGCCCCCGCGTATATGAACAGGCTTTTTTGCTCCACAAAAGAACGCGTTGCCTATGTTGTGAAATGCGCCTTCGGCAGTCTCGGACTCGGCAGCTACGACACAGGCTCGGACTTTTACCTTTACAAAATCTACGGCATCTCGCCCACACAGCTCGCAAAAGCCAATGTCGGTCTCGGGATTTACGATATGATTAACGACCCGCTTTCAGCCGCCATAATAGACAATATGCGCTCACGCTGGGGCAAGTTTAAGCCGTTTCAATTCCTTTCAATTATTCCCAACATAATAACAGGTCTTTTCACCTGCTTTTTGCCGCTTATCGCCATGAACGCGAACTTTGATATGGGCACAAAGCTTTGGGTGTGGATGGCTGTCGCGTATATAAACGAAACCGTAAACGCCTTTGTGGGCGGCGGCGGTTACATTGACAATGTTTTCACCCCAAACCCAAACGAGCGTTCAAACCTTTTGCTTGCCGCAAAATTTGTTTCGGAGCTTGGCTCGAAATTTCCGGCGCAGCTTGCAGGCGCAATATTTGACCTTATAATTAACGGCAAATTAAGCCTTAACCTTGTCAAAACGTTTGTTGTTCTTAAAACATTTTGGTGGGTCGTTGCAAACGTTCCGAATATCTGGTGGGCAATAGTCAGTAAAGAGC